>ERZ761607.1661-NODE-1661-length-26599-cov-5.000866_pt1 | contig 26599 bp, 19 predicted proteins | sample MGYA00511164_ERZ761607 | MGnify/ENA primary metagenome ERZ761607 (study PRJEB28899, sample SAMN02445080) | bioreactor sludge metagenome | biome: EBPR sludge | place: Australia: Brisbane, Thorneside Wastewater Treatment Plant | collected 2011-06-22 ... | reverse complement strand
GAGTACCTGGCTACGAACCAGGGGGTCGGGAGTTCGAATCTCTCCGGGCGCGCCATCCTCGGAAAGCCGGCACTTGTTGCCGGCTTTCGTTTTTTCCGGCGACCGTCTGCGCATGCGGGCCGTTCGCGAGTATTTTCTCCATCGCTATCCATGACCGCGCCGTTCGCGCGGAGAAACAGCGGCCCGCACGCGGCGGGCGGGGAGGTCCGATGTCCGCCACACTCTTCGACATGCGACCCGGCATGCGCGTCTTCGGCCGTGCCCTGGTGGTTTTCGCGCTGTTGCTGTCGGCACCGTTCATCGCCGGATGCGGCAACGATGCGCGGCAGGAAGCCCGCGTGCAGCGCGCCCTGATCGAGACGCCGGCCGTCGGCGATTACTATGCGGCCGAGCTCACCTATTTCTCCGATGCCGCGTTCGAACAGCAGCAGGACGTTTTCGGCCTGATGAAAGTGGTGATGGTGAACAGCGACGACATCACTCTGGTCACCGAAAACGGCGGCTCGCCGGACCCGGAAAGCGCACGCAGGGATCTCGCCGGCGACCCCGCGGCCGCGCAGTACGACGAGAGCGAGCGCATCGTGATCGCCAGGGCCGACCTGGCCGCGGCCTTCGATGCGGGGCACGTGCTGGGCGTGCGTCGCTGAGGGCGTCAATATCGCCGAGCGCCCGTATCCCAGTTAATGTGTGACGGAATTCATCGATTGCGGTATTCGTCACGGATTTTCACCCCCGGTTGTGGACGCGCCGATATAGTCCTTCGCGTTCCCCGTCCGGTATATCGAAGAAAATGCGCCGTTCCCCCGCAGTCGCGCTCGTCCTCTCGCTGTCGATGTTTCCCGCAATCGCATGGTCGGCCACGTATACGGTCGGTCCCTCCGGGCGGCAGTACACCCAACTCTCCACCGTGTTCGCCAACAACAACATCAACGCGGGCGACATCATCGAGGTGGACGGCAACGCCACCTACAGCGGCAACATCGTCGTCAACAGCGACGACGGCGGCGCCGCCGGCAACCCGGTGATCATCCGCTGGAAGCGCGCGGCCGGGCAGAGCCGCCCGGTGCTGCAGGGCGGCACCAACACCATCAAGTTCCAGCGCTCCAACTACGTGGTGCTGGAAGGCTTCGAGATCACCGGCGGCAGCAACACCTGCATCTTCAGCGAAGCGCACGAGATCACCGTGCGCGACACGGTGATCCGCGACTGCCCGTCGCACGGCATCCTGGCGGCGGACCAGAATTCGGGCTCGTTCACCCTGGAATACAGCGAGGTCCGCACCAGCGGCAGCGGCACCCAGCGGCATCCGATCTACATGCAGTCCGACGAGGTGGCCTACCCCGGTGCGGTGTTCCGCATGCAGTTCAACTACCTGCACGACGGCAACGGCGGCAACCTGGTGAAGGTGCGCCACGAGCGCGCCGAGATCTACTACAACTGGCTGGAAGGCTCTGCCTACCAGGCGCTGGAGCTGATCGGCCCGGATTGCTACACGCAGCAGTCCGGCTGGACGCCCACGCTGCGCCGCGAGGACGCCGACATCGTCGGCAACGTGATCGTGCAGTCCGGTAGCTGGGCCAACGCCATCCGCATCGGCGGCGACCTCAACGGCCGCAGCCAGGGCCGCGTGCGCCTGGTCAACAACACCATCCTGTTCACCCGCAGCGGCAGCGCCAACGCGGTGCTGGTGCAACTGGGCGCCGGTTCGCTGGAAATGCACAACAACGTCATCCACCAGACCAGCAGCGAAGCGCCCGCCGTGCTCGTGGAGAACACCGGCGAGACGCCGTACTGCGCGCCCACCGGCACCTCGCCGTGGGACGCGGGCCGCAAGGTCGCCGGCAGCAGCAACTGGGTCAAGACCGGCACCCGCAACGTGCCGACCGAATGGACCGGCACGCGCAACGGCAGCGATCCCGGCCTGGCCGGCATCGCGGGCTGGAACCTGCGCCCGACCGCTTCGAGCGTGCTGGTGGGCAACGGCAGCAATCCGCCGGTCACGCCCTCGGCCTTCCCGCTCCCCTCGCCGCTGTCCATCCCGCTGTACGACCCGCCCTCGCGCGCCAAGCTGGACTTGAACGGCGCCCGCCAGCGCACCCTGACCGGCGGACGCCTGTCCATCGGTGCCCTGGAGTCGACGGCCGGCGACTCCACGCCGACCGAGCCCGTGCGCGTCAACGGCTCGCAGCCGCTGGTGCCGGGCGGCGCGTCCGCGATCGCGCCCGCCGCGGCGGTGCCTGCCCAGGGCAGCGCCCCGGCGACCAGCGTGTCCGCCCTGGTCCCGGCGACGGACGATGCCGCTTCGTCCGCGGCCGACACGGCGGCGAAGCCGTCGCGCCGGATCAGCAAGTACGCGCGCATCCAGCCGGAGTACCGGGTACGCCGCTGGTCGGCGCCCGCACGGGAATGGTGCGATACCGAAACCAGCGTCGAGGGCGGCCGCTCGATCTGCGGACCACGCTGAACCCCCGGTTTCCGCCGCTCCCGCAGAGCTTCCCATCGCCCCGGTCCTCCGGGGCGATTTTTTTGGCCGCCTGCGCATTCGGGTCACGTTAGACCGGACATGGTGGGAATCGATGGGAAAGCGCAGGCCGTGCCGGGAACGGCCGGGCCTGTGCCGCACGGCGGAATGGCGATCCGGGACGAGTCCGGCCCGGCGCTTCCGCATCCGGATTCCGGCCGGAGTCCGTGCCGGCGCCGAGGTTGCGGCGCCGGGACAGCTTGGCTTGCTTGATTCAGGGGGAAGATCGTGGCGAATGCATTCACGAGTCGCGCCAACCGTGTGACCCGCATGTTGTGGTTTTTCGAACTGGCCGTGCTGCTGCTCGCCGTCGCGGGCGCGGCGGGGCTGCGGTTCTGGGGCGATGCCGAGGGCCTGGAGCTGTTCTCGCAGACCGGCCTGCTGCGCGCGCTGATCTTCGCGCTGGTCATCACCACCACGATGGCCGCCTTCGGGCTCTACCAGCCCCACGTGCGGCACACGCGCATCGATTTCATGCTGCGCATCGTGCTGGCGTTCGTGTTCGGTGCGGTGGCCCTGCTGGTGCTCTACTACCTGGCGCCGCCCACCCACATCGGCCGCACGGTGTTCATGCTGGCGCTGCTGATCGGCTTGGCCGGCGTGAGCGTGCTGCGCGCCTGCGTGTACCGGCTGGTCGGCGTGGACGCCTTCAAGCGCCGCATCCTGGTGTACGGGGCGGGCAACAACGCCGACCTCATCAACCGCCGCATGCGCCGCCGCTCCGACCGCCGCTCCTTCGTTGTGGTCGGCTTCCTGCCGGTGCCCGGCCAGGCGGTGATGGTGGCCGAGGACCTGCTGATCCGCAGCGACGAGCGCTTGCCGCAACTGGCCGAGCGCCTGGGCCTGCACGAAGTCCTGATCGCGCCGGACGAGCGCCGCGGTGGCCTGCCGATGGAAGACATCCTGGCCTGCGCGCAGGCCGGCGTGTCCATCGTCGACCTGCCGGTGTTCTTCGAGCGCGAGGCCGGCCTGATCAAGCTGGAAGTGGTCGATCCTTCCTCGCTGGTGTTCACCGGCGGCTTCGACCACTCGCTGCCGCGCCGGCTCAGCAAGCGTGGTTTCGACATCGCCGCGGCGCTGCTGCTGTTGCTGGTGGCCTGGCCGGCGATGCTGATCGTCGCGCTGTGCGTGTGGCTGGAGAGCGGTTCGCCCATCCTGTACCGGCAGACGCGCGTGGGCGAGGGCGGCCGCAGCTTCGACGTGGTGAAGTTCCGCAGCATGCGCACCGACGCGGAGAAGGACGGCGTGGCACGCTGGGCGACCACAAACGACGACCGCACCACGCGGGTGGGCCGCTTCATCCGCCAGACCCGCCTGGACGAGCTGCCGCAGTTGTTCAACGTGCTGGCCGGCGACATGAGCTTCGTCGGCCCGCGCCCGGAGCGCCCGCAGTTCGTCGACCAGTTGACGCGCGAGATCCGCTACTACAGCGTGCGCCACTCGGTGAAGCCGGGCCTGACCGGCTGGGCGCAACTGCGCTATCCCTACGGCGCCTCGGTCAAGGACGCCGAGGAGAAGCTCAAGTTCGACCTGTTCTACGTCAAGAACCACGGCCTGGTGTTCGACCTGATGATCCTGTTGCAGACCGTGGAAGTGGTGCTGTTCCGCCGCGGCGGACGCTGAGCGGCGCGCAGGAGGCGGCAAGGAAGGCGGCCGCCGGAAGGGACCGGCGGCCCGTTGGCAGGGGCACTTGGCGGATTGCAGATCGAAATTCCGGATTGCAGGGAACCTGATTCTGTTCAGGCCCTACGGAATTTCACCGCACCGGCATGACCATGCGATGCGGCTGACATGAGGCCATGCGGCGCAGCCAGGGCCGGCCATGCAGCCCGGCGAAGCCGGGTCGACCGCTGATTTCAGAATTCAGAGTTCGATCGCGCCCAGGTCGGGCGCCGCGCCTTTGACCGGACGGGGCATGGGTTGCGCGCGTGCGTCCAGTTGGTAGCGCACCGGGTGCGCGCGCGTGGCGGCGGCGTTGGGCTGGGCGGTGTCGATGATCGGCGAGCCGGCGCGCGGACGCAGCGTGACCGGATCCACCGGCGTGCCGCCGGCCATGATCAGGTGTTCGCGGCCCTGCAAGGCACCGCCGATCCTGCTGCCTTCGCGCGTGTCGCGCCAGCCGCGGGTGATCCAGTTGCGGCCCATCGTGACGATGCCGCCGGCCACCCAGGCGCGGCCGACGTCGGTGTCGGCGCGCAGGATCGGCGTATGGGTGGTGGCGTCGAACACGAACACGTTGTTGCGCACGTCGGCGCGCTCTTCGGTGGTGGAGAGCTGGAACAGCGCAGCGTAGCCGTCGCCGGTGACGCGCACGGTGTTGTGGTAGAAGTACAGCGTGCCCTTGCGGTTGTTGGGCTCGCCCCAGTCGGCGCCCGGCGTGCTGCCGTTGTGGTCGCCGCCGTAGTGGATCACGCTGCCCTTGCGGCCGTCCTTGACGATCTGGTTGCCGTAGACGTAGGTCGTGCGGTAGGCAGGGTCGGCGCGGGCGGTGAGCGGGAAATCCTCCGCTTCCACCAGGTCCAGCGCGCGCGCGCCGTCCTCGATGCGGTTGTAGCGCACCACCGTGCCCACCGAACGGTCCTTGATCGAGTTGCCGCGCGCGCCGGCGCGCAGCGGGCCGTAGTGGTTGAACTCATAGACCACGTTGACGCTCTGCACGTAGGTGGTGTGCAGGCGGTTGTTGCCGGCGATGCCGTTGCCGTGCATGTGGTTGCCGGCGATGCGCAGGTCGCGCGTCTGCGCGAAGGGGCCGTCGTCGGTGGACTTGGAGAAGATCGCCTGCGAGCAGTCGGAGATCTCGTTGTCGGCGATGGTGATGCCGTGGCCGCGCTCCACCCAGATGCAGGCGCCGAATTCGTCGTAGCGCTGGCGGCGGCCCTCGCTGTCGGTGAAGCCGTGGCGCGGATGCGCGCCCTGGATGGCCAGGCCGTCGATCTGCAGGTGGCTGGGATACGCCTGCCAGCCTTCCGACGCGAGTTGCTTGATCACGATGATCGAGCGCGACTGGTGCAGCGGGTGGCCGTAGGCCAGGCCCTTGCGCGTGGTCGCGTCGCGGCCGCTGATGACTGGCCGCTGGCCATTCGGCCCGGGGACGCCGCAGACGCGCACGGGCGCGGCCGCGGTGCCGCGCGCGGACAGCATGAACTTGCCCGCGTAGGGTTCGGCGCGGTAGTGGATGCGCACGGTGTCGCCGGCGGCGAGCTTGTCCCACGGCACCTGGTCCAGCGAGGCCAGCTTGCCCGGCGCGCCGATTTCGTAGTCCTTGCCCTTGCCGGAGGGCCGACAGGGCTCCAGGCCCAGTGCGGCGCGCATCGCGTCGCGCGTGCCGGCGGCGGCGTTGGCGGCGGGCAGCGGTTCCAGCGCGAACGAAGCCAGCAGGCAGCCCGAGACCACGGCCAGCCGCGTTCCGCGCGGCCGGCGGCCGTCGCGGAGCATGCGTTGGCGGAGGGAACGGGCCACCCGTGCGGCCGGCGTGTCGCGGGACGTGCCCATGGGGATTCTCCTCAGGAGGCCGGCAGCGGGAAGGCCCGTTGCAGCCATTCGCCGATGCGGCCGATCAGGCGCTGCCGGTGCGTGTCCAGGTGGAACACGTGGTCCATCTCCGGCCAGTGGACGAAGGTGACGCCGGGCGCGGACGCGCTGCGGCCGAAGGTCGCGCGGAATTGGCGCGGATGCAGGAAGTACGAAGTGCCGCCGGTGTAGAGCGCGAACACGCGCACGCCGCGCTCCACCATCGCATCCAGTTCCTTGCGCTCGCTGCCGGGCGCCGGCCAGTCGCGCAGCGCCGCGTCGGTGACGTCGCGCGCGGCGCCGTTGCCGCCGCCGTCGCCGGCCGGGTGCGCGCGCAGGTTGCGCACGGCCGCCAGCCAGGCGGAGGGCGGCTTGCGCACCAGCCGGCGCAGGCGCGCCCACGTCGACCACATGCCCTTGCGCGCCAGCCCGTCCAGCAGGATCAACCCTTCCACGCGCGGGTCGGCCGCCGCCACCTTCCAGCCGGCGTCGGCCGCGGCGCACAGGCCGCCGATGACGAAGCGCTGGTAGCCGGTCTGCTTGGCCACCGCGTCCAGTACGCCGCGGATCACGTCCACTTCGGACTTGTCGGCCAGCTCGATGCTGTCGCCGATGCCGGGCAGGTCGAAGCGCAGCACCGGATAGCCGGCGTCGGCCAGCGCGCGCGCCAGCCGCACGCCCATGCGGTACGGGCCCACGCGGTGGATGAAGCCGGCATTGAGCAGGATCACCGCCACCGGGGCGCGGCGTTGCGCCGGCAGCGTCAGCAGGCCGAACAGCTCGAGGTCGAGCGACAGGATGGTTTCCATGTCAGTGCGCGGGAAGGAAGGCCGAGAGGCGGGTGGCCAGTTCGCGCACGCGGCGGCCGGGGAAAGTGTCCATGTCGGGCTTGGCGGTCCAGTCCGACAGTGCCGGCGGCAGCGTCACCTGCGGCAGGTCGCTGTGTTCGTCGCGCGGCTGCTCGGACAGCACCAGCGTGCGCAGCGCCGGCAACGATGGCTGGCCCAGCGCTTCCAGTTCCGCCAGCACGCCGTCGGCGCAGGGGAAACCCATCAGGGTGGCGTCGACGGCTTCGTCGGCCGCGCCCGGCACCAGCGCGCGCTGCTGGAGATGCAGGCGGCGGAGTTCCTGCAGGTGCGCCGGCCAGTCCAGCACCGGCTGCCACAGCCACAGCGCCGCGGGCGCATGCGCGCGCGCCAGCCGGATCGCCGGATGGCTGCCGCCGCGCACGCCCATCGCGATCAACGGTGCGCCCGGCGCCCGCCGCTGCAACTGCGCCCAGGCCAGCTCCGCATCGGTGCAGGCGCCCTCGGGCGTGAAGTCGGTGTCTTCGCCCTCCGAATCGCCGGTGCCGTGGTAGTCGAAGCGCAGCGTGGCGATGCCGTGCGCGCCCAGCGCGTCGGCCAGCAGGGTGAACAGCCGGTAGCTGCGCGCCTGTTCGTGGAACAAGGGCGGACAGACCAGCAGTGCGCCGCGCAGGGGTTCCTGGGCCGGATGGAACACGCCGAACAGGCGGCGCGCGGGCGACCCGAAGTGGAGAGGCAGCAGTCCCGCCATCAACTCCCCTCCGAGGTGCCGTCGCGGCCGAACAGCCGGCGCAGGCGCGCGCCCAGCGTGGCCGGCCTGGCCGCCCGCGGTGCGTCTTCCTGCGGCAGTTCCAGCGCCAGCACGCGCAGGGTGCTGTTGGCGACCTTCAGCAGGTTCAGGCGCACGCCGCTGCGTTTCTCCACCCGCGAGATCATCGTCATCGCCAGCAGCGAGTGGCCGCCGAGGTCGAGGAAGCTGTCGTCCGGGCCGATGTCGTCCACCTGCAGCAGTTCGCTCCAGATCCCGGCGATCAGGGCTTCGGCCGGGGTCAGCGCGCGTGGCGCGTCGCCTGCGCGCGGACGCGCGGCGGCGGCCGAGGCGGAGGCGTCGTCCCGGGCATTGCCGGCGGCGTTGTCCGCCTTCGCCACCGCAGCCTCGCCCAGCAGCCCGGCCACGCTGGCCGATGCGTCGGCCGCGATGTTGCGGAGCAGGGCGGCGTACTGGTCCAGCAGCCGCGCGATGGTCGCCGGCTCGAACAGCGTCGCGTCGTACAGCAGTTGCGCCGACAGCCCGGCCGGGCCGTCGAAGAACCAGATCATCAGGTCTTCGGCCACTTCCTGCGCCAGCAGCGGCATCGCGTCCACCTGCAGGCCGTCCCAGCGCTGCGGACGGTCGTGGACGTCTTCGTAGGAGAACTGGGCGTGGAACGGCGAGCCCGGCCGCGCATGGGCGCGCAGGGCGGGATCGCGCAGCAGGTCGTCCAGTTGCACGTGCGGGCTGGCGATGCCGTCGATCACCTGCGCGCGCGCCTGCGCCAGCAGCGCATCGAAGCCGTCCCCGGGCGCGATGTCCAGCATCACCGGCACCGCGCCGGTGAACATGCCCATCAGCGGCGACGCCTGCGGCGCGTCGACGAAGCGGGTGGGCGAGCTGACCAGCACGCGTGGCTGGCCGCTGTAGCCGTGCAGCAGTACTTCGAAGGCGGTCAGCAGCACCACGTACAGCGTGCCGCCGTGCTGGCGCCCGGCCTGGCGTAGGCCTTCGGCGACGGCGGCGTCCACCGGCATCAACGCCATGCGCGCACGGCGTTGCGCGCCGGGCTCGCGCGGCAGGTCGGTCGGGAGCGGCGCGGGCAGGCCCTGCGCGTGCAGGCGCTGCCGCCAGTAGTCCAGTCGCTCGCGCACGTGCGCGCGGTGGGCGTCGCCGGCCAGCGCCTGCCGGCTCCATGCCGCGTAGTCGGCGTAGTCCAGCTCCGGCGGCGGCGCGGGTTCGTGCGCGGCGCGCGCGCCTGCGTAGGCCGCGGCCATCTCGGCGCAGAACAGGTCGGTCGAACCGCCGTCCCACACGGTGTGGTGCGGCATGAAGAACAGCACGTGGTCCTGCGGGCCCAGCCGCAGCAGGCGCGCGTGGAACGGCGGCGCCTGGGTCAGGTCGATCGGCGCGCTGGCCAGCGCGTCCAGCCGGCGTTGCAGGGCGTCCCCGTCGCCGGCCAGGGCCGAGGCATCCTCGGCCGCGGGCAGGGCGAACGCCTGCGCATCGGCGGGCGAGACGACCTGCACCGGACCTTCCTCGGTCTGCAGCAGGCGCGTGCGCAGCACCGACTGGCGTTCGACCACGCCGGCGAAGGCGCGGCCCAGCGCCGCTTCGTCCAGTTCGCCGCGCAGGCGCAACGCGACCGGAATGTTGTAGGCCACGCTGTCCGGATGCAGTTGGCCGTACACCCACAGGCGTTCCTGCATCAGGCTGAGCGGCGCAGGCTGTCCGGGCTGCGCGCGGCGCACCGGCAGCGGCGCGGGAGCGGCCTGCCCGGCGGCCGCGGCGGCCGCCGCCAGGCCGGCGACGGTGGGCGCGTCGAACACGGTGCGCAGCGGCAGGTCGACGGAGAGTTCGCGGCGCACGGCCTCCAGCCAGCGCGCCGCCAGCAGGGAATGGCCGCCGAGAGCGAAGAAGTCGTCGTGGATGCCGATGTCCTGTTTCGACAGCACCGCCGAGGCCAGCGCCAGGATGCGCCGCTCGGCCTCGTTGCGGGGCGCGACGGCCGGCGCGCGCGCTGCCGCGGCTTCGCCCGGCGCCGGCAGCGACTTGCGGTCGATCTTGCCGTTGGGCAGCAGCGGGAAGCTCTGCAGCTCGACGAAGTGCTGCGGCACCATGTAGTCGGGCAGGCGCGTGCGCAACTGCTGGCGCAGCGTCGCGGCGGTCGGCGCCGCGCCCGGGGTCGGCGTCAGGTAGGCGACGATGCGCACGTCGCCGGGGCGATCCTCGCGCGTGACCACCACCGCGCGCTCCACGCCGTCGCAGTCGGCCAGGCTGGTCTCGATCTCGCCCAGCTCGATCCGGTAGCCGCGCACCTTGACCTGGAAATCCAGCCGGCCCAGGTGTTCCAGCCGGCCGTCGTTGCGCCAGCGGCCGCGGTCGCCGGTGCGGTACAGCAGGCCGGAGGGCGCCATCGGATCGGCGATGAAGCGCTCGCGGGTCAGCTCCTCGCGGTGCAGGTAGCCCAGGGTGACGCCTTCGCCGCCGATCCAGATTTCCCCGGGCACGCCGACCGGGCACGGTTGCAGCGCGGTGTCGAGGATCCACACCGTGGTGTTGTCGATCGGCGTGCCGATGGAGGTGTAGGCATCGTTGCCGGCGATCCGCTGGCAGGTCGACCACACCGTGGTCTCGGTCGGGCCGTACATGTTCCACAGGCTGGCGCCGTCGCCGCACAGCGGACGGATCAGGTCGCTGGGCAGGGCTTCGCCGCCGCACAGCGACTTGAACCCGGCCGGCGGGCGCCAGCCGGTTTCCAGCAGCATCCGCCATGAGGCGGGCGTGGCCTGCATGAAGGTGGCGCGATGCGTGCGCAGCAGGGCGGCGAGCGCTTGCCCGTCCATCGCCTGCTCGCGCGAGGCCAGGATGATTTCCGCGCCGGTGCACAGCGGCAGGAACAGCTCCAGCACCGCGATGTCGAACGACAGCGTGGTCACCGCCACCAGGCGGTCGTCGGCGTCCATGCCCGGCGTGTGCCGCATGCTGAGCAGGAAGTTGACCGCCGCGCGATGCGGCACCACCACGCCCTTGGGGCGGCCGGTGGAACCGGAGGTGTAGATCACGTAGGCCGGCGATTCCGGCGTGGCGGCGAGCGCGTCGTCGGGCAGCGATTCGCGGACGATGCCGTCGGCCGGCAGGTCGCGGTCCAGCAGCAGGGTGCGTTCGGCCGGCCAGTCCAGCAGCGTGCAGGTCTCGGCCTGCGCCAGCAGCAGCGCCAGGTCGGCGTCCTGCGCCATGTAGTCCAGGCGGTCGCGCGGATACGCAGGATCCAGCGGCACGTAGGCGGCGCCGGCTTCCAGCACGCCCAGCACCGCGCACAGCATGTCCGGCGTGCGGTCCAGGCACAGGCCCACCAGCGCGCCGCGGCCGATGCCGCGCGCGCGCAGCGCGTGGGCGATCTGCAGGCTGCGTGCACGCAGGTGCGCGTAGTCCCAGGCGGCGGCGTCGTGGCGCAGGGCGATGCGCCGCGGCGTGGCCAGCGCCTGGGCGGCGACCAGGTCGGTCACGCGCAGGCGCGGATCGCGCGGCGTCGGCGCGGGCTGCAAGGCGTGCAGGGCCGCCAGTTCGGCCGGCGAGGTGATCGGCAGGTGATCGATGGCCGTGCCGGGTGCGCGCAGCGCGGCGTCCAGCACGGTCTCGAAGGCTTCCAGCCAGCGCGCCACGGTCCGCGCTTCGAACAGCGCCGCGTCGTAGCCCGCATGCAGCCGCAACGCATCGCCTTCCAGCGTCGCCGCCACCGCCAGTTCGATGCCGGGCGCGGCGGGCGTGGCCGCAACGTGCGCGCCCGGGCCGGCGGCGAACGACACGCTCAGGCGCGCATCCGGCAATGCTTCGCGCCAGGCGCCGGCGGCGCGGCGCTCGTGTTCGCGCGCGGCCTGCATCTGGCCGTGCAGCGACGGCAACAGGCCGGACAAGGGCGCGGACGTATCCAACAGCACCGACAGCGGCGCAGGCGATGCGGCACCGGTTTCATCGCCCTGCATGCCGAACGCGATGGCGTCCTCGCCGCAGAGGCGGCCGAGCAGCACGCAGAACGCCGCCGCCAGCACGGCCTCGGCCGGCACGCCGTGCGCGAAGGCTTCCAGCGCGGCGCGGCCGACCGGAGCGGCGGTTCGCTCCGCGTATGCAGACACTGCGGCGATGCGCGCCGTGCGCGGCGTGTCGGTCGGCAGTTCGACGACGGGCAGGCCGGCCGACAGCAGGCCGCGCCAGTAGGAAAGCGGATCTTCGTTGGTGGAAAGCGTCACGTCGGCCCTGCGGTCGGAGGACATTCGGGTGTCTCCTCTTGAACGTAAGTCGGCCCGACGACCGGTCAGGCCGGTATCCGTCGCGGCGTGCGTATTCCTGTTGCGAAGCGCGGCGCAGCGGCAGGCGCGGCGCTACCGGGACATGGGGGGCCACAGTCGCGGAGCGGAATCATGCGGGAGAAGATCGGCAAGCTGGTCGGGATGGTGCGCCGGGTGGGCGTGCGGGGCGTGCTGCGCAACGTGCCGGTGTGGTGCCGCATCGCCTACGACCGCTACCACGAGCGGCGCCTGGGCATCGACACCGAAGGCATCATCGGCGTGGACCAGCTCGCGCGCCTGGACGGCCGGCAGGAGCACGACGCGCACGCGGTGTTCTACCAGCCCTGGCCCTACGCCAAGTTCCGCCGGCTGATGCGCTCGGCGCCCGGGGTCGATCCGGAGACCTTCACCTTCGTGGATTTCGGCTCGGGCAAGGGGCGCGCGCTGGTGCTGGCGGCCGACCACGGTTTCCGCCGCGTGGTCGGCGTGGAGATGTTCGCCTCGCTGTGCGAAGAGGCGCGCAGCAACATCCGGCGCTACCGCGAGAAGGCCGGCAACATCGCCGCCGGCATCGAGGTGGTGTGCATGGACGCCACCCGCTACGAACTGCCTGACGGCGACCTGTTCTGCTACTTCTACAACCCCTTCGACGAAGTGGTGCTGCGCCAGGTGGTGGCCGGCATCGAGGCCGCCATCGCCCGCAGCCCGCGCCGCGTGGTGATCGGCTACGCCAACCCGGTCTGCCACGGCGTGTTCGACGCCATGCCCTCGCTGCGGCTGGTGGCGGCCAACGACAGCTTTCGCACCTACGCCAGCGCCGCCTGAGGCCGGCCGCGCCGGCGCTCAGGAATCCTGGTCGGAATAGGTCATGTGGATGCGCGCCGGGTCGGGTGCGCGCTGGCTCTCGTCCAGCCACTTGCCCATGATCGATTGGCCCCCGCGGTGGATGAAGCGCTCGGCCGCCCAGCCGTCGGCGGCGACCCGGTTGCCGGTGATCAGCAGTTCCACCGCGGTGTGGCCGTCGGCGACGGCGCGGTCCAGCAGTACCCGGATGGCGCTCCGGCGTTCGCGCAGGTCGGCGCCGGCGAACCAGTAGTCCAGCACCGCCAGCGTGCCGGGCGCGCCGGTGGAGTCCTCGCAGACGAACCACGCGCGCAGGCTGTCGCCACGGGAGACCAGCAGGAAACGCATGCGCTCGCTGGGCACTGTGTTGAAGCGCCAGCGCGCATGGGTGGAGTCGCGCACCGCCAGCAGGTCGTCGGCGGGCGCCGTGGCCGCCCAGGCCTCGTCCATGCGCGGGTCGGCCTGTTCGCTCCAGCGCGCGTGCAGGCCGAAGCGGAAGGCCGCGCGCAGCGCATGCCGCACCCGCACCGCCGCGTCCACCACCGGCGCCAGCAGCCGCGCCGGCAGCGCCGGCATGATCCGCGGCAGGTACTGGCCGTAGCGCAGCACCTTGACGTGGCGCTCCAGTTGGCAGAGCTCGCGGTGGCCGGCGCGCTTGAGGATGGCGGTGGCCTTCTGGTTGGGGATGCCGTAGATGAAGTCGAAACGGCCGTGGCAGGCTTCGATGATCGCCGCCTGCAATTGCAGCGCCGGCCCCAGCGAACGGTGCGCGGGCAGCACGACGAAGTGGGAGATCACCGCGCCGCGGATTTCCCGGCCGCCCATGATCATGCGGCGCGGGATCGCGCCGATGACGCCGACCGGCTGGCCGGACGGCTGGTGCCGCAGCAGGCACAGGAGCGGCGTGCCGAACGGGCATTGCTCGTAGTAGTGCCGCAGCTTGGCGGTGTGTTCCTCGTCGGGGCCGAAGTTGCCCTGCCACAGCGCCAGAATGGTGTCGTGGTCCCGCACGGTGTCGCCGGGTTCGATGGTGTAGGTATGCGAGTGCTCGGGATGCATCGGGCGCGGGCTCAGGCGATGCCGGCGTCGGTGCGCCGGTGGCGGGGAGGGAACGGGACCGGCGCCGCGGGGCGCCGGTGTCGGTGATTCGATGGCATGCTGCCGCCATGGATTCCGGAACCGCAACCGCGCATGCCGATGCACTGGCCACGGCCTTCGCCGCGGCGCTGCGCGCGTGCGGTGGCGTGCCGGCGCCGCAGGCGGAGCGGCCGATGCTGGCGGTGTTCTGCGACCTGCACGCCTGGCGACCCTGGCGTGCCGGGGCATGGGCCTGGCTGGACGACGGCGCGCGCGCGCGCGTCGAACGCCTGCGCGAAGCCGGCGACCGCGACGAACGCGCGCTGGCCTATGCGCTGCACCGCCTGCTGGCTGCCGCCTGGCTGGACCGTCCCGTGGCCGAGGTGCTGCCGGGGCGCGACGGCGAAGGCCGACCCCATGTGCTCGGTGCGCCGGACGCCTTCTGCACCAGTATTAGCCGCCCGCGCGGCTGTGCCGCGCTGCTGGTCGGTGAGCGCGGTCCTGCCGGCATCGATCTGGAGCCGTTGTCCCATGCCGGCATCATGGAGGAAATCGCCGGGCTGGCGTTGCATCCGGACGAACGCGCACGCCTGGAACCGCTGCAGGGTCCAGCGCGCGCCAGGACGCTGCTGGAGACCTGGGTGCGCAAGGAAGCCTATCTGAAAGCCGAAGGCGTGGGCCTGCAACGCGCGCCGGCCGGTTTCGCCGCGCCCGCGGACAGCGTGCTGCCCGCGGCGCGTTCCCGCACCGGGCTGGTGCTGCGCATGCTCGATGCCGGACCGCGGCATGCCGCCGCCGTCGCGGTTCCCCCCGGCGTCCGCGTGCAGTCTTCCTGGTTGTCTCCGCCGGCGTCCCCCTGATCGCATCGGCGTACCGTCAGGCGCTGGCGCCCGGTTCGGGCACGTCCACCACCAGCACCGGCGGCTCGTGCAGGTAGCGCGTGGTGCGGCGTTTGTTGCGGATGTCGTCGTACACGGCCTGCGCCTGCTCGGCGCCGATCGACAGCACGTGGCCCAGTTCGGCCGCCGGCACGCCGTGGTTCAGCGCCCACACCGCCAGGTCCATCTGCCGGTAGGGCAGGGCGAAGTAGAACTCGTCCTGGCCCTGGCTGAGGCTGTAGGTGTCGGTGGTCGGGATCGCCGCGCAGACGCGCTCGGGCAGGCCCAGGAAGCGCGCCATGCCGTACACCTGCGACTTGTACAGGTGCGCGATCGGCTTGACGTCGGCGGAGCCGTCGCCGTTCTTGACGAAGAAACCCTGGTCGTATTCCAGCCGGTTGGGCGTGCCCACCACCGCGTAGTTCAGGCGGTCGGCGTGGAAGTATTCCAGCGTCTTGCGGATACGCTGCTTGAAGTTGGTCGCGGCCACGATGGTCAGGTATTCGGACAGGCCCAGGTCGCGCTCGTGCACGGCGCCGGCCGGATCTTCGGCGACCAGGCGGAAGCGGTTGAAGCGGCCTTCGATGCCGCCGTCGATGACGATCTTGAACTTCCAGCCCTCGCCGTACTCCGGCAGCGCCGAGCGCACCGCGGCGTCGCGCGCGCGGTAGCAGCCGATCGCTTCCAGCGCGGGCGCGATGTCGACCGTCTCGGTGCGGATGCCCAGGTGCTCGGCCAGGATGCCGGCGCGCACGGCGCTGTCGTCGGAGGAATCGCGCTCGGGCAGGATCAGGCCGTAGACGCGCTCGGGGCCCAGCGCCCGCACCGCCAGCGACACGCTGACCGAGCTGTCGATGCCGCCGGAGATGGCGACCACCAGGCCGCGGCGGTGCAGTTGCCGCGCGGTGATCTCGCGCAGGCGGTTGCAGATCCTGTCGGCTTCCTGCGCATAGTCGATGTCGAGCACGTTCCAGTCGAGCGGGGTCATGCAGTCTCCAGAGGGTTCGGATGCGATGGGATGGAGCGGGGACGGCGCGTTCATGACGCCTGGGCCGCGTTCGCGGCGGCAGCCGCGGGCGGGGCGGGCGGCAGCACCGTGGCCGGGTCGGCCAGCGCGGCGCGGTGGATCTTGCCCGAGGCGGTGCGCGGCAGCGTGCCGACGAAGGCGATGGTCTTGGGCACCTTGTATGGCGCCAGCCGGCGGCGGCAGTGCGCGCGCACGGCGTCGGCGTCCAGCGTGGCGCCGTGGCGCGGCACGATGTAGACCTTCACCACCTGGCCCATGACCTCGTCGTCGATGCCGATGGCGGCGACGTCGCCGACGCCGGGCAGTTCTGCCACGGCTTCCTCGATGTCGCCGGGGAACACGCGGTGCGCGCCGGTCTTGATCATGTCGCTGCGACGGCCGCTGAGGAACAGGAAGCCTTCCTCGTCCAGGTGGCCGATGTCGCCGGTGTGCAGCCAGCCGTCGCGGACGGCGCGGGCGGTGGCTTGCGGGTCGCGCCAGTAGCCCAGCATGATGCCTGGCCCCTGTGCGCAGACTTCGCCCGGCTCGCCGGGCGCGGCGATGCCGCCGTCCTCGCGCACGATGCGCAGGCGCACGCCGTCCACGCCGATGCCCACCGAGCCGGGCTTGTCGTCCAGCCGTTCCGGCGGCAGCCAGGTGAGGCGCGAGGTCGCTTCGGTCTGCCCGTACATGACGAACAGCCGTGGCGACGGCAGTACCCGGCGCAGCCGCGCGGCCAGCGCCGGCGACATCGCGCCGCCGGCCTGGGTGAGATAGCGCAGTGCGCCCAGGTCGTAGTCCTGCAACGGCACGCGGTCCAGCAGCAGGGCGAAGGTGGACGGCACGCCGGAGAATCCGCTGATGCGCTCGCGCTGCAGGTATTCCACCAGCAGGTGCGGGAACACCACGTTCTCGGCCAGGTGCACGCAGGCGCCGGCCAGCAGATGCGTGTGCAGGACCGAGGAGCCGTAGGCGTAGTAGAACGGCAGCACGCTCAGGATGCTGTCCTGCGGGCCCAGTTCCAGGTAGGCCACCACCGCCTGCGCGTTGGCCAGCACGTTGGCGTGGCTCAGCGTCACCCCTTTCGGGGAGCCGGTGGTGCCGGAGGTGTAGAGGATCATCGCCGGCGAGGCCGGCTCCGGCGCGGCGGCTTCGGTGCCGTCATCCGCGGTGGAGGCGTCCAGCGCCTCGCGCAGGTGTTCGCGCGTCAGCGCGTGCAGGCCGGGGCCGATGGCCGCGGCGGCCTCGAGGGCGTCGGCATGGCCGGCGGCGTGCAGCAGCACGCGCGCGTCGCAATGGCGCAGCCACGGCAGCAGGTCGCGGCTGCGGGCCTGCACGTTCAGCGGCACGACGATCGCGCCGGCCAGCCATGCGCCGTAGACGGCGACCGCGGCCTCGATGCCGTTGGGCAGCACCAGGGCCACACGGTCGCCCGCCTGCACGCCCGTCCCGCGCAGCAGCGCGGCGGCGGCCAGCGCCTGCCGCCAGAAGGCGGCGTAGGACAGCCGGCGCTCGCCGTCCACCAGCGCGGTGGCTCCGGGCTGGCGCGCGACCGTTTCGGCGAGGCGGGCGGGCAGGGAATTCAACACGGGGATCTCAGTTCGCCAGCTTGCGGCTCACGAAGCCATCCACCGATTCGACCGTGTGGAAGTTGGCGGGCACCATTTCGTCCGGCGCCACGGAGATCTGGAAGCGTTCCTCCAGGAAGTCGATCAGTTCGATGATGCCGGTGGAATCGATGATCCCCCCGGTGATCAGCGCGTCCTGGTCGCCCAGGCTGGACTCGTCGTCCGCGAACAGGAAGTTCTGCACGATGTAACGCTTGATTTCTTGCCGTTGCTGCATGGATGCCAGGTCCTTGGAATGCTGTCATGGGTAACGGATGAACGGGGGCCGGGCGGCCAGTGGCCGCGCGGAGGCGAGGGAGGGGGGCCGTCAGGCCGGGACCTGCAGTTGCCGGTGCAGCAGCATGGTCGAGAGGATGCCGACGAACGCCTGGTTGTCGGCGAAGCCGGCGGCGCGGCCCTGCCGGCACTTCTCGAACAGGCGGCCGGCGGCGGCCGGCTCGAAGTAGCCGGCCTCGCGCAGCGATTCCGGGCTGAAGAGCTCGGCCACGTAGTCCAGCGGCTTGCCGTCGAAGAAGAAGCTCTGGCTGTCGGGGGCGCGGTAGGGCTGCTTGGTCCGCGCCAGGATGTCGGCCGGCAGCAGGTCCGCCAGCGCCTTGCGCAGCAGGTACTTCTCGGTCATGCCGCGCAGCTTGTAGCTGGCCGGCAGGCGGTTGGCGAACTCGATCACCCGGTGGTCCAGGAACGGGAACCGGCCCTCGATCGAATTGGCCATCGCCACCCGGTCGCCCTGCGAGGAGAGCAGGTAGCCGGCCAGCAGGGTCTTGGCTTCCACGTATTGGTCGCGCGCCAGCGGCGCCCAGCGGCCGATGGCCTCCGGCAGCGTGCGCTCGTAGGCGGCCAGCGGGTCCCAGCCGCCGATGGCGGCGCGCATCTCCGGCGAGAGCAGGCCCAGCGCGCGCTGCGAGGTGGTCCAGCGCGGCACGTGCGCGAACACCGGGCGGTGCAGGTGTTCCATGCCCTGGCCGAAGAACTGCTGGGCGAAGGCCGGGTTGCGCACCGGCGACGTGCGCAGGTAGCCGTACAGCTTCTCCAGCAGGCGCGGGCGCAGTTGCGAGCCGGGCTGGCGCGCCCAGAACCGCCGCACCTTGGCTTCCTTGAAGATGTCGTAGCCGCCGAACACCTCGTCGGCGCCCTCGCCGGTCAGCAGCATCAGCGGCACCGCGGCGGTGCGCAGCACCGGCGTCTCGGCGTGGCGGACCAGCCGCGGGAAAGCCTCGCCGATGTCGCGGCGGGTGCAGCGCAGGGTGGTGTGCTCGGTGCCCAGGTGGCGCACCATGGCCATCTGGTGCTCGCTCTCGTCGAACTCGCCGTCCTCGAAGGCGACCGAGAACGTGCGCACCGGCGTGTCGGTGAAGCCGCGGATCATCGCCACGATGCCGGAGGAATCCAGGCCGCCGCTCAGGTAGGCGCCCACTGGCACGTCGGCGCGCAGTTGCAGCCGCACCGCATCCACCAGCAGTTCGCGCAGTTGCGCGGCCGCCGCGTCCACGCTGTCCGGGTAGCGCGCGGGCGTGGCCTCGGCCGCGTCGGGGAAGGTCCAGTCCCAGTACTGGCGCAGGCTCTGCCGGCCGTCGTGCTCGATGGCCAGCACGCAGCCGGGAGGCAGGCTGCTGACGCCTTCGTAGACTGTGTCCGGATCGACCGGCGCCCAGTAGGTCAGCGCCTGCGCCAGGCCGACCGGGTGCAGGCGGCGCGTTTCCGGCAGCACCACGTGCAGCGCCTTCACTTCCGAGGCGAACCACAGGCCGCCGCGGCCCTGCGCATGGAACAGCGGGCGGATGCCGGCGCGGTCGCGCGCCAGCAGCAGGCGCCGGCGCTCGCCGTCCCACAGCGCGATGGCGAACTGGCCGTTGAGGTGCTCGACGAAGGCATCGCCGTAGCGGTCGTACAGGTGGACGATGACCTCGGTGTCGGACTGCGTGTAGAAGCGGTGGCCGGCGGCTTCCAGCTCGCGGCGCAGTTCGACGTAGTTGAAGATCTCGCCGTTGAAGACGGTCCACACGGTGCCGCGCGGATTGTGGATCGGCTGGTCGCCGGTGGCCAGGTCGATGATCGACAGCCGCGCGTGCGCCAGGCCCACGCCGGGCTCGACGTGGAAGCCGTAGCCGTCCGGACCGCGGTGGGCCAGGCGGGTGATCATCGCCGACAGCGTTTCCCGCGGCGCCTCCGGCATGGCGCCCAGTGCGACGAAGCCGGCTATGCCGCACATGGCGCGTTCGCCGCGGAGGCGCTGCGGAGGGACGGGCGCGGGGAGGGCCGGCGCATGCAGGCGATGACCTGCGTGGGCGCTGCATGCGGCGGTCTGTCGACCAAGGCGGTCCTCCGGACGGCGGGGCGTCGTTTCTGATTGCCATCGAAACGCAGGGTGGCGGTGTTTCCGGACAGTGACCGCGATGCTGGCACTCGCGGCGCGCGCGTGTCAGGCTAGCCCACCGATGGGCGATGGCGTCACATTACGGCAAGGGATTGCCGGTTTGCGGCCTTCATGACGTTGGTCATGGGCGATAGGGGAGGTCCGGGCATCCGACGGACCGGGAACTGGAATTCTTGGGGCAGGAACTACATGCAGGGACGGAGTCTTCGTTGTCCGCGGTGATCGACCCGGCGTTCCGGATGGCGGCATGGTGTGCTTCGGCGACCGGCGGAAGGCTGCTGGTGCTGTTCTACCACCGCGTGCTCGCCGCGCCGGACCCGATGCTGCCCACCGAGCCGGACGCGCGCGTCTTCGACGCGCACATGCAGGCGCTGGCCGGCATGTTCAAGGTGCTGCCGATGGACGAGGCGATGGGCGGGCTGGCCGCCGGGCGCCTGCCTGCGCGCGCGGCCTGCATCACCTTCGACGACGGCTATCGCGACAACCACCAGATCGCGGTGCCCATCCTGCGTCGCCACGGGCTGACGGCGACCTTCTACGTGGCCAGCGGCTTCCTTGACGGCGGCCGCATGTTCAACGACACGGTACGCGAGAGCGTGCGCCGCCTGCCCGCCGGCACCCACGATCTGGAATGGCTGGGCCTGGGCCCGCGCGACGTCGGCGACGATGCCTCGCGCATGGCCTTGTTCATGGAAGTGGTCGCCGCGGTGAAATACCTGGACCTCGACGCGCGTGATGCGGCCAGCGCGCGCCTGGCCGGGTTGGCGGGCTCGCCGTTGCCGGACGACCTGATGATGACGTCGGACGAAGTGCGCGCGCTGCACCGCAGCGGCATGGAGATCGGCGGCCACACGCTGAGCCATCCCATCCTCAGCCGCATCGACGATGCCGAGGCGCGCCGCCAGATCGCGGGCAACCGCGCGGTGCTGTCGGCGCTGCTGGACCGCCCGCCGCGCTTCTTCGCCTATCCCAACGGCGTGCCGGTGCGCGACTACGGCCCGGCGCACGTGCAGATGGTGCGCGAGGCCGGCTACGAGGCCGCGGTGTCGACGGCGCGCGGGACCTGCTCGACCGGCAGCGACCTGTTCCAGTTGCCGCGCTTCGCGCCCTGGCACAGCAATGCGCTGGACTATCGCCTCAGCCTGCTGAAGAGCTTCGCGCGGCGCAGCCGCGAAGCGCGAGCCTGATTCTCCGGTGGGACGAAGCCGGGAGCGCCTTCAGCGCTCTTCCGGCAACCGTTCGCTGAAGCGTTGCAGGCGCTGCGCCAGCCGCGCGCCGACGCGGGGCAGGCGTCCCAGCAGTCCCGCCAGGGTCTGCATGTCGCGCCGTTTCCAGATGCCCAGCCAGGGCGACAGGCCGATCAGCAGCAGTGCGTACAGTACGCCGGCGGCCGCCTGGCTCCACATGCCCGGTACCAGGCGGACCAGGCCCAGCGCCGGCAGCAAGGCCAGCGCTGCGGTCAGGAACTGCGCGGCCAATGCGCGGTAGGGATAGCGCACCGACAGCACCCGCGCGGTGATCGCGGCGAAGGCCAGGAACACTACCAGCCGCGCGATCGCGTGCGCGGCGATCGCGCCCATCAGCCCGTAGCGCGGGATCAGCAGCAGCGCCGCCACCGCGGTGACGACGATCGCGCCGACCGCGAACACCGCGCGCAGCTTCTGGTTCTCGGTGGTGGCCAGGATCGCCGCGAAGGCGCCCTCGGACAGGGTCAGGCCGCCGACCACCGCCATGATCTGCAGCAGCAGGATCACCGGCGCGTAGGCGGCGCCGTACATCACCGTGATCACCGCCTCGGCCACGAACGCCGCGGCGCCGGCCAGGATCAGCCCCAGGAAGGTGAAGTAGCGCACCGAGTCGGCCAGGATCAGGTTGACCCGCGCCTGTCCGCCGGCGCCGTAGGCGTGGCCCATCGCCGGCAGCAGCACGGTGGTCAGGCCGGAGGACAGCAGCTCGATGCCGCCGCGGGTCAGCGAGGCGGCGATGACGAAGAAGCCCACTTCGGCCGAGCCGACCAGCATGTTGAGCAGGTAGGTCTCGATGGACTTGTTGCCCAGCGCGTAGATGACGGTCAGCACCACGGTCCACAGCAGGTGCGGCTTCAGCCGCGCCAGCAGCGCGGGCGCCGGCGCCGCGCCCGACGCGCGCACGCCGGCGCGCCGCAGCAGCAGGCCGGCGGCCACGATGTGCAGCATGCTGATGACGGCGAACAGCGCCAGGTAGGCCGGCAGCGGCGCGCGCGCCGCCACCAGCGCGACCACGCCCAGCAGGTTGAGCACGGTCATGGACAGCGTGGTGACCGCCTCGATGTCGAAGCGCGCATAGCCCTTGGCCACCGACACCGCGAACAGGTAATAGGCTTTGCCCAGCAGGCTGGCCAGGGTCACCGCGGCGAACAGCAGCACGCTCCTGCCGGCCCACGACGCCGGCTCCAGCAGCGGCATGCCCGCCAGGAACACCAGCGCCACCAGCGCCATGCAGGCGTGCTGGCGGCGCAGCAGCCAGCCGTGCACTTCGCGCGCGGCCTGCGGCTCGTCGCGCCCCAGCGCTTCGGCGATGAAGCGGATGCCGGTGGTGTTGAGGCCGTTGTTGGCCAGCATGACCAGCAGGCCGGACAGCCACACCACGTAGGAGTAGGCGCCGAAGTCGTCCGGCCCCACCGCGCGCGCGATCAGCACGCTGATCACCAGGCCGACCGCGTAGTTGATGTACGTGGAGCCGGTCATCAGCAGCGCGCCGCGCACCAGGGTGTCCTGCCGGAATGCGCCGCTCATGCGCGGTCTCCGGCGATGGGGAAGGAACGGGGCGGGATCAACGTGGCGCTCGGCGACGGGGCGGACCGGGGGGCGGCGATGATAGCGTGGCGCGGGCGCGGGGTCGCCTGCCGTTCGGGTAGCATGCACGCTCCTTTCCCGGCCGGCACCACCCGATGACGTCCACCGCCGCATCCGCTCCGCTCACCCTCCTGCACGTGGTCGATTCGCTGGAGATCGGCGGCCTGGAGCGCGTGGTCACCGACCTGGCCATCGCCCAGCAGGCGGCCGGCCACCGCGTGGCGGTCTTCAGCATCGCCGACAGCGACGGTTTCGTGCCGGTGCTGCGGGCGGCCGGCATCCCGGTGGTGATGGGCGGCAAGTCCGGCACCCTGGACCGCCGCGTGCTGGGCCGGCTGCGGCAGGCCGCGCGCGGGGCGGACGTGGTGCACGCGCACAACTTCGTGCCCAACTACTACGCCGCGTTCGCGCTGCTGGGTACCTGGCGCAGGCCGGCACTGGTCGGCACCTGCCACGACATGGGAACGCGGCTGGGCAACGCGCGCCTGCGCCGGCTGTACCGGCTGTCGCTGCTGCGCACGCAGCGCGTGGCGATGGTCGGCGGACAGGTGCACGCGCGCTTCGTGGACGCCGGCTACGTCGCCGCCGGGCGCGCCGAGACGCTGCTCAACGGCATCCCGCTGGCGCCGTTCGCCTGGTCGCCGCAGCGCCGCGAGGAAGCGCGGCGCCGGCTGGAGCTGGCGCAGGACGATCTGGTCATCGGCCACGTCGGCCGGCTGGTGGAACTGAAGAACCAGGCCGCGCTGATCGCGGAACTGCCGGCGCTGGCGGCGGAATTCCCCCGCCTGAAGCTGGTGCTGGTGGGCGAGGGCCCCACCCGGCAGGCGTTGCAGGCGCAGGCCGAAGCCGCGGGCGTGGCCTCGCGCGTGCTGTTCGCCGGTGCGCGCCAGGACGTGTCCGACCTGCTGCCCGCGTTCGACGTGTTCGCCCTGCCGTCGCTGACCGAGGGCCTGTCCATCGCACTGCTGGAAGCCTGCGCCAGCCGCCTGGCCATCGTCGCCACCGCGGTGGGCGGCAACCCGGAAGTGATCCGCGACGGCGTCACCGGCAGGCTGGTGCCGGTCGGCGACGCCGCGGCCCTGCACAGCGCGCTGCACGAGCTGCTGGCCTCGCCGGCGCTGCGCGCTGAGCGCGGCGAAGCCGCCTGCGCCTGGGTGGCCGCGCACGCGTCCATCGACGCCCTGCGCGCGGCCTACGACGCGTTCTACGCGCGCGCCCGCGGGCAACGCCGGTGAAGGATCAGGACTGGCCACGCAGGTAGCGGAACGTCCGCTCCAGGCCGGCGGTGGTAGAGACGCCCGGCGTCCAGCCGATCGCCTTCAACGCGCCGTTGGCGTAGCGCAGCGGGCGGTACATCGACCGCACCACGTAGGGCGTGAACACCGCCGGCAACTGGCCCTTGGAGCGGCGGTTGTACCAGACCAGCATGCGCGAAGCCTGCAACAGCAGCGAGTAGGGCAGTGGCAGCGTGCGCAGCCGGCGCACCGAGCGGCGGTATTCGCGCAGGTAGCGGCGGCACGAGGGCAGGTCGTCGTCGACCACGTTGTATGCGCTGCCCGCCGGCGCGCGCAGCGCGGCCACGGCGACCGCGTCGGCGCAGTTCTCCACGTAGGTCAGCGGCAAGGTGGCGCCGCCGCCCAGGCTGAAGAAGAAGCCCAGCGCGCCGATGCCCACCCGCGGCGACAGCGCACCGCCGCCCTCGCCGTAGATCACGCCCGGCCGCAGCACCACCGTCTCGAAGCCGAAGCGGTCGCGGCAGGCGTCCAGCAACTGCTCCTGCCGCACCTTGGCGTAGCCGTAGGGGCCCTTGTCCACGCCGACGCTCTCCAGCGGCACCGATTCGTCGTGCACGCCGTTGCGCGGCAATCCGTCGGTGCGGTAGACGGCGAACGAGCTGATCTGCACGATCCGCTTCACGCCCGCCTCGCCGGCCGCCTCCAACAGGTTGCGGGTGCCGACCACGCTGTTGGCGAACATGTCGGCGGCCGCGCCGCGCATGCCGGCGGCCGCGTGCACCACGCAGCCGACGCCGGCGACCAGTGCCGGCAGGCCGTCGCGTTGCAGCAGGTTGGCGCCGACCCATTCGATGCGCGCCTGCGGGAACTCCGCCTGCAGCGCCTCGACCATGCCCGCCGGTGGCCGCTGCCGCACGTGCAGGCGCAGGTCGTCCACGCCCTGCGCCAGCAGGCTGCGGGCGATGCGGCGGCCGAGGAAGCCGCCCGAGCCGGTGACCAGGTACTTCATGGGGTCCTCCCGATGTCCGCGACGATGGCGTCGATCATCCGGCAGGTGCGCAGGATGTGCTCGTGCGGGATCGGGTCCGCGCGGCTGTCGTCGGCGACGGCGTCGTAGAAGCGCGCCAGCAGCACGCGCATGGGCTGGAAATAGTGGAATTCGTGGCGGCCGAACCGGCGCAGGTTGCGCCAGCCGTTGCCGGCGAAGCGGGCCGCCTGCACCCACGGCGGGAACAGCCGGCCCAGCGCGCTGGGCTGCGCCTGCCGCGCGCTGGGCACCAGGGTGCGCGCGGCGTAGTCCAGTTCCACGCTGTCCTGGGTGCCGACCACCTTCAGCGTGTGCGCGACCGGGCGGCCGTGCGCGCTGATCATGCCGCTGGCGGTGGTGGCGCCGTCGTCGATGATGAAGCGCAGCTCGTCGGGCATCGCGTCCACCGCGGCGTTGCCGGTGGCGGGACGGCGGCGCAGCGCACGGGCGCGCACGCTGAAGCCGTCGCCGACGTAGGGGACGATCTTGGCCAGCACGTGGTCCAGCACGTTGTGGAACAGCTTGCCCGGCAGCCGGTGCACCCAGTGGCCGGGGTCGCCCATCACCGCCAGGCCGTAGTCACCGGACAGGTTGTAGCCGTAGTGGGTGTCCAGGTGCACCACTTCGCCCAGCTTGCCCGCCGCCATCAGCCCGGCCAGTTCCAGGCCCGGCGTCTCGAAGTTGTACAGGTAGTTCACGCTGACCCGGCGCGCGTGCGCCTGCGCGCACTCGAGGATCGCCGCCGCTTCTTCCGCGGTCAGCGCGAAGGGCTTTTCCATGAAGACGTGGCAGCCGGCCTCCATCGCCCTGCGCGCGATCGGCAGGTGAGAGTCCGGCGGCGTGGCCACGTGCACCACGTCCAGGCACTCGGCGGCCAGCATGGCCTCCAGGTCGGTGTAGCGGCCGGGCACGCGCATGCGCTCGGCCAGTTGCTCCACCATCAGCGGTTCGCGGTCGCAGACCGCCACCACTTCGCCGCGGCCGGTGGCGCGGATCTGCTCGACGTGCCCATCGGCGATCTTGCCGCAGCCGACGATTCCGATTCTCAACACGACATGTCCTCTGACGTAATCCGGTGCGCTCAACGGCGGGTGCGCTTCCACGAGCCGCGGTAGTTGCCGCTCGCATAACGCAGCGAACCCAGCAGGAAGGCCAGGTTCAGCGCGAACAGGAAGGCGGGGATGCGCAGTAGCGAGGGCAGCCGCGCGCCGCGCAGGCTGGCGGCGTACAGCAGGCCGGCGACCGCGTAGCCGGCGAGCTGCAGCGAGGCCAGGCACAGCCACAGGCGCGACTGCGAGGCCAGCACCAGGCTGGCGAGCAGCCCGGCGATCAGCAGGTGCGGGGCGATCCAGCGCAGCACCTTGTGCGAGACGTAGGCGAAGCGCGTGGCCAGCGACGTGCACAGCAGGTATTCCGGGTGCCGGAACAGCGCCTGGAAATTGCCGATGCCGATGCGCACGCGGCGGTGGAATTCGTCGCTGATGGCGTCGGGCGTGTCCTCCTCGGCCCAGGCCGCAGGTTCGTACACCAGCCGGCGGCCGGCCGCGGACACGCTCATCGCCACGCAGAAGTCGTCGCAGATGGTGTCGGCGGCCAGCGGCCGCCAGTATTCGCGGCGGATGGCGTAGATGGCGCCGTTGGCGCCCAGCAGGCCGCCCAGCCGCGCTTCGAAGAACTTCAGCACCTGCTCCACGCGCCAGTACAGGCTGTCCTGGTTGTCGCCGGCGGCGTCGCGCAGGCGCAGCTCGCCGCTGACCGCGCCCACCGACGGGTCGCGGAAGTGCGCCACCAGCCTGCGCACGGCATCGCGGGCGAACAGC
>ERZ761607.1660-NODE-1660-length-26604-cov-4.600964_pt1 | contig 26604 bp, 21 predicted proteins | sample MGYA00511164_ERZ761607 | MGnify/ENA primary metagenome ERZ761607 (study PRJEB28899, sample SAMN02445080) | bioreactor sludge metagenome | biome: EBPR sludge | place: Australia: Brisbane, Thorneside Wastewater Treatment Plant | collected 2011-06-22 ... | reverse complement strand
AACGTGCGGGCTGCTCTTCGGGGCTTCGCCCCTGGCCGCAGGGGGCCAGCCTGCACGTTTGGACTCTCTGCGCTTCGCGCGCGCGTTTCTTGTTCGCTGCGCGCTACGGGCTCCAACGCTCACGAGTCCACGCGTCTCGCGCTACTTGTGCTGTGCTCCGAGTTTCGCGTGCAGCCTCGCCGTCCCGTACGCTGTGCTCGTGGTCGCGAATCGATTCGCCGTCGCCACCTTCGATCGTGTGTTCGACGCTTCGCCCAAACGCGACGTGCTCGATCTGGCGACGCTCGTGCGTGGGCTCGTGACCTTCATCTTCAAACCCGAGCTCGCCAAGGCGGTCGCGCGTGATCTCGAGCAGCTCGATCGTGCGCTCGCTTCCATCGAGAGCGGCTCTCGGCTCGGGGGACGCCGCTACGGGCACCTCGCGCGCGCCATGAAGGAAGGCGGGCTCGAAGGTGCGCGGCGGGAGCACGAGCGGCTGCGCGCTCGCGCGAAGGCGCGCGCGAAGATGGATCTGCGGCTCTGGTCGCCCGCGCACTACCGCGAAGGCGCGCGGCGCGAGTCGACCGACGTGATCCACGTCTCGTGTCTCGTGCTCGACTACGACTCCGGCGCTCCGATCGAAGAGAGCAGCGCGCACTGGCGCGGCTGCTTCCACGTCGTGCACAGCACGTGGTCCCACACCTCCGCGCACCCGAAGTACCGTCTGGTGCTCCCGCTCGCGCGGCCCGTCCTCGCCGACGACTGGCGCCGCTTCTGGGACTGGGGCGCCGCGCGTGCGGGCATGCGGAACGACCCCGCGCTGAAGTCTCCCGCCAGCACCTTCGCGCTGCCCTCCACGCCCTCGCGCGACGCCGAGCGTGTCGCGCTCGTGCGGCCTGGACGCCTCTTCGATCCGCTGGAGAGCGGGCTCTCGCTTCGCACCGACGTGCCGCCCGCCGAGGTCTCGCCACCGGGCCCCACCCACTTTCGCGGCGACCCCGACGAGAAGACGATCGACGAGCACCCGGACGGCTACGTCGAGGCGACGCTCGACGCGACGCGCGACCTCGGCGACGACGACTTCCAACTCTTCGGTGACAACGAGCGGCCCGGCGAGTCCGACTTCGAGCTCTTCGGCGGCAAGCAGCCTCGGGCGGACGCGTACGCACGCGAAGAGACCGAGGCGACCGATCCGTGGAAGGACGAGTTCGACGATCTGTTCTGAGCCCTCGCGACCTCTCGTACTCCGTCGTCCACGGCTCACGGTCCGAGGCCGTGCGCGGAGCAGATTGGCTTCGAAGAGCCCACGACTTCGCCGTCGACGAAACGGTCGGACGACCTGATATCGTCGCGCGCATGGACACCCTCGATCTCGGCGCCCGCAAGGCGGAGCTGCTTCGCCTCGGGTTTCGCGTGATCGCGGAGGACGCGACGTCGTTCGTGGCCGTGCGATCCAAGTGGTACTGGGAGTGCATGTTCACGAAGATGACGACCCTCGTGGTCGTTCGTCGCGTGGCCGCCGTCAGCGCGGAGGACATCGGCGCCGACGCGAAGTGGATCCTCACGAACGCGGACAAGCTCGATCCGAGCGCGCTGCCGACCGGCTTCCAGAAGGGCCGCATCTACCTCGCGGTCTACCTCGCCGATCGCGTCGACGAGACGGCGTGGGCGCGCGCCGCAAAGAAGCCGTGGGCCGACTTCGGCACGTTCTTCGTGCCCGCCGTGCGCGACGCGTCGCGTGCGGTGTACTTCAGCGGCACCCGCATCTGGGGCGCCGTCTACTACCCGATCTTCCAGTTCCTGCTCGGCCGACTCGTCGAGCCGTGGCGACCCGCGCCCGAGAAGGAACCGCTCAGCGTCTCGGGGCTGATCATGACGCTGCTCGTGCTCTTCATGCTGATCGGGGCGTGCCTCTGCATCCCGCTCGCCATCGCGATCGGCAACGCCTGAGACAGAGCCCTCGCGCTCGGCTCAGACCATCGCCCAGAGCGCGCTCGCCATGCCCCAGAACGCGAGGCCGAGCGCGCGTCGTCGCAGCGTGTCGGCCAGCTCGTGGGCGTCGACCTTCCACGAGCGAGTCGCGTGTGCGGCGTCGCGACCGGATGCGCGGTAAGGGCCGGCCCCTTCGGGTCGCGCGAGCCGAACGCCGAGCAACGTGAGGGTGTCGCCTTCGCCGCAGCCGCGCGGGAGCTCGCCGATGAGGTAGGTCGCGTGCTCCGTCTCGAGCCGCGCGCGGCCGTCCACGATGCGCACCACGCCCGTGGGGAGTCGCGACACCACGCTCGCGAGCGCGCCCGTCAACGCGGCCGCCGCGAAGGCGAAGCTGGCTCCGGTGAGCACCAGCAGGTCTTGCCAATCGAGCCAACGCACGCCGAGCAGCACGAGCAACACCGCGAAGACCGCGTGCCCGCCCCAGAAGCCTTCGCCGCGCGCCGCGTGCGTCGGCAAGAACGAGGGTGCGAGGCCGATCCACGCGCCGAGCCCCACCACGGTCGCGCTCACGCCGATCGCGCTCAGGATCGGATCGGCGCCCGCAGGGGTGAGCACGAACGCGAGGGTGATGCCCATCCAGAGCGGCCAGAACGAGAGCGCCTCGAGGAGCGCGAGCCATCGTCCGGGTCGTTCCAAGAGCCGCCGCACCTCCGAAGAGTAACGGGTCGCGCAAGGGCGCGCCGTCGGGCCCGAGTTCGATGGTTCGGTCGCCTGACGGCGACGCTCACGTGACGTCGGGTCGCTCGGCCTGTCGGCCGGCTCCAGAAACGTCAATTCGGGCGAACGACCCTGCTCGAAAGCGGAGATGCCGCGGACACGTCCTTCCGCGCTCAGGTCGTGGACAACACCTCGGACGCGTACACGCGGATCATGCGCTTCGCCTCGTCGACCAACGCGCGCGCGCGGCGTCGATCGTAGCGCAGCGACGCGAAGAGCATCGCGGCGATCGTCTCGACCATCACCGCCGCGATGACCTGCAAGCGCGCGCGCGGGAGCGAAGGCGCGTAGTGCTCCAGGATCGCCTCGGTGCCGCGGAGGATCACGCCGTGACAGCGCTCCGCCGTCGTCTTCACTTCGCCTTCGAGCGCGAGCGCGGAGGACCACACCGCGTGCCACGCAGGCTCCGTCTCTTGCAGGGTCACGAAGGCGTCGACCACCGCATCGAGCAGCTCCTCCCAGGGCGCGCCGAGCTTCGCGGCTGCGACCTCCGCGAAGAGCGCCGTCTCGCGCTCCATGAGCCGCTCCGCCACGCCCGCGAAGAGCGCGCGTTTGTTCGGGAAGAACTGATAGAGGCTGCCGATCGAGGTGCCCGCCCGTTGCGCGATCGCTTCCGTGGTCGCCGCCTCGAAGCCCGACTCCGCGAACACCGACGCCGCCGCGTCCAAGATCGCCTCGTAGCGCTTTCGGCTGCGCGCCTGCGTGGGCACGCGCCGCGGCCGATCTCCGTCGACCTCTCGTTCGTCTCGCTCGCTCGCTCGCACGTGCCCAAGGTAGCAGACCGCTTGACGAACGTGAGGGTGGCCTCACATGCTGAAGAACGTGAGGGTCTCCTCACATTCGGATCCGTCGGCCGTCGACCCCGCCGACTCGACGATTCCTTCGGCCGCCGACCTGCTGAATCCCGCTGTGCGCCTCGTCGACACGAACCACTGACCGCCCGGAGCCCATGACGAACCCCGTGACGAAGCTCGTGTCGACGCTGCCTTTCGCGAAGACGCCCACCACCGTTCGCCACGTCGATGGCTTCGTCGAGCCGCGCGGGAAGCCGATCGTCGGGCACTTCTTCGACGCGGTGGAGGACGGTCCGGGGCTCTTCCTGCGCGCGCTCGTCGATCACGGCGACCGCGTGCTCTTTCGTTTCGGGCGCTTCGAGTTCCGGCTCCTCGGCGATCCGGAGGACATCCGCCACGTGCTCGTGACGAACGCCGCCAAGTACGTGAAGAGCAAGAACTACGAGGGCCTCAAGCTCGTGCTCGGCGAGGGCCTCGTCACCAGCGAAGGCGCGCACTGGAAGCGGCACCGCAAGCTCTCGCAGCCCGCGTTCCAGCCGCGCAACGTCGAGTCGTTCGTGCCGGCGATGAACGAGTGCACCGACGCAATGCTCGAGCGTTGGCGCGGGCGCGAGGTGCTCGACGTGCACGAGGAGATGATGCGCCTGACCCTGCGCATCATCGGTCGCACGATCGCGAGCGTCGATCTCGACGGCGACGAGGCGGGCGAGCTCGGGCGGGCGATCGACGGTGTGCTCGGCTTCGCGAACGTCTACTTCTCGGAGCTCGTGAAGATCCCGACGTGGGTGCCGCTGCCCGCGCATCTTCGGTTCCGACGCGACCTCGATCGCCTCGACGCGCTCGTCGCGCGCCTGGTCTCCGAGCACCGCCGTCACGAGGGGCCGCCGCGCGATCTGCTCGACGCGCTCGTCGCGGCCAACGAGGGTGAAGGCGGCATGACGGATCGCCAGCTCCGCGACGAGGTGCTCACGCTGGTGATGGCGGGCCACGAGACGACCGCGAACGCGCTGACGTGGACGTTCTACCTGCTCTCGCAGCACCCGGACGTTCGGCGAAAGGTCGAAGAAGAGGTCGCGCGCGAGGTGGGCGACGGCCCGCTCGACGTCGCGGCGCTGTCGCGGCTCGAGTACGTCGAGCGCGTCGTGAAGGAGGCGATGCGTCTCTACCCGCCGGCGTGGATCGTGGAGCGCGACAACCTCGAGGACGACGTGCTCCCGAGCGGCGCGAAGCTCCCGAAGGGGCAGACGGTCGCGGTGTGCACCTACGCGCTGCACCGCAACCCGCGCCTGTGGGAGAGCCCCGAGGGCTTCGATCCCGATCGGTTCTCTCCGGAGCGCTCGGCCGGTCGCCACAAGCTCGCGTACATCCCCTTCGGTGCGGGGCCGCGCGTGTGCCTCGGCGCGCACTTCGCGTTGCTCGAAGCGAAGCTCATCGTCGCCGCGATCGCGCGGAAGCAGCGCCTCGCGCTCGTGCCGGGGCATCCGGTGGAGCTCGATCCGGGCGTGACGCTGCGGCCCGCGCACGGCATGCGCATGCGGCTCTCGCCGCGTTGATCGATCGCGGCGCGTCGCTTCGCGCGCGTTGCACGTCCTTCGACCTCCGGCCACGACCACGTCGCAACCGACGCGCGAAGCCCACGGTGCTAACGTCGCGGCGTGACCGACGAACGACTCGACGCCGCCTTCGCTCGCATCGACGAAGCGAACGCGCAAGACCCGAACCTCGAACGGCTCGACGGCCAGGACTTCCCCAAAGAGCTGCTGTACGGACGCCGCATGAGCGCGACGCTCGCGATGTTCGCGCCGGAGGCGGACGACGCGGTGAAGCTCGCCGCGCGCGCGCAGCACGTGCAGCGCTGGAAGATCCCGCGCTCGGACTTCCCGATGGACCGCAAGGGCTACCTCGCGTGGCGGCAGAAGCTCTATGGCATGCACGCCGAGCTCGCGGGCGAGATCCTGCGCGAGGTCGGCTACGACGACGCGACGATCGCGCGCGTCGGAACGCTGCTGCGCAAGAAGGGCCTCAAGACCGATCCGGACGTGCAGCTCCTGGAGGACGTGATCTGCCTCGTCTTCCTCGAGCACTACTTCGCCGACTTCTCGGTGAAGCACGACGACGCCAAGGTGATCGACATCCTCCGCAAGACGTGGGCGAAGATGAGCCCACGCGGGCACGAGGCGGCGCTCGCGCTGCCGATGGGCGAAGAGCGGCGCTTGGTCGAGCGCGCGCTCGCGCCGGACTGACGCGAAGCTCACGCGACGACGTAGCGCACGAGCCGTCGTCTCGCGCGATCCGCCACTTCGAGGTGCGCTCGCCGCGGGCGCTCGTCGCGAGACCGTCGACGACGCTGCGTTCGGCCGAGCGCTCACTCGACGACGCGGATCGTGCGCGTGGTGCTCGCCGTCGTGCCGTCCTCCGCGACGACGCGCGCTTCCACGCGCACCTCGCGACCGACGATCTCGCTCGGCAACAACACGTCGAAGACCAAGAGATCCCCGACGCGCGTCCAACAGCCGTCCTCTTCGAGGCGCACACGGCGCTCGGTCAGGATGCGATCGATCTCGAACGCGACCTCGCGCCCCGTCTCGGCGTCGAAGCCGTCGACGCGAAGCCGCGCGTCCATCGGCACGATCCCACACGCCCGAAACGTGACGTCGACGTGGTAGCCACCTTGCGGACCCATCACGAGCGTGAGCGCGGCGCCGTCGTCGATCGACTCGTAGGCGGTGATGCCGGTTCCGATCGCGAGCGAAGTCCCAGAGGTGGCCGGCGCGTCGAGCGGGTCCGCGTCGAACGGGGTCGCGTCGCGACCGCTGGCGTCGGGAGTCGTCGACGCATCGCGTGACGTTCCTCCGTCGACCGTCGACCCCGCATCGAACGCGCCGGCGTCGTCGTCGGACGGGCACGCGACCACCATCGCGAACGACACCGCGAAGACGCACGAACGGAGCACGAGCGGAGCTTCGCAAGCCGCTCTGCTCCGGGCAACGTCGGGCGCGCGACTCCGACATCACACGTCGGGCGAGCGCGGGCGTTGCGCTCGCCGCGTCGACGGAGCTTTGCGGCCCCCGATCCGTCGGCCATGCTCCCCCGGTGGCGGAGAAGAAGCGATCGGCCGTTCCGGCGACGACCTCGGAGACGCGCGTCTCGAAGCCAGGCGCGCGCGAGGTCCCGACGACGGGCACGCTCCCGCTCGGCAGCTCTCCGAAGGCACCGTCGCCCCACGCGTCGCCCGAAGCCCCGAAGGCGAAGGTCTCCGCGACCGCGGGCACCATGCAGGACCCCTTCGAGGCCCAGACGCTCGCGCCGATCGCGGAGGGGCTGCGGCAGTACCTCGCGATTCGCCTCGCCTCTGCCGAGGCCGGCTCGGCTGCGTTCGCGCGCTTGCGCGATCGACTCGCTTCGCACGGGAGCGCCGCGCTCGCCGAGCCGCCGGGCACCAAGGCGCGCGCGTACCGGCTCGCGCGCGAGCTCTCGACCCCCGAGAGCTCGGCGTCGAAGCACACCCTGCCCTGGCACCGTCAGAGCACGCCGCCCGATCCGATCGCGGTGCTCCGCGCGCGAGGCGATGCGGATCGCGAGCTGCTCGAGCTGCGCCACGCGCGTGGGCTCACGCCGAGCGAGATCGCGTTCGTGGTCGAGCTCCCGGAAGCCGACGTCGCGTCGCGCCTCGCCGCCGCCGAAGAGGAGCTTCGTGTCGCGCTGAAGCGGAGCGCGTCGTCGGGCGTCCCCGCGACGAGCGATGCGGGCAGCGCCGCCGCAAACGACGCACCCTCGACGAAGCTCACGCGCGACGCCGAGCTGCCGGAGCTCGTCTTCGAGGCGTTCTCCCTCGCGCCGACCGCGGATCCGAGCGATCCCTCCGTCGAGCCGCGCGTGCCCACCGGCATCGTGCTCGACGGGCGCTACGAGCTGGAGAAGCACGTCGGCTCGGGTGGCTTCGCGGACGTCTACCGTGCGCGCGACGTCGCGGTGCCGGGCCACGTGGTGGCCCTGAAGCTGCTGAAGCGAAAGGCGGCGAACGCCGAGGCGCGCGATCATGCGCTGCGCGAGCTGCGGCTCATCGCGGCGGTCTTCCACCCGAGCATCGTGCAGTTCAAGGACCACGGCTGGTACGAGGACCGCTTCTGGTTCGTGATGCCTTGGTACGAGGGCGAGTCGCTCGAGACCCGCATCGAACGCGAGCCGCTCACGCGCGCGCAGGCGCGGAAGATCTTCGAGCCGCTCGCGCGCGCGCTCGCGACCATGCACGCGTCCGGCATCCGTCATCAGGACGTGAAGCCCGACAACATCTTCCTCGCGAAGATCCAGGGCTTCGGCGTGCAGCTCGAAGACCGTGTGCTCCCCGTACTACTCGACCTGGGCGTCGCCGCGACCGACGCGGAGCTCGTGCTCGCCGGCACTCCGACCTACTTCGCGCCCGAGGTCGCGGCGCAGTTCGCGTACCGCGAAGGCGACGCGTTCCCCGAGTACCCGATCGGTCCGGGCGCCGACGTGTTCGCGCTCGCGCTCGCGCTCCGCAACGCGCTCGAGCCCTCGACGCAGCCGATGGTGCGCGAGGACGACGTCGAGTCCTTCATCCGCACGCGCGCGAAGGAAGTCCCGTCGCCACCGAGCGATCCTTCGCTCCGCTACTTGAAGTCGCACTTCGCGCGCTGGCTCGCGCTCGACCCGAGCAAGCGACCCACGGCGGACGAGCTCGCGGACGAGCTCGCGGTGCTCACGCTGCCCGAAGAACGTCGCGAGCGGCGGCTGCGCGTGCTGCGCGTGTTCGGTCCGATCGTGCTCTCGCTGATCGTGGTGTTCGGTGTGATCGCGTACCAACTCGCACAGCGCGCCGCGGTGCAAGCGGAGAAGGCCGAGCGCCTCGAAGAACAACGCGCCGCCGAACAAGCCGGGCGGCTCGAAGCGGAGCAGACGGCGGAGGCGCTGAGCGACGCGGTGGAGGCCGCGCGCGCCGACATCCAGAACGCGCAGCTCAGCCGCGAAGAGCTCGAGCGCCGTCTGGTCGACGCGCAGGCGCGCCTGCAAGTGCTGCAGAACACCGTCGCGCGCACGCGTCGTCAGCTCCAAGAGGCCGAGAAGGCACGCGACGCGCTGCAGACGAGCCTGACGTCCACCGAGAACGCGCGGCGTCGCCTCGCGACGCAGGTCGACGAGCTGACCGCGACGCTGGCGACCCGCGAGCGCGAGCTCGACGAAGCACGGCGCGCACGAACGGCCGCCGAGACGCGCGCGAACGCGGCCGAGGCACGCGCGAACGAGAACGAGGCGCGCGCGAGCGCGGCCGAGACGCGTGCGTCGAGCGCGGAGGCACGCGCGACCACCGCGGAGCGCGAGCGAGACGCGGCCCGCGTGCGTGTCGATCAGGCCACCGCGGCCGAGCGCGCCGCGCAGACCGCGCGCGACGAAGCCCAAGCCGCCGCACGCACCGCGACCCAAGAGCTCGCGCGGGTGGAGCGCGAGCTCGCGACCGCGCGGCGCCGCATCGAGGAGCTCGAACGTCAGCTCGCGAGCCGCCCCACCGAGCCGACGACACCCCCACGGATCGTGGTCCCGGGCGCCGAGACGCCGACGACGCCGACGCCCATCCCCGGCCCGAGCGTGATGACCCGCGTGCGCTGAGCACGGCGAACCCGGGTCGCGATCTTCCAAGGAGGGAGCCGTGCTCAGCGGTGCTGGGCTGGGCCCTACCGACGCGGGCGACGTCGCCCCAGACTCGTCGGATGCGCGCCCTCCTCTGCTTCGTGTGGCTCTCGATGGTCTCCTGCGGCTCGGGGACGACCTCGTCTGCGCCCACGACCACCTCCCCGCTCGGGCTCCCCTCGCCGGAGACCTTCGCGCGCGAGCACGACCGCTTCGAGTCGTACTGGTACCAAGGCGTGGCCGAGCTCACGCGCTACCGCCTCGAACAATCGCGTTACGGCGAGGTACACGAAGGCGAAGCCGTGCTGATCTTCGTGACGGAAGACTTTCTCCCTGGCCCCCAGATCAAACACGAAATCGGCGAGCGTCCGGCCGACGCGCTCTCGGTGCTCAAGCTCAACGCTCACCGCCAGTTCTTCACCGGCATCTACCCCTACACGACGCTGACCAGTACCTTCAGCCCCGCCGACGGCGCGCCGACCCTGAAGGTCTCCGCGAGCGTGATCGAGTGGTGCGGCGTGGCCTACGCGCAGCTCAACCGGCGGGACGGCGCGCTCCAGGCCGAGCTGCACAGCTACTTCCAAGCCGAAGGCGACGAGCGCCGATCGCTCGACGACGTCGAGCTGGAGGACGGGCTCTTCGCGCGCCTGCGACGCGATCCGAACGCGATCACGCCCGGACCGACGCGGCTCGTGCCGGCGATGCACTACCTCCGCTTCGCGCACCGCGAGCTCGCCGCCTACGACGCCGAGATCTCGTTCGAGGAGGCCGACACCGCGCGCACGCTCGTCGTTCGCTACCCCGCGCTCGGGCGCGAGCTGCGGGTGAAGGTCGCGCGCGCGTTCCCCCACGTGATCGAGGCGTGGGAAGAGCGCGACGCGAACGGCCCGACCACCCGCGCGACGCGCACCCACGCGATCCTCACCGACTATTGGGCGCACCACGGCGTCGGCGACGGCGCCTACCGCGACGCGCTCGGGCTCGGCACCCGCTGACGTCCGCACGGTCGGCACCGCGCACGAGGACACGTCCGCGCCACCTCGCGTGACGAACGTCCTGCACGTCGAGACGGATCGGCTCGTTCCCCCGCCGTGCAGCTCTTCTCGCGCTCAACGCCCCGCGTAGCGGGGCCACGCCGCGAAGTCCGCCACCACACACAGGTTCCGCCCCACACGCGCGACACCGACGCCGACGTCGGTGAAGCGACGATCCACGATCGCCGCGCGGTGCGAGGGGCTCGAGAGGAGCGCGTCGAACGCGGCGTCCTCGTCGCGCGCTCGGGCAACCACTTCGCCGACCACCCGCGCGACGATCCCGCGCCGACGCAGCCGCACCTCGGGGTTGGCGCCATCGACCTCGTGGCGCACCGCGCCCTCGCGACAGATGCGCGCGGCATGCTCGGCCGCCGCCTCACGCAGCACGCGGTTGTCCCGGAGCTCCCCCACGCCCGCGAGCGCTCGGAGCGCGGCGATGCGCGTGGCGAGGTCTTCGTCGGACGCGACGTTCGTCGCCGAGCGCGCCTCGTCGGACATGGCCCCCTCGACACCGCTCGCTCCAGCGCCGTCGACGATCGTTCGCTCCGCCACCGGCCGCGGCCCCGCCGGCCCCGTCGCGAGGAGCTGAACGCGCACCGGCCGCGCGAGGTCGTCCGGGATCACGAGTCGCTGACCGTCGCGCACGGGCTCGTCGTTCGTCTGCCCATCCGCGTCCTGCATCAGCACGCGCGCCTCGGAGAAGCCCGTCGCCAGCCGCACGCGCAACGCGTCGTTCGCGAGCTCGAGCGCACCGCCGCGCCACGCGACGAGCGCGACCGTTCCGTGTGCCCCGCTCGCACGCCCACACACGAGCGGCGCGTCGCCCTCGCGGGCGAGGCGTCGAAGCGTCTGCGTGAGGCTCGTCTCGTCTCCTTCGAGCGCACGCACCGACGGCAGATCCGTGCCCACCTCGCGCAACGCGTCACGCAGCGCGTCGTCGTCCACACGCCCTTCGAGCGCGAGCACACCAGCCGCTTCCGCGAGCGCGTCGTCGTCGACGCACGCGAGCGCGGACGCGGGCACGCACAGGAGAGCGAGGAAGAACGCGATCGACCGCATCCGTCGAGCTTCGGGGAGTCGCCGGCCGTCGGCGAGTTTTCGGCGACGGACCTCGGACCGACGCCTGCTCGAAGCGACGCCCGCTCGGGTCCTCCGTCCGACGAGGGCTCAGCGCCGCAGCCGGATCGCCATCCCGCCCATCATCAGCGAGACCTCGCGCCGCGCGCTCCAGCTCGCGTCGGGCGCGAGCGCGCCGAGCGCGACCGCGAAGCGACCGACCGCCTCCGTGCGGTGCCGGAGCTCCACGTGCGGGGTCCGCGCGTAGACCTGCGTGTGCGCTTCGAGCGCGCGCTTCGCGTCGTCGACGCGACCATCGCGCAAGTGCCGCGCGGAGAGCTCGAGCGCCTCGCCGAGCTGCGCGTCCGCCACCGCGAGCACCGCCGCTCTGCCGCTCACGACCGCACGCGCGCCGAACGTCACGCCCACGTCCTTGCTCGCGACGACCTCCGAGCCCGCGCTCGATCGGTAGCGCACGAGCACGTTCGCGACCGAGCTCGCGCCGCCACGCACGCGCACGCGGAGCACCACGCGACGCTCTTCGCCTTCGCGGAGCTGCGGCATCCGGAGGCGCACCCCGGCACGCACGCGCACCACCGCCTCCGGCGCGTCGAGAAGCTCCACGCCCTCCGGCAGATCCACGCCGACCTCGACCGCACGCGCGGCCACACGGAGCTGCGCGCGCACCTCCGCGCGGAGCACCTCCGAGAGATCGCCGACGTTCGCCGCCACGTGGTAGCCACCACCGCCCGCCGTCGCGATCGCCTGCAGCACATCCGCGTCGAACTCGTTGCCGAGACCCACCACCGTCGTGGTGCAGCCGACACGCGCGCTCGCGTTCGCGGCCATCGGCGCGAGCTCGTCCGCCGTGAAGGCGCCGCCGTTCGGAACGCCGTCGCTCAAGAGCACCACGAGCGGCGCGACGTCGCCGGGCGCGCGCAGCACCGCGTCGTACGCGGCGCGCAGGCCGACCTCGATGTTGGTGCCGCCGCCCACCGAGAGCTGGCGGATCGCGCGCTTCGCCGAGGAGCCGTCGCCCACGCGCCCGAGCGGGACCACCACGGTCGCGTTCGCGTCGTACGCGACCACGTGGAGCTCGTCGTCCGCGCCGAGCTGATCGACCACCGCGCTCGCCGACGCGAGCACGTCGCCCCAGCTCGCGCGCATGGAGGAGCTGCGATCGATCACGAGGTGCACACGCACGCGACCCCGCGCGGTCGTGGGAACATCGCCGCCACGCACCCGCACCACGAGATCCGTCTCGCCACCCGCGCGCGGGAGCTGCGCGTGCGCGAGCTCGGCCCGCACGTCCACGCGCCCGTCCGTCTCGAGCGACACGCCCGCACGGGCCTCCGCTTCGAGCGCGAGCGGCGCGAGCGGACCGAGGTCCCCGAGGCGCGTGCGGTATCCGTCGACGTTCACGCCCGCTTCGGTCGCGAGCGCGCCGAGGCTCGTGCGCACCGCGGCGCGTCCACCACCGATCGGAGGCGCCGCTCGCACACCTGCGCCGCCACCGAGCGCTTCGGGCGCCGAACCCGGGTCTCCACTCAACGCGACGTCCACCTCGACGTCGAGCCCGCCCGCCGCGCGCACGCCAGGATCGAGGACGGCACGGCCGTCGACCTCGCCCGACACCGCGCCTTCGTCGACGATCACCACGTCGCCGCTCGCGCCCCGCGCGTCCACTCCGACGCCCGCGCTCGCGCCGCGCGCGTCCACTCCGACGCCCGCGCTCGCGCCGCGCGCGTCCACTCCGACGCCTACGCTCGCGCCGCGCGCGTCCACTCCGGCGCTGGTGCTCGCGCCATCGACGTACGTCTCCGAGCCGTACGCATCGACACCCTCTCGGCTCGCTCCCGCCGTGCCCTCGACACCGAGCCCGACCTCTCCGCGCACCCCGACCACCGCGACCGCGACGCCTTCGACGCCGACCGTCACGTCGCCGAAGATCGCGTCCGCGTCGGCGTGCGTGCCCGACCCCTCGATCGACACCCGCGCGCTCGCCTCGAGCTCCGCGCTCGCCTCCACGTCGACCCCACCCTCCACGTCGAGCGATGCGACCGCCACCTCGCTCGGTTCGTCCGGCTTGTCGGTCGCGACCTGCACGTTGGCGGGCACCCGTGTGGGCGCGTGGACCTGGAACAGAACGCCGCAGCCCGAGAGCGTGACGAGGAGCGAGAGAAGCGAAAGGGAGCGCATGCGCGCGGCCCTTTGGAAGCTTCGTGCCACACACGATTCCTCGGAGATCCGCGCGATCACCTGGCTCGATGCGCGGCACGTGACGAAGTGGCGCGCGAACGACGCTCTACGGATTGCTCAGTTCTTTCGGACACTTGTAAAACAACGTAAAGCGGACACCACGGAGCACGAGCTCGCCACTACGGCGCGTAGACCAACTGCAGCGCGAGGTACCGATCCACGTCGCGCCCGTCCCCCCGCTCGCTGCCCAGGAGCGCGTGTGACTCGCGGTACGTGAGCCGGGCACGGAGCGCGTCCGCGAGGCGGTACGAGATGCTCGCGCCGCCGCCGATCGCGACGCTCGCTCCGTCGAGCCCCGCGTCGCGGAGCGCGTCGCTTGCCCGCACCAACAACTGCAGATCGGGCGCGGCGTGGAGCACCAGCCGTCCGTCCAGCAACGGGATGCGCACCCCGAGCTCGAGCCGCGGCCCTCCGAGACCGAAGTCGGGCAGCGTGACCGGCGCCTCGCTGGAGAAGCGACGCAGCGTCCAACCGAGCCCCACCGTGAGCTCCACCGCGTCACGCGCGTCCTGCAGGCGGAAGTCGAGATCCACCTGCGCGTCGAGACGCTGCGAGCGCGATCCCGTCTCGCGCGTGGAGCCGTCGATGCGTCGATCCGTCGTGCGCAGACCGATGCTCGTCGCGTAGCTGAGCGCAAAGCCCGCGCGCAATCGACTGTCGACGTTCGGCCGCACGTGCAGCCCGAGATCGAGGCGCGCGGCCGGGAACGGTGTGGTGTCGAGCCGCACCTCGCCCGATTGTGTCGGCAGCCCGAAGCTGCGCGTGCCCATGCCCGCGCCGGCCGCGATCTCCACCTCGACGACGCTGCCCGGCGTGTCCTCGTCACGCGGCCGATCGTCGCTCTGCTCGCGCATCTCGTCCGCGATCGTCGACGAGGGCGCGCTGCCCGGCGGCCGCGTGGTCACCGCGAGCGCGAGACGCACCTCGTCCGCGAGACGACGACGCTCCGCGCCGAGCAAGCGAAGCCCCGAGAGCGGGTGCTGCGTCTCGAGGAGCACGAAGCCGCCGCGCCCTTCGCGGTAGACGATGCGCACCGTCTGAATGAAGCGGATGCGCCCGACCTGCAGCTCGACCACGAGCGCGGCGTTCTCCTCCGCGAGCAGGCGCTCGTACGCGGTGTCGCTGGTCGGACGCAGGCCTTCACGCTGCGCCCGCCGCACGTAGCCGCGTCCGTCGATCACCTCCGCGACCCCCCGCAGCACGTCGTTGACTTGGCTCGCGACCGCGTCGTGCACGCGGGGTCCCACCACCACGAGCACGCGCGGGAGCTCCCAATCGCTGGTGTCGATCTCCTCGCCGGAGTCACCGGAGTCACCGGAGTCACCGGAGTCGCTCGACTCGTCCGCGACCTCGTCTTCCTCCTGCGCCGACACGCGCGACGGAAAGATCAACGAAACGAGCGAAGGAAGCAGGAGCGACGCGAGACCGAGCCACGCGAGGAGGACCGTTCGAAGATGCGAGGTCGCCATCACAGCACCACCACCGCGGCCAGGGTGAAGTCGAGGGCCCACACACGATCGAGCCCGACGAAGTCGAGGTATTTGAAGGTCGAGCCGCCCACCGCGAAGGTCATGCGCAGCTCGGGTCCGGCGTCCGTGAGATCGAAGCCACGCTCGTAACCGACTTGAAGCCGATGCGTGAAGAGCGGAGAGAGCTCACGATCGCGCGTCACGAAACGAGGTACGACCTCGTCGTCGATCACGTAGAAAGGCGAATAGAAGGTCGCCGCGTTCTGGTGATGGAAGCGATAACGCAGCGACACCAGCGAGCGCTCGGTGGGCACGATGCCGAGGGTGCCCAGCACGGTGTTGCCGCGCAGCCCCCAGTCGTCGAAGTAGAAGCGGTAGTCGAGCCCGAAGCTCCACCGCTCGCCGAAGGCCCGCCGTGCGCGCATCGCGAGGGCGTTGCGAATCCGCAACGTCGGATGCGTCTCGGGCACGCAGAGCGGCGAGTCCGCGCAGCGACCGTCGCCGCCGACCCCGACGAAGCGGTAGGGGCTCGCCTGGAATCCGTCGCGCCGCGTGAGCTCGTAGGCGAGCTGGATCAACGTCTTCGGGTCGAGGTTCTGCGTGAAGGTGAGCAGCGCGCCCAGCGTGCCGAGGCGGCGCTCGAAGTCGTCGTCGCCCGAGCGGCTCACGGTGTCCTGGGCGGCGGAGAGGCGCGCGCCGAGCGTCGCGTTGCCGTCGGCAAAGCGGTAGCGGAGCACGAGGCCTCCGCCGTGCGCGACGTAGTCGCCCTCGTGGCTGAAGCGGTAGTCGGCGCCGATGGTGATGTCGTCGAGCTCGTGCGCGAGCCCGGCGTTCAGCTCGTCGCGCTGCTCGCGGATCGCGCGCGTGGCCGCCGTGCGCACGTCGATCGACGCGCTCGTCCAGATGTCGACCGTGTAGCCGGCGCGGACGGTCGTGCGGTCGCCGAGGCGCACGCTCGCGGAGAGATCGGGCGTGATCACGGTCGTGCGATCGGAGTCGTTGCGGACGTAGAGCGAGGCGCTGACGGTGTCCTCGGCGTGGGCGAGCGTCGGGAAGACGAGCGCGAGCGCGAGGACGGCGGCGATCCGTGACGGAGACCGCGACGGAGACCGCGACGGAGAACCTGACCGACGCGGCCGCATCAGCAGCAGCGCGCCGAGCGCACACCACACGCCGCCGCTCGCGCTGCTCGTCGCGCAGCTCACGCTCCCCGCTTCCGGGGCGGGCGCGCCTACACGCGACATCGCGAAGCGCGCGGTGAGCGTGGCGTCGCCCGTCGGATCGCCGCTGCGGTTTCCGATCACACCCGCCGCGTAGACGAACGCTTCGAGCCCTTCGGTCGGTGCGGTCCAACGGACCCGCTGATAACGCGCGCCACAGGCCTCCGTGAGCACCACCTCCCGCTCACCGACGGGCCACGCTTGGGTCGCGGGCGAGTCCGCGGGGCAGCGCGCCGCCGGCTCGTCGTCCTCGATGGTCAGACGTCCCGCAGGACGCCCGCTCGCGTCGACGACCTCCAGCGCGACCGCGCCGTTCTCGTCCGCCGGCCATGCGATCTCGAAGACGTACTCCATGCCGGGCTCGAAGACCTCGGGGATGCCTTCGACCGTGAAGGGTCCCTCGCGATCGCCGTGACACACCGCGCACGGGTAGCCGTCGCCGGGGCTGCCGGTGAACCAACGCCCGCCTCCCCCGCCCCACGCGCCGGTCTCGAGGCCGCTCACCGGCGCGGCGAAGCGTGACGAGCTGCTGAACGCGTGCGCACGCGAGGAGAAGCACACGAGCGCGAGCGCGACCAGCACGAGGCAGCGCGCGGTGTCGAAACGCGCGCTGTCGAGACACGCGGTGTCGAAGCGCGCGGTCACGGGCACGCGACCTCCCCTCGCGCCCACTGCGCGATGCGCTGCCAACCGGCGTCTTCCTTGGACGCGTAGACGTTGCGCCCGAAGGCGTCGAGGCCCTGATGCGCGGCGCCGCCTTCGGAAGCCTCGAGCGGCTTACGCAAGAGCAACGAGTCCTCCGGTGTCGCCGCGCCACCGTAGCTGCCGAGCATCGAGAGCGCGCGCTCGTAGCTGCGCTCCAGCTCCGCCCGAGTCGGCGCGGCGAGGATGCCCGTCGACTCGTCGAGCCGCGCGCGTCCCGGCGCCCACACCTGGAAGAAGCGGCCTTCGTTGCCGTGACAGGTCGGGAAGCCGCAGTCGCGCGCGAGCTGCGGATAGATCTCCGTCTCGAAGCCGCACGCGTCGAGCTCCATCGGGATCGCGCTGCCCACCTCCGACGCGCACGCGCTCGCGAGCACGAGCGCCGCGATCAGCGCGTGAGCTCGAGGCGTCGAAGAGGAACGCTTCAGTTGCATCCGCACCCGCCGCCTCCCGCGCCGAGCCCGCCGCTCGCCCCCTCGCGCACCTCGGTCGCGTGCCCCTCCGCGCGCCCGAGCGCCTCGTCGCGATCGAGCTCCATGTCCGCCCGCGAGAGCGTCTCGCGCTCGTACGGCGCCACCGTCGCGCACCCGGACGCCAACACCCCGAAGCCTGCGGCCAAGAGCCCCATCCGCCCCGCCCTGGCGACCGTGGACCCCACGATCCCGAGGGTTTCGATTCCCCATTCCACGACCCCGAGGGTCTGCTGTCCCCAGCGCCAGATCCAGTATTTTCGCGTGTTTACGTCGTTCGCGAGCATGGTTCGACCTTTGCACAGCAGCAAACGCACCAGACGATGCGTGCTCTGACCCCCACCCTCCTCCTGACCCTCGCCGCCTGCGACGCCGCGACCGTGCAGACGCGCGTCGACCCGTTCGCGGACGCGGGCGTGCCGACGAGCGACGGAGCCACGCAAGACGCCGCCGCGATCGATCCGGAAACGCTCTTCGAGTCGACCGTCGCCCCGCTGCTCGAGAACCGCTGCGCCGCCTGCCACGACGCGGATCGTACCGGTCCTGCGTTCCTCGCGGATCCCGTTTACGACACGCTCCTCGATTATCCGGCGCTCATCGACCTGACCGATCCCGCGTCGAGCCGCCTGCTCACCAAGGGTCCGCACGCCGGTCCCGCGTGGCCCGTGACCGAAGCCAACCAGGTGCGCGGGTGGATCGAGATGGAGCGCACCTGGCGCGAAGACGAGCCCACCGACCCGACGATGCCGGTCGAGGACGGCGCGACCGATCCCATCATGATCGTCGAGGGCCTCAACGTCATTGAGCTCGAAGAGGCAGCCGCCGCGCTCGTCGGCGCGCGCATGACCTTCGTCGCCACCCGCACCGCGGCGGGCCTCTTCCTCGCCGAGCTCCGCGTCTACGCCGGCGAAGCGGGCGTGCGCCTCCGTCGCCCGGTCCTCGTCACGGTCGACGAGGGCGTCTCCGAGCCCGACCCCGTCGATCGTTTCGCGGGCATCGAGCTGCAGCTCGACGCGTACGAGAGCGGCCTGCTCGGCACCGGCAGCGTCTCGCTCGTCGCGTTCCCCGAAGGCGCGCAGCTCTCCTTCGTGTTCGACGTCATCGGCCCGAACGCCGACCCGACGGATCCCACCGACCCCACGGATCCCACCGACCCGACCGATCCCTCGCCCGACGGCTGCCGCTCGGTCGCGAGCTTCACGTCGGAAGCGCAGCCGCAGCTCAGCGCCTTCTGCGCGAGCTGCCACGCGGGTGGCAACGCGACGGCGACCTCCGCGCTCGACATGACGGGCGTGCGCGACTCCGGCAACGCCACCGCGCAGGCCTCGGTGTGTGGCCAGGTGCTCGGCGCCGTCGACCCCGCGGATCCGAGCGCGAGCTCGGTGTGGCGCGCCCCCGACCGTGGCTCCGATCTCACGGGGCACGACTTCAAGTTCCCGACCGACGCCCAGCTCGCGGACTTCCGCGCTGCGCTCGGCCGCTGGCTCGCGATGGAGGAGTGAGTGATGAAGACCCGATCCCTCGTGTCGACGGCGTTCGTGTCGATGGCGCTCGCGGCCTGCGAAGGGAGCGCCACCTCGACCCCGGGTGCGCGTGACGATCGCCCGACCGTCGAGGCCGTGCTCGACCTGCCCGCGCCGAGCACCACGCTCGACGGCGCGCCGAGCACGCCGACCGATCCGGACTACGTGCCGACGCCGGACGAGGGCGAGCTCTCGGATCGTTGGCGGGACGAGCTCGAGGCGCGCGAGGTCGACTACCAGACCGCCCTGCGCACGGCGTCGCTTCGACTGCGCGGCGATCTGCCGACCCTGCTCGAGATACGTTTCCTCGAGGCGGCCCCCGACCAGCGCGCGGTGTACGAGTCGATGATCGACGACTTCCTCGAGGACCCGCGCTTCGTGCAGCAGCTCCGCCTCTTCTGGCGCGACACCATGAAGATGGGCGGCGGCAACCTCGACACCGCGCCGAACTTCGCGACCCAGCTCGTCGTCGAGGGCCGTCCGATCACCGAGCTCTTCACCGCCACCAGCGGCAACTGCCCGACCTTCGCGGACGGCGCGTTCTCGAGCGCGGACTGCAACAGCGGCGCGCCCTCGCAGGCGGGCATCCTCACCGACCCCGCGGTGCAGCGGCACTTCTTCTCGAACCTCGCGTTCCGCCGCGTGCGCTGGATCCAAGAGACCTTCGCCTGCAACGCGTTCCCGGCCGAGGTCGGCGCCTCGACGGATGTCGGCGGCGTCGTGCCCTACACCGCGCCCTGGGACTTCGAGAGCATCAGCGGCTCCCGCACCGTCGGTCGCGTCGACTTCCACGACGTCTCCTCGGTCATCTGCGCGAACTGCCACGCGACCATGAACCACCTCGCGCCCTTGGTCGCGAACTTCGACGAAGAGGGCATGTGGGACGACGCGATCGCGGTGCCCACCCCGCTCGAAGGCGCGCCGATGGCGGAGCGCACCGACTGGCTGCCCGATGGTGAAGGCACCGCGTGGCGCTTCGAGGTGCCCGCCGCGGACCTTCCCGCGCTCGGCGCCGCGATGGCCGCCGACCCGAGCGTGCACGCCTGCCTCGCCGCGCGCGTCCACAACTGGGCGATGGGCCACGGCGACGTGGTCGACCAGCTCGCGATCGTGCCGCGCGCCACCACCGAGCGCCTCACCGCCACCCTGCGCGCGAGCGGCTACGAGCTGCGCGACGTCATCTACGACGCTTTCACCGGCGACGACTTCGTGAGGTTCTGAGCCATGCGACGAAACCAACCTCGGTTCCACGACCACGCCGCGAACGGGAACGTCATGCGCCACCACACCTTCACCCTCGTCGCCCTCGGCTTGCTCGCCGCCGCCGGCTGCACCGGACCGGGCGCCTACGATCCGATGGATCCGACCGATCCGACGGATCCGACGACGCCGCCCCCGTACACGCCGCCGACCGACGACGAGTACGTGCCGACCCCGACCACCGCGGGCGACGAAGACTCGACCTTCTCGCACCCCGCAGGTCTCGGCCCCGTCGTCACCTCGCCCCGCGAAGCGCTCGAGCGCATGCAGGAGCAGGGGCCTCCGGCGTACGCTTCGCGGGTGCACTCGTGCCGCAAGGTCCGCTACCGCACCATCGGCCGCGTGCTCGCGTCGCGCGGCGTGAACCTCGACGCCGAAGGCGACGTCACCGCGGGCCAGATGTATCGCACCAGCGATCAATCGCTCGGCGCGCCGAACTACGCCGGCCGCATCCCCGAGACCACCTCGCTCACCGTCGCGAGCGCGTCGCGTCTCTTCGACATCCTCGTGCAGGCCTCGCCCGAGATCATCGCGAACCTGCCGTCGCGCGAGGAGTGCCGCATCGGCGAGAACGGCGCGCGCCTCTTCGACGAGGACGGCGGCTGCAACGCCGACGGCCTCACCTGTCTACTCGGTGTCCCCGCGACGCCCGCCCACGTCGGCCTCTGCGACGACACCGTCGCCCGCGCCGCGAGCCCCGAAGAGGGCCAGCGCCTCGCCGTCGCCACCCTGCTCGCCGCCGAGCTCACCTGCGAGTGAAGGAGTACGCCATGACCGACAACAAGAAGGATGCGCATCTCCTCGGCCGCCGCGCCCTCGTGCAGTGGACCCTCGCGACCGGCGCCGCCCTCGGGCTCCCGCGCTGGAAGATCTTCGAGGTGCTCGAAGGCAGCGCCGGCAAGGCCTACGCGGACGACGCCTCGTGCGCGCCCTGCAACCGCAGCGTGCACATCGTCGCCGGCACCGGAGGCCTCGCGTGGTTCAACTTGCTCTGGCCGCACAACGACGTCGCGGCGGCGCGCAACGACAACTTCTCGTGGCACGCGATCGGCGAAGAGCGCCTCGCGACCGGCACCCACAAGCCGCTCACGATGGGCCCCGAGACGCCGTGGCAGGACCTGCCGGGCGCGCGTCAGGTGACCGCGCTCCTCGGTGGCACCAACGAGACCCACACGCGCACGCCGGACTCCACCGTCAGCGTCGCGATGAACACGGATCTCTTCGCGGCGTGCGCGGCGGTCCAGACCGCGAGCCCGACCCTGACGCCCGTGATCGGGGTGGGCGACATCCCCTACCGCAACGCGCCGGGCGCCCCCCGCATCGCGCGCGTCGGCGGCGCGGACGACATCGTCGCGCTCTTCAACAGCGCGGCCTCGCGCGCGGGCGGCCTGCTCTCGCGCTCCGGGAACCCGGAGCTCTTCCAGGCGCAGTACAGCGCGTGGCTCTCCCTGCGTCGCGCGTCGCGCTCGCCCGCGTACCGCAGCGGCATGGCGGCCGGCACCACCTCCTCGCGCCTGCTCGGCACGAACCTCGCGGATGCGCTGCGCGTGACGGACGCCGACCTCGCGCACTACGGCGTCAACGGCACCTCGCGAAATCAGAACGTCGCCATCGCGCGCACGCTCATCGTCACCGCGAAGGCGTTCAAGCTCGGCCTCACCAACAGCGTGATCCTGCCCGCCTTCAACGACGACCCGCACGGCGCGTTCAACAACATGGCGAGCCTCCGCCGCACCACGATGGAGCTCGGCCAGAGCCTGCAGGCCTTCTACGAAGATCTCGCGGCCGCGCAGGATCCGACGTGCAGCGGCTCTCTGGCCGACAACACGGTCATCTCCATCCACGGAGACACCCCGAAGACGCCGCTCCAGCGCGACAACTGGCCGGACGGAACGCCGGGCAACTCCAACTGGATCTACGTGCTCGGCGCAGGCCTGCTCAAGACCGGTTGGTTCGGCGGCGTCATGCGCGACGGCAGCGTGCGCGGCTGGGATCCGACGAGCGGCGAGGACCGCGGCGACCGCAACAGCGCCAGCACGTCGGCCGCCGCAGCCGCCGCCGTCCTCTACGCGGTCACCAAGGGCGACCTCCGCCGCGTGCAGGACTTCTACCGCGGCGCCGCGCTCTCGGGCGTGATCACGAACCCGACGATCTGATTCGACCGAATCGTCAGAGACTCGGGAACTCCGAGATCACGGTCGCGCCGTCCTCGAAGGTCAGCGTCAGTCGGCCTGCGGGACGCGTCGCGCCCGGCTCGGCGCTCACGACGAACGTTCCGGTCGCGGGAAGGTACCGCCCTACGGTCGGAACGTCGCAGCTCGCGGGTCCCCCGCCGCCCGAGACGTCGAATCGAAACACCGAAAGAGCGCGCGCGCGATCCCCGGAGATCTCGATCACGAGGCCTTCACCGCCGAGGTCTCTCCCGAGGCGATACGTCACTTGGCTCGCGGACTCGCGCCACTCGTGCGCGGTGCCCGTGCACCAGGCCTCCGTCGAGCCCGTGCACGCCACCGACTCGCGGTCGATCGTGAGCCCCGCGTCCACGAGCACCTCGATCGGCCACGCGAGATCCGCCGCGTGCACCGACTCGATCAACGCCAGATCGTGGGCGATCTGGGTCGGGCTCGACGTCGACGTCTCGTCCCAAGGCCAAGGCGCTCCGTCGACTTCCTCGCAACACAGATCGGACAGCGGACACTCCACCACGCGGAATCCGTCCGGCACGCACGCGGTCGCGAAACGCACGCACCGATCGTTCGAACATGCGACCGTCGGCTCGCCCGTTCCACCGCAGCTCGCTTCGTATCCGTCGACCTCACACGATACGACGGAGGTTTCGGCGCAGGGGTCCGCGGTCGAACCGCACGCGCTCGTGACGACGACGATCCCCGCCAGCACGCGCTTTGCCAGTCGACCGGCGTGGCGGTGTTTCCCGGGCGCGGCTTCACGCAGCGGGTCACCGGTCTCTCGTCGATTCGTGCGCGCGCCGAGCGGAGTTTCGTCGAACATGGCCGCCAGCCTACCGCGAGCTTCTCGAAGCTGCCGTTCGTCATACTTCGGACACCGGCCTCGTCGCGGCGGACGCGGTGGCGCACGCTCTGCGCGTGTCGAGCTCGACGTACTCCGCCCGCGAAGAGTGGGCGCACGCCTTCACCCACGGGATCGGGGCGTTGTTCGCGCTCGGTGCGCTCGTCCTGCTCGTCGTCTTCGCGAAGGGCGCGGCCGCGATCACGAGCGGCGCGGTCTTCGGGACCACGCTGGTGCTGACCTACGTCGTCTCCACCGTCTATCACTCCGTTCCCGCGCATCGCCCGGACGTGAAGCGTGCGCTCCAGCGCCTCGATCATTGCTGCATCTACCTGCTGATCGCGGGCAGCTACACGCCCTTCACGCTCGTGACCTTGCCGGAAGATTGGGGCTGGTCGCTCTTCTTCGTGGTCTGGGGCCTCGCGCTCCTCGGCGTGCTGCTCAAGCACACGGCGCTCGGCAACAACGGCTGGATCTCGAACGCGAGCTACCTCGGCATGGGGTGGATCGCGGTCGTCGCGTTCGAGCCGCTCGTCGCCTCGTTGCCCACGAACGCGCTCGCGCTCCTCGTCGCGGGCGGGCTCTCGTACACGCTCGGCGTCGTGTTCTTCGTGTGGGAGCGGCTGCCTTACCACCACGTGATCTGGCACCTCTTCGTGCTCGCGGGCAGCACGCTCCACGTGCTCGCGGTGCTGCTCTACGTGGTGTGAGCCACGCGACGCCGCGTCGGCCCGCGGGCGACAATCGGCCATCCTCGTGGCACGCTGCGCCCGTGACGCGCGGACCGATCGGGAGCTTCGTACGCCTGCTCGTCGGCGCCGCGAGCCTCGTCGGCGTCGCCGCGTGCACGGGCGGCGAGTGCCCCTGCGGGCGCAGCTTCGAGTCGAGCCCCTTCGATCCGTACGGCGCTCCGATCGGCGTCGATCATCCGCGCGGGATCCACTGCATCTGCCGCTGCGGGGACGGCGAAGAGATCCTCGAAGATCCGGCGCTCGACTGCTCGATCTACGAAGGCGACTGCGCGGGACCGGGCGGCGAGCCCGCGCTCTACCGCTGTCGCTGATCGCGCGCGGCGGTTCGACACTCTCCTTCCGACCTTCCTCCGACTTCCCTCGCCTTCGCGGCCACGCGACCCTACGACGCCGCTCGGTTGGGTTCGTCGGGTCGCGCTCCTGCGAGCGCGGTGGGGAGGCACGCATGGCTACGTTTCTGAACGAGGCGTCGTGGTGGACGCTCTTCGGCGCGATCGCCGCGTTCTTCGTGGGAATCACCGCGTTCGGCCTCGTCGCCGGCGTGACGCTCGAGCGCCACTACCAACGCCGCGGGCTCACGATCTTCGCGGTGAAGCTCAAGCGCGGACAGCCACGACGAGAGCGCCTCGGCACCGCGCTCTTCCTCGTCATGTGGATCCCGATCGCCGCGCTCGCGGTGCACTTCGAGCTCCTCCGCTTCTCCGCCGGCCTCTCGCGCGAGCTCGTGACCTTCGGCGTCTGCTGGGTCGGCTTCACCGTCTACTACTGGTTCCTGCATCGCGCGATGCACACCCAGCCGCTCTTCTGGATCCACCGCTGGCACCACGAGTCGCTCGTCACCACCCCGTGGACCGGGCTCTCGATGAGCCCGCTCGAGGCGCTCGGATGGATCGTAGGTTTCCTCGGCCCCGCGCTCGTGCTCGACCACTTCGGTTGGCTCGGCGCGTGGGGCTACGCGACGTTTTTCGCGATTCACTTCTACGGAAACCTCGTCGGCCACGCGAACGCGGAGCTGATGCCGCCCTTCCTCGCGCGCATGCACTACGCAGGGAATCCCGTCGTCTACCACAGCCTCCATCACGCGCGGTTCGACGGTCACTACGGCTTCGGCGCGGGGTACATGGACGCGCTCTTCCGCACCGAGTTCGACGATTGGAAGGCCGTGCACGCGAAGGTGATGCGCGGTCAGGCGCTGCGTTCCTTGCGCGAGCGTGGAGACACCGTTCGCGACGACACGACGAGCGCGCCGGAGCCCACGACCTGAGCACTCGCCTCGCCTCGCCTCGACGAGAGTCGTCGCGGCGCCCGCTCTCCTCCCGCCGCTCGCGCGCGTCACACGACGCGCGTCGAGCCGCCACAACGCCTTGCGCGGCGGCAGCGCCAACGCCGCGACCAGCAGGCCTCCCACGAGCGCGACCGCGACCACCGTGACGTCGAACGCGGTGCCCACCGCGGTGAGCACGTCCTCCGCGAGGAAGCTCGTCACGCTGCGAAAACCGAGACTGCCGGGCACGAGCAGCAGCAGTCCCGGCAGCACCACGATCGCGGCCGGCCGGTTGCGGAAACGCGCCGAGGCGTTGCCGCAGAGACCGAGCACGAGCGCGCCCGCCGCCGCGCCCTGCTCCGCGCCGAAGCGGGGGCTCGCGAGCTGCACCGTCGCGTACGTGAGCGCCGCGGCGACGGCGAAGTACGGCGCGTCGCGGAGCGGGGCCTTGAGCAAGATCGACAGACCGAGCAAGGCCGCCGCGAACGCGCCCCAGGTCTGAAGCGGACCCAGGCGGATCGCTTCGCCTCCGTCACGCACGTGCGGGATCAAGTCCGCGATCTGCGCGCCGAGCGCCGCCCCGAAGCCGAGGAGCAAGAGCGACATGAGCGCCTTCGAGAAGCGCGCGGTGCCGCTGACGAGGTGCCCCGTCGCGATCTCGTTCATCGCGGTGGTGAGCGTGAGGCCGGGCAAGAGCACGAGGATGCCCGCGATCGTCGCGACGGTTCGCGAGAGGCCCGGCCACTGCATCGTCGCGAGACCGGCGAGGAGCGCGGAGAGCGCCGCCGCGAGCGGGAGCTGCAGACGCATGAGTGGCTCGCTCTTCCGCTGCAGGCGCTCGAACACGCCGACCAGCAAGCCCGCGACGCACGCGACGGCCGCCTCGCGCGCGCGACCCCCGAGCAGGATCGCGCCGCCCGCCGCGACCACCGCGTGCGCCACGAGCACCAGCGGAAGCGGCTCGCGCGCGGGCTTGGCGAGGATCTGGTCGACCTCGGCGGCGCCGACGATGGGCTTCTTGGTGCCGGCCGCGACCTCGTTCGCGACCCGATCCAGCGCGCCGAGCCGCGCGAGGTCGAGCTCACCGGCGTTGCCGCGCAGGAGGAACGTGCGCTGCTTCGGCGGCGTACCGAGCGCGAGGAAGAGCGCGGTCGGGGTGGAGAAGATGTGCGCCTCCGCGCCGAGCCGACGGCTGAGCGCGACGCCCATGTCCTCGAGCCGGTGCGCGGGCATGCCGTATGTGTGGAGCGCGCGCAGGACGGCGAGGAGGAAGTTGCCGATCTCGAGGGTCTCGCCGCCGAAGGAGTCGTTGGCGCGGCGACCGCCGAGCTCGGAGGGGAGAACGACCGTCTCGTGCCGTGGCGCGGTCGATGTCGCATCCGGGACGGTGTCGGAGACCGTGTCGGTGTCGGAGACCGTGTCGGTGTCGGAGACCGTGTC
>ERZ761607.1657-NODE-1657-length-26625-cov-4.907941_pt1 | contig 26625 bp, 20 predicted proteins | sample MGYA00511164_ERZ761607 | MGnify/ENA primary metagenome ERZ761607 (study PRJEB28899, sample SAMN02445080) | bioreactor sludge metagenome | biome: EBPR sludge | place: Australia: Brisbane, Thorneside Wastewater Treatment Plant | collected 2011-06-22 ... | reverse complement strand
AGAAGTCGGCGGCTGACCCCGCCGACTCGGGCAAGAAGTCGGCGGCTGACCCCGCTGACTCGGGCAAGAAGTCGGCGGCTGACCCCGCCGACTCGGGCGAGAAACGTCGTTCACTTCGCGGGTTCGACCACTCGCACGTGCAGTTCGCCGAGCTGCTTCGCGTCGACCTTCGTCGGCGCCTGCGTGAGCAGATCGTTGGCCTTCTGGGTCTTCGGGAACGCGATCACGTCGCGGATCGACTCCGTCTGACAGGCGAGCATCGCCACGCGGTCCATGCCGAAGGCGATGCCCCCGTGCGGCGGGGCGCCGTAGGTGAGGGCGTCGAGGAAGAAACCGAACTTCTCGCGCGCGTCCGCTTCGGACAGACCGATGACCTGGAAGACCTGCTTCTGGACGTCCGGGTCGTGCAGGCGGATCGAACCGCCCGCGATCTCGAAGCCGTTGAGCACGAGGTCGTAGCGGTAGCACTTCACGAGGCCGGGATCCGTTCCGAGCTTCTCCACGTCCGCGTCGTGCGGGCGCGTGAAGACGTGGTGCGCGGCGGCCCAGCTTCCGTCGTCGTTCTGCTCGAAGAGCGGTGGCTCGACGACCCAGAGGAAGTTCCAGTCGTCCTTCGTGCCGACCTCGGGGATCAAGCCGAGCTTCTTGCCGAGGTGCAGGCGGAGGTTCGCCATCACCGTCTGAACCTTCGCCTCCGGTCCGAACTGGAAGAGGAGAAGGTCACCGTCCTGCGCGCCACATGCGGCGTTGATCGCGTCGCGCATTTCTTTGGTGATCGTCTTGGCGAAGGGCGATTGAGTCCACTCGCCGCCTTCGTTCACCTTCGCGCGCGCGAGGCCGCCCGCGCCCATCTGCTTGCAGAGCTTCTCGAGGTCGTCGGTGTCCTTGCGCGAGAGCGGGTGCTCCGCCGGGACGCGGATCGCCTTCACGATCTCCTTCGGCAGCTCCATGCGGTACTCGCCCGAAGCGAACTTCTGCGCGAGCGGCTCGAGGAGCGACACGCCCCCGCCGCCGTGCTCCACCACGAGCTTCGTGAGCTCCACGTGCTCGAGGCCGAAGCGCATGTCCGGCTTGTCGTTGCCGAAGCGGCGCATCGACTCCTCGAAGGGGAGCCGCGGGAACGTGCCGTCCGGGTAACGCTCGCGGAGGTCGACCCCGAGGCCTTCCTTCCAGAGCTTGAACACGAGCCCTTCGAGCATCGTGAAGAGGTCGTCCTGGTTGATGAACGACATCTCGACGTCGATCTGCGTGAACTCCGGCTGCCGATCGATGCGGAGGTCCTCGTCGCGGAAGCAGCGGACGATCTGGTAGTAGCGGTCGTAGCCGCCGATCATCAGCATCTGCTTGTAGACCTGCGGGCTCTCCGCGAGCGCGTAGAAGCTGCCCGGGTAGAGGCGCGAGGGCACGAGGAAGTTGCGCGCGCCGCCCGGCGTGTACTTCACGAGGAAGGGCGTCTCGACCTCCACGAAGTCGTGCTCGTGGAAGTACGCGCGCGTCACGTGGTTCAGGCGCGAGCGGAGCATGAGGTTCCGCTGGAGCTTCGGGCGACGAAGATCGAGGTAGCGGTACTCGAGCCGCTTGTCCTCGTTCGTGTCGACGTTGTCCTCGATGAGGAAGGGCGGCGTCTGCGCCTTGTTGAAGATCTGGATCTCGCTCGCCACGACCTCGATCGCGCCGGTCGCCAGGCGCGGGTTGTGGAGCGAGGTTCCGTCGTCCTTCGCGCCGCGGTCGCGCACGGTGCCGCGCACGCCGATCACCCACTCGCTGCGGCAACGATCGGCGTCGGGGAACGAGGTCGCCGGATCGAAGACGAGCTGCGTGAGGCCGTTGCGATCGCGCAGGTCGATGAAGATGCAGCCGCCGTGGTCGCGCCGGCTCTGCACCCAACCGAAGAGGACGACTTCCTCTCCGATGTGCTCGGCGCGGAGCTGACCGCAGGTGTGGGTTCGCTTGAGCTCGTCGATGAACTTGGCCACGAGAGTTTCTCCGGTGCGGAACCTAGCCCAGCCGCTCGGAAGTTCGAGCGGATTGCGAGTCCCCGGGTGAGCGCGCGTTCGCGAGCGGTCGACGAGCCGGCCGGCATCGCGTAGGCCGAACGCGAACGTGCTCTCGCCGCTCTACGCCTCCCTGCTCGCCCTCGTCTGCGCGGGCTACGCGACGATCGCCTTCTCGATCCGCGACACGATGCCCGACGTCGCGGGGCTGCTGCTCTACCTCGCGCTCGGCTTCGGCGTCGCGGGGGTCGGCTACGCGGGCGCGGGACCGGGCGTGTTCTTCAAGCGCGCGGACGGTTCGCGCGCGATCGCGGGTTACGTGCTCGCGGGTCCGTACTTCGTCTCGGTGGCCCTCGCGCGCTTCGTCCAACGCACGGTGACCCGCGAGGCCGCGTGGGACCTCGTCGCGCCGGGCCTCTACGTCGGCCGCCTCGTCCCTCACCGCGCGCTCCCCGACGACGCGCTCACCGTCGTCGATCTCACGAGCGAGATGCTCGAAGATCGCCGCACGCGGCTCGGCTGTCGTTACCTCTGCCTGCCGGTGCTCGACGGCACCGCGCCTCCCGTCGACGACCTCGTCGCGCTGGCGAAGCAGACGTCGGAAGCGCCGGGGCCCTGGTACGTGCATTGCGCCGCAGGACACGGGCGATCCGCGATGCTCGCCGCGGTGCTGCTCGTGGTGCGCGGCGACGCTCCCGACGTCCGCGCGGCCGAGGCGCTCATGAAGAAGAGCCGCCCGAAGGTGCACCTGACGCGCGCCCAAGCCCGCGCCGCGCAGGCCGCTGTCGCCTCGCTCGCGACGTCGGCGACCACGACGACGAGCCGATTCGAGTGATCGCCGCGCTCGGCGACGGAAACGCGAAGTCGTCGCACGAGCGACCGTAGGAGTGACCGTCGTCGGCGAGGTCGTGATCATCCACGCGGTGATCGCCGACGTCGTCGACGTCATCGACGTGGTCGGCGCGACACCGTCCCCGAAGACCCTCAGCCCTTCGCGGCGCCCTTCGCCATGCGCAGGTACATCTCCGCCGCCTTGTTGCCGGGGTCGTCGTCGAGCGCCTTCTGCCACTCGGCGAGTGCCTTGCCGCTGTCGCCCTGCGCGAGGAAGACCACCCCGAGCGCGACGCGCGCCGGGACGTACTGCGGCTTGTGGGCCAGCGCTTCCTTGAGCTCGAAGCGCGCCGCGTCGAGATCGCCCTGCTGACGGTAGAGGTTCGCGAGACGCAGCCGGAGATCCGCGAAATGCGGGCAGAGGATCACGGCTTTGCGCAGCTCGTGCTGCGCCTCCGAGAGCATGCCGACGTCTTGGTAGGCCTGCGCGGTCTGCGCGTGCAGGTTCGCGATCTTGCCCTTCGCGAAGGGATCGAGCTTGCCGGGATCCTCGTCGCCGCCCGCGATCGCTTGCTGGTACGTCTTCTTCGCGTCGTCGTAGAGGCCGAGGTCGTTGTAGGTGACGGCCAGGTTGAGCGCGGCTTCGGTGTACTTCGGGTTGAGGCCGAGCGCGTTCTCGAAGGCCTCGCGCGCCGCCTCGAGCTCACCCCGATCGTGCGCGATCACCCCGAGCATGTTGAAGACGTCCGCGAACGCGATGCCCCGGTCGACCACCTGCTTCAGGTAGTGCTCCGCCTTGTCGAACTCGCGTTTTTCGTAGTGCTCGCGTCCGAGGGCGAGGAGCTGTTTGACGCGGTCGTCCATGCTTCACCTGAGCCACCCGACTCGCGCCGGGTTCGGCGCGCGCCACTGTTCACCACACCCGATTAGGGTACGTGCCCCGCGTCCGATCCCGCAAGAATGGAGATTTCAACCGCGCGCATCGTCACGTGCGCTCGAGGGCACGCCGCGAACAACGCCGCGAAAACACGAAGACGCAGAACCATGAAGACGCAGAACCACGAAGACGCGGAAACACGAAAACCCCGCGAGCCGAAGCTCACGGGGCCGTTCGAGGCGAGTGGAGCGAGGGCGCGAACGCCCTCGAGCTCACTTCTTCTTCGCGCCGCCGCCCTGACGGGCCTTGAAGCGCGGGTTGGTCTTGCAGATCACGTAGACCTTGCCGCGGCGCCGCACGACGCGGCAGTCCGGGTGGCGCTCCTTGGCGCTGCGCAACGAGTTGATGACCTTCACAGCTCCACTCCGAGCTTCCCGAGCTCGCGCTCGGTGAGATAGGGGAGCGCCTTCGCGATGCGACGCGGCACCACGACGAGCTGCCCGTTGTATTCGATCTCGACCAGCGTGGGCGCCTCGACCTTGTCGTGGTTGGCGCGCCGCTGATCCCGCTTCATGCGGGACAACCTGCGCTTCGGAACGGCCATGAGAGTCTTCCTGTGAGCGGCGCGGACGACGGTCCCTGGCGCCGAGGGGGGGCGTGTTGTAGGTCGGGATCGCTGGCGATGCAAACTCTTTGTGAGCCTGTGGGTTCGATCTCGCCGATCGCCGGAACCCCACGGGTTTGCCCCACCAACGCCGGGTGCGCCAGGGCTCGAACGAAGCGGCCGCCGAAGAGGCGACCGCCGGCGCCCAGCTCGCACGAGGCGACGTAGAGCGTCCGACTCGGCCCGATCAGTCCGACTCGATCGAGGCCAGCGCCACCCGAGCGCGGCGGAGCTCCTCGCGGATCGTGAGGCGCTTGGCTTCGTCGACCGACGCGTTTCGCCGGAGGAACGCGCGCAGATGCACCGCCGCGCGCGGGCGATCGCCGAGGGTCCACGCGATCATGCCCAGCAAGTACTGACCGTACCCTTCGCCGTTCGGCGAGGCGGCGAGCTCGTCGCGGATCGCTTGCAGGTCCTCGACCGCGCGACCGGCGTCGAGCTGCACGTAGGCGAGGTGTGCTTCGAGGAGCGGGCGATCGCGCTTGGCGATGCGGAGCCCACGGAGCAGCGAGGCCTCCGCGCCGTCGACGTCCCCCGCGAAGTGCTGGAGGGTCGCGAGGCTCCAGAGGTGGAAGCTGCGTCGGTTGGCGGGAGCGTTCCGCGCCGCGAGCCGCTGGGCGTCGATCGCGGGGCGGAGCTCGCCGAGCGCGTGCAGGGCGCGGGCTTTGTCGGTGTACGCGAAGTCCTTGAGCGGGCCGATCGCCGCCATCGCGTCCGCGATCTCGACCGCCCGGCGGAGCTGATGGAGCTCGACGTGGGCGAGGTAGGCCTGGCGAAGCAACAACACCTGGGTGTCGGGGGCGAGCTCTTCGGGCTCGAACGCCAACCCCGCTTCCGCCTCGCGAAGCCGCGCTCTCGGTCCGGTCGCCTGCAGCGCGCGCCGGAGGTGCTCCTCCGGGAAAGCAGCGTGCGGGGGCGGTTGGACGGATTTCGAGCCGGACATTCGGTGACGTTCGAGAGTCTAGCAGTCCGCGATCCGATGTCGATCCCGTCGAAGTTCCGGGAGGTTGGAGCAGACTGTCCACAGAGTTTCCACCGTCGGTGGGCTCGCTGTGGAAGACTCGTCGTGGATCGTTCCGAACGAGAGTGGGCCTGCAGCGAGCGACGGAAAGAATGGTGGATCCTTCGAACGAGGCTGTGGTGGATCCTTCGAACGAGGCTGTGGATCCTCCGAACACGGCCGAGATCACTACATTTTCGTCGTTCGCGCCCCGCGCCTACCACCGCGACGGACGGGGGCATCGCCGTCGCGAACGGCGAGGAGGGTCGCTCGTCGTCCGACGCGTAGGCCTGAACCTCCCTCGCCTTTCGTGAGGTTTTTGCGTGAGGACTCTCCGACCGGGGGCCTATCCGGTCGGCGTACGAATCCGTTACAGTCCCGCCGCTCCGGAGGATTTGCCGATGAGAATCTTGCTTGCCTTGTGTGTGACGCTCGCCCTCGCCGTGGGCTGCTCGAAGAGCAGCACCCCCGGTGACGACGACGGGGGAACGATCCTGTTCGACGCGGAGCTTCCGCCCGATGGCGGTCCACCGCCGGTCGATGGAGGCCCACCACCGCCCCGCTGTGGTGACCGCACGGTCGACGAGGGTGAGGAGTGCGACGACGGCAACACCCGCGACGGCGACGGCTGCAGCGCGACGTGTGAGCTCGAGATCGAGTGCGGCAACGGTCGCCTCGATCCCACCGAGGGTTGCGATGACGGCAACACCGAGGACGGCGACGGCTGCGACGCCGACTGCGTGCGCGAGTCGTACTGCGGCGACGGCACGGTCGACGCGGGCGAGGTCTGCGACGACGGCAACAACCGCAGCGGCGACGGATGCCGTTCGGACTGCCAGTCGGAAGAAGACTGCGGCAACGGCGTCGTCGACGCGGTGCGCGGTGAGCGCTGCGACGACGGCAACATGGTGGACGGCGACGGCTGCAGCGCGATGTGCCAGCTCGAGATGTGCGGTGACTCCACGGTGATGGAGCCCGAGGAGTGCGACGACGGAAACGTCGCGTCCTTCGACGGGTGTGGCCCCGACTGCCGCGACGAGCACAGCTTGGTCGTCAGCGCGTTCGAGATCGGCGACGACTCGGTGGGCTGCGATTTCAGCGGCGACGGTGAGCCCGACAACGGGTTCGCGGACGCGCTCGGGGCGCTCGTCGGTCTCGCCAACGAGATGTTCATCGGCGACGCGATCACCGACGGTCAGCTCATCTTCCTCATGCACGCGCTCGCGCTCGACGACCCGCAGATGGCGAACGATCCCTCGTTCTCGCTCGCGTGGTTCCTCGGCCAGGACGCGGACGACAATCCGGGCAACAATCTCACGGGCATGGGTGAGTTCCGGCCCGACGCGAGCGCGTTCGACGCGATGGGCAACCCCACGGCGGCGTTCCAGAGCCGCGTCGCGGCGAGCGCCCTCACGGGCGGCCCGGAGGACGTCGAGATCCCGCTCGGCTTCTTCCAGCTCGAGGTCAAGCAGAGCCAGATCGAGGGCACCACGCGTGCGAGCGGTGGCGTCGTCGCGGGCCTCGACGACGGCCTCCTCTGCGGCGGCGTGCCCGTCGCGGTGATGGCGTTCCTCCCGAACATCATCGACATGTTCTCCATGATGCCCGCGCCGCCCTGCGACCCGCGCATCACCTCGACGAGCCTCGCGGACGTCCTCGTCGGCGGCACACCGAGCGGCTTCATCCTCCGGCTCCGTGGCGCGGCGCCCGACGTCGACCTCGACGGCGACGGCCTCGAGCGCTTCGAGGTTACCTCGCGTGGCCCGATGGGCTGCCAGCCGGTGATCACGGCGTGCATCGACGGCAACGGCACGCGCGTGACCAGCCCGCTTCCCGACGGCCAGAGCTGCGCGACCGACGCGCGCTTCCAGGACGGCTGGAGCGCGGCGTTCCCGTTCGAAGCGGTGCGCGCGACGATCCTCCCGATCGAGTGAGCCCGTAGGCTCGACCCCGACGAAACGCCCGCCTCGCGCGGGCGTTTCGTGTTATTTGGGGACCGTCACTTCGTGGCGTCGCGGTTCGTTTCGCGCGTCGTCACCAATCACGTCGCCGACGTCGCCGTCCATGACCACCACGTCGACGTCACGGCGCCGTCGCCGCGACACGACGTAGGACCGTCCTGCGCGCGATCGTGGTCTCCCGCCCGCTCGACACCGCGCTACGCTCCGCCGGTGCGCTGGTGCTCTCTCTGTTCTGCGTTCTTGCTCCTCCTCGCCTGCGGCGACGACGACGCTTCGGTGGAAGCGCCGACGACCGTCGAGCCGTCCGTTCCGCCGAGCACGACGCCCACGGCGACACCCACGCTGCCGGTCGATCCACGCGTGGATCCCACGGCGCCGCCGGCCGATCCGAACGATCCGTCGGCGCCCGCCGACCCAGCGGATCCGTCGGCGGCTGACCCCGCCGACCCAGCGGATCCGCTCGCGGGGCTCGACGAGCTCGGCGACGAAGCGCAGGTGCTCCCGGTCGGAGCCGCCGTCACGCCACCGACCGACGGATGCGCGTTGCTCGCCGCGGCGCCGCAGCGGCTCTGGTCGAGCCCCGGTCCCGCGAGCGTGGTCGCGGTGGGCGACGACGGATTCGTGTTCACGGGGTACGCGCCGCGCGCCGAGGCCGAGGGCAGCGAAGATCTCTGGGTGGTCGCCGCACGCCCGCTCGGGCTCCCACGCCCGCTCTTGCGCGAGCCGCTCGAGATCCCCGCGCGCTTCGGTCGTCGCGCCGCACCCGGCCTCGGCGCGCTCGACACGGGACGCGTCGGCCTCGCGATCACCGACGGCGCGGCGAACGCGCGCTTCGCCGTGCTCACGCTCGCTGGCTCACGCACGGAGTGGATCGTGCTCGGCGACTCGGCCGATCAACGCTTCTCGCCCGCGGTCGCGACGCGCGGCGGGCGCCACACGGTCGCGTGGACACAATCGCGGACGAACGAGCCGATGCGCGTGTTCTACGTCGCGTTCGATCCGACGGGCCGCGAGCTCGCGCGTCACGACCTCACCCAGCCCGGCATGAGCGCGTGCGCGCCGACCTTCGTCGATGCCGCCGACGGACCGCTCGTCTTCCTCGATCCCCACGCCGGCACTTCCGCGCTGCTGACCGCGAGCCTCGCGACCGATCCTCCGGACGTGCAGGTGCTGCGGCCGGTGAGCCACGTCTACGATCCCGCGCAGCTCGCCGCGGCGCGCCTCGGCACGCGCGACTTCGTGGCGTACACGGCGGTGGGCACGGCCGCGGCGACCGCGGTGGGGCTCGTGTGGAGCGAAGGCGTCCGTCAACCGCCGCCGCTGCCTATCGTGCCCGGCGAGGGCTACGGGCCGCTGCACGTGAGCGCGACGCAATCGACCTCACGCGTGGTGTTCGTGGCGGATCGTCCACGCGGTCGCGAGCGGGAAGCGCCGCGCGAGGTGATCGTCCGGCTCGCGCGGGCGGAGGGGGAGAGCACGCGCCTCGGCGAGCCGTTGGTGGTGCGCGGACCGAACGACGGACCCGCGTCGCTCGCGCGAATCGCGCGCCACGCCGACGGCACCTACGCGCTCGTCTTCACTGCGAGCGACGGCGTCTACGCGAGCTTCCTGCGCTGCGACGAAGGCGGCTGATGCGCGGCGCCGTCGACCTCGGGGACGCTCTCGCGGAGCGTGGCTGATGCTCTCGCGCGTCGCGCCCCGCCACGAGCTCGTCGCTTCGCTCGATCGCCTGCTCGGGCGCGGTCGTCGTCACGCACGCGCGCAACGTCTCGGCTGCGCGATCACGAGCGGCGGCATGATCGTCGCGACGTTGCTGCTCGCGCTCGGTCATTTCCAAGCGATGGCCCTCGTCGGCGTCGTCACGCTCGGCGCCTATTGGGTGGCGTCGCTGCTCGATCCGGAGCTCGCCGACGATCGGCGCGTGCGCCTCGTGCGCGCGCTGCTCGAGCGCCTCCCGCTCGACGACAAGGCGCCCGTCACGCTCGAGCTCGAGCTCGCCGACTACGAGGTGGAGACGCCGATCGAGAAGACGCCGGCCGGCAGCGGTCGGCTCGACGCGCGCTACGTGCAGCGCTGGCTGAAGCTCGGCTTCCTCGCGACGAACGGGACGCGCGTCACGCTCGAGCTCGAAGTGGACGCGCACCTCGTGCACGACGGCATCGCGATCGCGTCGCGCGTGGAGCGCGAGCGCGCGACGCTGCGCTTCGAGGTCGACGGATCCCCCACCGAGCGCGAGGGATTCGAGGCCGATGGCTGGACGCGCGAGGGCGACCGTTTCGGAATCGAGGGCCTCGCGAGCGTGGACGCGGTGCACGCCTTGCTTGAAGCCGCGCTTCGCGCCGCGGTCTGAGGGCTCCACGGACTCCATCCGTGCGCGTGGGCGCTCGAGAGTGGGAGCCAGGGGAGGCTCACGAGCGGTTCAGTCCCAGCGCGCGAGGTACGCGGCGAGGTCGTCGCGCTGCTCGGGTGAGAGCGCCTCGGTGCCGGGGTGTGGCGCGTGGCCCTCGCACCCGTCGACCGCGTCGCGCAACGTCGCGGCGCAGCCGTCGTGGAAGTAGGGGGCGCGCAGGCCGACGCCGCGCAACATCGGCACCTGCCACGCTTCGCCTTCGATCGTCACCGACTCGGGCTGGGTGCCGAAGTCGCCCTGATGGCACGACGCGCAGCCCGCGCTCTCGAACACCGCGGCCCCGCGCGAGGCGGCTTCGGCATCGACCGTCGCGACTTCCACCGGGAGCGTGTCGAGCCAGCGCTCCAGCTCGAAGGTGTGACTCACCTGCCGCATCGAGCCACCCATCTGCGTCACGAACGTGCGTTCCATGATCGCCCTCATCGACGCGACGTCGCCCTTCCAATGGAACGGCGCCGTCGCCGTCACGCCGCCGAGCAGCGATTGGGTGCGACGCGGTCCTTCGCCGAAGTCCCACACCAGGCCGTCGTCGCGGCCCTCCGCGTGGCACGACGCGCACGTGATGTCGACGCCCGCTGCTTGGTGGAAGAGCTGGTGGCCGAGGTCGTCCACCTCGGGCAACGGATCTCGGACGACGAAAGAGGTCGAGAGCTCTCCGCTGTTGCGCGAGTAGCCCGCGACGTGGCGATCGTACACCTCCACCGACACGCCGTGCCGTCCGCGGAAGCCACCGTCGTCCGCCAGCCCGATGCATTGCACGGGGCTGCCGTCCGTGCCGCGCGCAGAGATGATCGTCACGCGAAGCACGTACGATTCTTCGTCACGGGTGCTCGCGTTCGCGACGTAGGCCTCGGCGCCGTCGCGCACGAAGTCCACCAGCAGCTTGCCGCCACCGATCCGGAACGTTTCGATCGTCCGAGCGCGTCCGATGCGCGAGATCGCGTTCGACACGACGGGCCGCACGCAACCGGGATCGGTGCCGACGGGGCCATAGCCGGCGGCCGCGCCGTCGGGCGGAGGCACGTCGGGCTCGGGGGCCGGCTCGGGCTCGGGGGGCGGGTCCATCGGATCGCTCGGATCGGTCGGCGAGGGCGCGACGGCCACGCGGGTCGAGAGCTGGTAGAGCACGTCCACCCCGCCGCCCTCGGCTGCGCGCATGCGCCACGCGGTGTTCGCCACGCGGTCCTCGCTCACGAGGTCGAGCTCCGCCGGATCGGTCGCCTGCTCGTCGGGCAGCGCGTGACGCGCGCGAACGACGAGCGCTGCGTCGAGCTCGAGCACCTCCGCCGCACGGAACACGCTGACGAAGATCGTGCCCGTCTCGTCGACGACGACGTCGCGCAGATCCGGCTCCAAGACCACGCGTTGGAGCTCCGCGCCCGAAGGCGTGAACGCCACGAGCTCACCCCCCGCGCAGGCGACGAGCACGCGATCGCGGCGGACGTCCCAGGCGATCCCGCGGGGCGCGGCGCACGGATGGTAGAAACCTTCGACGTTCGTGAGGTTGGCGGACACGCGCGCGACCGCTCCCGTCCCGCGGAGGGTCACGTGGATGTCGCCCGACGGTGAGCCGACCGCTGCGACGCGAAACGGCATGCTCCCGAGTGGAAGGCTCTGGCGCGCTCCCTCGATCAACGTCGCTTCGACCTCGTGGAATCGGAACAGCATGTCGCGCTCCGGATCCGCCATGTAGACGTAGCCGTTCGCGACGAGCCCGTGACCGCCGAAGATCGGCAACGCCGGGCGGAGGTCGCGGGGCGCGGGCTCGGGCTCGGGCTGCGGTGTGAGGGGTGGTTCGGTCGGCGTGGGGTCCGGTCGGCTCGGCGGAGGTACGGCGGCTCCGTCGGTGCACGCCGCGAGCGGGAGGGCGAGCGCGAGGGCGATCGGAAGGACTCGGGCGAGGTTCCGCATCCGGACAGGCTGGCAGCTACGCGACCGACGCACATCCTCCAAACGGGGTAGATCGCGTCGATTTTCGACGTGCCGAATCGTCGAGGACGAGACGTTCTCGGGTTCCGGGATGACGAATCGCCGCTGGACGTCGCGGACCCTTCGAATCCCGGACCTCCGGTGCGAACCCGAGCACCGAGTGAGCACCGAGCGAACTCCGGAGACGCGGGGCGTCGTGGTACCCGCGACGGGTGTCGCGCGCTCGCGACCTTCGCATTCACCACGTCTGCGGAGAGCTGTCGCGGAGGGCGACGGACCGGCGGTGGTCGGTCGTTTCCGCGCCGACATCCCGGCTCGCTGAACGGCCGCGAACCACGACGCGACGCCGCGACGCGGCTCCGAGCACGGGTGTCGGATGCGGGCGCCGCGTACCCCATCCGACGCCCGCCGCCGCTCTGCGTGAGCGCTTCGGTCGCGCCGACGTCGCGCTCCCTTCGTCGCGACTTGCTTCGCAACGGTCCTTTCGGTTAGCTCGCGGTCCACGGAAAGGGATGGCCATGCAGCAACCCCAGCAAGCCCCGATGCAGCCGATGCCGCCCGCGGCGCCGCAAGCGCCGATGGGTGCCGGGCCGACGCCCGCCCACCAGATCACGCACGGACCTTCGTTCGCGATGCTCCGCGTCGACCTCCAGCCCGGGCAGACGATCGTCGCCGAGGCCGGCTCGATGGTCGCGCGCCACTCGAACGTGCACATGGAGGTGAAGATGAACGCTTCGCCCTCGGCCGGTCTGTGGCAGAAGATCAAAGCGTTCTTCATCGCCTTCATTCGCAAGATCGTCGGCGGTGAGACCTTCTTCGTGAACCACTTCTCCGCCGCGCAGGGCGGCTCGGTCTGGGTCGCCCCGACGATGGCGGGCGCGATCTCCCACCGGCGCATGCAGGGCGAGACGCTCACGCTCTCCACCGGCGCGTTCCTCGCGAGCTCCGGTCCGCTCGAGACCTCGCTGAAGTTCGGGGGCCTCAAGAGCCTGCTCGCGAAGGAGGGCGCGTTCTTCCTCCAGGTCAGCGGCCACGGCGACCTCTGGTTCAACAGCTACGGCGGCATCCACGCGATCGACGTCAACGGTCCGTTCATGATCGACAACGGACACCTCGTCGGCTTCGAAGGAAACCTCACCTACACCATCCGCTCTGCGGGTGGCGGCGCGATGGGTTTCCTCGCCTCGGGCGAAGGCCTCGTCTGCGAGTTCAACGGGCAAGGGCGCGTGTACGTGCAGTCGCGCAACCTCGGCTCCCTCGTCGGGTGGCTCTCGCCGCTCCTCCCCTCCTGAGCGAACGCCGCGAGCCGAAGGAGTCGAACCATGCAGATCGACGTCGCATACCGTCCCGCTCAAGCCATGGCGCGCGTGATCCTCGCGCCGGGTGAGTCCATCCGCGCCGAGTCGGGCGCGATGGTGGGCATGTCCACCAACGTTCAGATGCAGACCGGCGCGACCGGTGGCATCATGAGCGGTTTGAAGCGTATGTTCGGAGGAGAGTCCTTCTTCCAGAACACCTTCACCGCCCAAGGCGGCGCCGGCGAGGTGCTCCTCGCGCACTCGCTCTGTGGCGACATCGTCCCGCTGGAGATGACCCAAGCGGGGTACTTCATCCAGAGCGCGAGCTACATCGCGAGCTCTCCTTGGGTTCAATGCGACACCAAGATCGGCGGCTTCCGCAGCTTCTTCGCCGGTGAAGGGGTGTTCGTGCTCAAGGCCACCTCGCCCCAGCCGGGGCAGGTGCTGGTCGGCGCCTTCGGAGGCATCCAGGAGCTCCTCTGCGACGGAAACATGGTGATCGACACCGGTCACCTCGTCGCCTGGGACGCGACCCTCGAGTACAGCGTCGGCAAGAGCGCGGACGGTTGGCTCGCGAGCTTCTTCAGCGGCGAAGGCCTCGTCTGTCACTTCCGAGGCCAAGGGCGCATCTGGATTCAAACGCGAAACCCACAAGAGTACGGCACGACCGTGGGTCGCATGTTGCCGCCGCGGCAGGGGTGAAATCATGCGCTACGAGCTCCTCGACAAACCCGATTTCGGTATGGTTCGCGTGGGCTTCGATCAGCCCGGCGAGCAGCTCCTCGTCGAGTCGTCCGCCATGGTCGCGCGACACTCGGCGATCGAGATGAAGACACAGCTCCAGGGCGGCATCCTGGCCGCGGCCAAGCGCAAGATGCTCGGCGGCGAGAGCCTCTTCCAGAACACCTTCACCGCGACGCAGCCGGGCCAAGAGCTCTGGCTCGCGCCGAGCGCCGAAGGCGACGTGCTCGCGCTCGACATGAACGGCACCTACGAGGTGATGCTCAACAGCGGCGCCTACCTCGCCGCGTCGCCGAGCGTGACCCTCGACACCAAATGGGGCGGCGCGAAGGGCTTCTTCGGCGCGGGCCTCTTCCTCCTCAAGTGCAGCGGCCACGGCCCGCTCTTCTTCAGCTCGTACGGCGGCATCCACGCGGTCGACGTCGGCCCTGGCGGCTACATCTGCGACAACGGCCACATCGTCGGCTTCACCAGCGGTCTCAACTACACGGTGACGAAGGTCGGCGGCCTCAAGTCGCTCTTCCTCGGCGGTGAAGGTCTGGTGTGTCGCTTCGAAGGTCAGGGTCGCCTGTGGATGTCCACGCGCAACGCCAACAGCCTCGCCGCGTTCCTTCACCCGTTCCGGCCGGTGAAGAACAACAACTGAGACTGCGAGCGGTCCCAGCGCGCGACGCGGGTGCTCGCGACGCGGGTGCTCGCGACGCGGGTGCTCGCGACGCGGGCGTTCGCGACACGCGTGTGGGTGATCGTGATGCCGGGCTTCGACTCGTCGGCGCGATCGTGATCGCGCTCGTCGCGGCGGCGGCCTCCGCACAAGCGCCGAACGAAGGCGGAAGCGCCGCGCGCACGAACGACTCGAGCGCGAACGACGCGAGCGCGAACGACGCGAGCGCGAACGACGCGAGCACGAACGCCGCGAGCGCGAACGACGCGAGCGCGAACGACGCGAGCGCGAACGACGCGGAAGGAATCGACGCGAGCGCGAACGACCCGAGCTCGAACGAACGCGCGGAGTCGAGCACGGCCGAGAGCGAAGACACGAACGAAGGTGCGGGAGCGAACGACGCGATGGCGTCCGTCACCGGCCGCTCCCTGCGCGAGGCGATGACCATCGTCGCCACGGGCGGCGTCAGCGGCGAAATCGCCACCGCCGTCTGCGACTCCGAGCTCACGCTCGACCCGTCGGAGCTCGCCACCCGCGACGTGTGGGGTGGCCTCGGCGACGACGTCTTGGTCGTCGACACCGGCGGCCTCTTCGCGCGTCACGGCGTCTCGCGCTGGCTCGCCGAGCACCGCCCCACCGAGCTCGCCCGACTCGCACGCGCGCTCGGCTACCACGCGCTCGCGGTCAGCCAGGCCGACCTCGGCGACGAGCGCGCGCTGCTCCTCACGCGCGCGCGCGCCCTCCGTCGCGCCGGCATCCCGATGGTCGCCTCGAACCTGCGCTGCAGCGCCGCCGCGTCCGACGTCTGCAACGCGCTCCTCGACGGCTCCGACGGCGTCCCACTTGCCACGCGCGGCGCCGAGCGCGTGGCCTTCTTCGCGTACCTGGATCCACGCGCGACCAGCCGCATGGCCGACGATCGCGTGGCGGGTCTGCGCATCGAGCCGATCGCGGCGGCCCTCTCGCGTGACGTCCGCGCGGCGCGTGCCCGTGGCGCGACGTTGGTGCTCGCGTCGATCGACCTCGGCTCCGGCGCGACGGGGGCCGCGCAAGTGCTCGAGCTCGTCTCCGCGCTCGACGACGACGCCAAGCCCGACTTGGTCTTCTCGTCCGAGGCGGGCGGCAACCCGCTCTTCGCGCGCCCCGCGACCTTTCGCCCGGCCGTCGTCTCCGCGCCCTACCGCGGCGCGGTCGAGCTGCGCATCCGCCGCGACACGATCACCGAGGGCCTCGACGTGCTCGCCATCCCGAGCGAGAAGTCCGTCACCGCGCTGCCCTTCGCGGAGCTCGTCGAGCACGTGGGCGTCGACTACTGCGACGCGCTCGGCGCACCGCTGCCGGGCGCGCGCCTCGACGCGACCCGCACCCTCGACGCCGAAGCCATGGCGACCCTCGCCGCAGGAGTGCTCCGCGAGCGCGCGAACGCCGACGTCGCGGTCCTCAACTTGCCGACGATCGATCGGCGCTGGCATCCGTCGCGCAACGACGCGCTCAGTGCGAGCGACGTGAACGTCGCGATCCGTTACGACGAGCCGCTCGTCGCCGCGACCGTCCCGGGCGCGTGGATCGCCGCGCTCGCCGGAGTGCGCGCCGGCAACGCGAACCTCGTCACGCTCGGCCTCGAGCCCGCGACGCCTGCGCTCCCCGTGCGCGTGCACGGCCGACCGCTCGAGCTCGCCGCGAGCTACCGCGTGGTCACCAACCGTTTCCTCGCGCGTGGCGGCGACGCGCTGCTCCCCGCGCTGCCGCCTGGGACCGAGTGGGAGCCAGTCCGCGGGCCCGGGGTGCGGCAGAGCGTGCTCGAGTTCCTCTCCGAGCCACGCGACGACGACCCACGCGACGCGCTCGTCGATCCTTCCCAGCGCGTCGAGTGGCAGCTCCGCGCGCAGGTCGATCTCACCTTCACCGGCTCCGCGATCCGCGACGCGGGCGACTACCGCGAAGGCCCCCTCGTCAACGCGCGCCAGCTCCAGTTCGGCCTCGCGACCCAGCTCGCGTGGAACGCCCTGCACCCCCGCGCCGCGTGGGAGAACACCGTCAACACCACGTACACCCTCGCCGCGACCGCGACGACGGATGGCTTCGACGAAGGCACCGATCAGATCCTCTACCGGACGAGCGGCAACTACCGCGGCTTCCGCGATCGCCGCGACGCGCTCTACGTGCCCGATCTCTTCGCGGAAGGTCTGCTCCGCACCGAGCTCACGAAACAAGATCCCCGCGTCGTCACCCTCGACGACGGAACGATGGAGACCCAGCCCGTCGCGCACTTCCTCACCGTGCGCTTCACCGGGGGGCTGCAGTGGCGTCTGCGCCCGCAGCTCCGCGTGCGCGCGCTCGGCGGTCTCGAGCTCCTCGACGCGCTCGACGACGATCTGCGCGTCGCGCTCGGCGGCTACGGCGCGCAGTTGATCGTCGATCCCTGGATCCTCCTCGGCGCGGCGCCACGCACCCTGACCGCGCAGCTCACCGTCGACTGGTTCGCGAGCGATCCCGGCGGCCGCAACCGCCACCTCGTGCAGGGCCTCTTCGACGTGAAGATCCAGCTCACGCAGCTCTTCGCGCTCAGCTTCAACGTCACGTTCTACGGCCTCAAAACGCGCGTCCTCGTCGACGAACGCTACGAGTCGCGCCCCTTCGCGTTCGCGTTCCAGACCAACGCGGGCCTACGCGTGTCGTTCGTGGGCCGCCGCGCGACGCATTGAGCGCGCGCGCGCGACCACTCGAGGTCCTCGCCGTCCTTGACCGAGGCCGCGCGTCGGCGCACGACCGCGCGATGAGCGCGCGACCCGGATCGAAGCGGACCTCTGCGACGCGAGGCGGACGTCCTGCGAAGAAGGCCGATGCGGCACGCCCCGAAGGCAAGCCGAGCGACGGCAAGCGCAGCGAAGGCTCGCGGTCCGAGAGCCCTCGCCAGGACACGCGCCCCAAGAGCTCTCGCTCCGGCGCCCGACCCGCACGTTCTGGCGCGCGCACACCCGCCGTCACCGAGCCCACCGAGCCGACCCTCGCAGCGGTCGTGCGCGAGCGCCTCGGCGAAGGCACGACCTGGAGCGCCGCGCGCGACCTCGTGCGCAGCGGGCGCGCGTTCGTCGCGGGCGAGCAGATCACCGATCCCGCGCAGCGTGTGAGCCCGGGCGTGGTGACCGTCGATCTCGAGGCGCCGCGCATTCGACGCGGTGTGCTCCCCGAGGACGCGCTCGTGCACGTCGATCGCCAGGTCGTCGTGGTCGCCAAGCCCGCGGGCCTGCTCACCGTCCCCTACGACGCCAACGATCGCGACACCCTCGTCGATCAGCTCCGCGCCGCGCTGCGCCGTCGCGACAAGGCCCGCGCGGGCAAGCGCTACGATCCCGAGGTCGGCGTCGTGCACCGCCTCGACAAGGGCACCTCGGGTCTGCTCGTCTTCACGCGCACCGTCGCCGCCAAGCGCCACCTCGGCCAACAGTTCCGCGCGCACACCGTACAGCGCACCTACCTCGCGCTCGTGCACGGCGTCCCCTCGCGCGCCACCCACGACACGATCCTCGTCGCGAACCGTGGCGACGGATTGCGCGGCACCTTCGGGCGATTCCGTCCCGGCAAGGGCAAGCCGCCGCCGGACGCGCGCCGCGCGATCACCCACGTCGATGCGGTGCTCCCGCTCAAGGGCGTGTCGCTCGTCGCGGTGCGCCTCGAGACGGGGCGCCAACATCAGATCCGCATCCACCTCGCGGAGGCGGGTCATCCCTTGGTCGGCGAGAACGTCTACATCCGCGACTACCAAGGCCCCCGCGTGGAGGCCGCTCGCCCGCTGCTCCACGCGGCCGAGCTCGGCTTCGTGCACCCCGGCGACCACGGAGACGACGAGGGAGGGGGCGGCGCGCCGCGCCACTTCCTGCTCGAGCCTCCGCCCGACTTCATCGAGGCGCTCCGTCGCGCGGGCGGTCGCGCCGACGCGTGGCGCGCGCTCCTCGCCGAACGCCCGCCGCGTCGCCCCCGCGCGATGCGTCGCGACGACGACGACGACGATTGAGCGCCGCACGACCTCACCGTGGACGTGGACGTGGACGTGGTCGTGGTCGTGGTCGGCGACGTGATCGGCGACGTGATCGGCGAGGTCAACGAGGCGACTCGCCCTCGCGCGCTCTGCTGTCCTCGCGTGCCCTCGCATCCACGAGCGACCCGCGAATCACCCGCCAAACGCGAGCGATCCGCTCACGGCCCGAAGCGAAGCGTGTACGCGTAGCGCACGTCGCCGCCGCTCGGGCGCGTGCCTCGCATCGTGCTCGCCGCGCGCTCCACGCACCGCGCGAACGCGACGTCGCCGATCTGCTGCTGCTCGATCGTCACCCGCTGGATCCGCCCCGACGCGTCGACCGTCCACGCGAGGATGATCGTCCCCGTCTCGAGCGCCTCGCGCTCCACGAAGTCGCCGTAGCACTGCGCGATGCGCCCCGCGGCGCCGCGGACCATCGACTGCACCGCGCTCGCGGGCAGGCGCCCGAAGCCGTCCACGCGTTCGCCGACGCGCACCGTGAGGTAGCCGCTGAGCTGCACGTCCTGCTCGACCACCTCGGTCGCCGGGTTCGGCACCGCGACCGCGGCCGCGCTGCCCGTTGGCTCCCGCACCACCTCGCGCTGCTCCAGCCGAGAGGCGCGCGGAAGACACGCGCGCATCGCCTCCGCGAGCTCGTCGAGGCGCTGCTCGATCGCCTCCACCGCGCGCGCCGCGTCGTTGCGAACGTCCTCGTAGGGCGCCGAGAGCTGCTCGTGTGCTTCCCGCAGGAGCTGCACTTGCGTCGTCACCTCGCGCTGCACGCGTTCGAGGCAGGTCACCTCGCGCATGGCGCGGCTGCGAGCCTCGTCGACGTTCGGGGACTGCGCGTGGACGGGGATCGCGAGCGACGTGCCGGCCAGCGCGAGGGCGAGGGCAATCGAAGAGCGCATGGGTGAAGGGTACGACGCCCGAGCGTGGATGGGTGTTCACCGCACGCGCGTCTGCGATCGATCAGCGACAGCCCATCGATCAGCGACAGCCCATCGCCTCGACCGGAGAGCGCGTGCTCTGCGGGACCGCGGTTCCTTGGCACACGAGGTCGATGGCCGAGGTGCCGGTTTGGTACGCGTTTCCGACGAGCGCGTGCATCCCCCCCGCGGCCATCGTCATCGAGGTCGAGCTCGCGATCGCCTTGCGCTCCGCCGAGGCGGGCGTGAGCAGGTTCCCGAAGAAGCCGGTGCAGAACCTCGGGTCGCCCGGTTGTGGCGCGCCGCCGATCGCGACGGATGACATCTCGACCACGTCCAGCGTGCTTCCCCGGCAGTCGAGGATGAAGCGCACCTCGGTCTCTCCCGAAAGCGACGTGCCGAGAGTGGCGCCGGCGTCGACATCCCCGCTCGTGAGGCCCATTCCGATCAGGAAGAAGCCCCCGCCGGGGATCGTCCCCGACAGATCGACGGTCGACGGCTCCGCCCGCGGCGTCTCGATGCCGAGCGTGCAGCGGTTGAGCGCGATGGGCTCACAGAATCGGTTGTACAGCTCGACGAAGCCCGCCGAGCCGAGCCGCACCTCGCTGATCACGAGGTCCATGCACCGGTACGGGCTTCCGTCGGACGAGCTCGTGAAGCCCGAGCAGACGCCGCCGTAACCCGCGGGCCGCATGCAGCTCTCGCCCGCTTCGACGGCGACGTTCGTGGGGCAGGTGGCCGATACGCCGGTGCACTCCTCGGGGTAGTCGCAGCTCGGGTGAGTGCCCGGGCGGCAGAGCGCGCCCGTGGGTCGGAGCTGGTCGGTCGGACAGGCGGCGCTCGTCCCCGAGCAGACCTCCGGCAGATCGCACTCGGCGCTCGCCGGACGACAGACAGAGCCGTTCGGGAGGAAGGTGTCGTTCGGGCACGCGATCGAGCTGCCCGAGCAGAGCTCCGCGCGATCGCAGCTCCCAGGGGTCGCCGCGCGACAGACGTGCGTGGACGGGCGGAGCTGATCGGCGGGGCAGTTCGGGCTCGTGCCGCTGCAGCTCTCGGGCGCGTCGCAGGCACCCGCGGCCGGGCGACACTGGGTGGTCGAGGGCGCGAAGCCGTCGCTCGGACAATCGAGCGAGTCACCGGTGCACGTCTCCGCCACGTCGCACGATCCGTTCGCTGGACGGCACACCTCGCCACGATCGCGGAAGCCCTTGCTCACGCACACGGGCCCCGAATCCATACACTCGATCACGCCGACCTCGCACGGACGCCCCGTGTCGCAGGTCGCGCCGCACGAGGATTCCGCACAGTTTCCCGCACCGTCGCACACGAAACTGGGATTGAAGCCGCACGAAGTCCCGAACGGTGCGAACACGTTGGTCGGACAAGAACGCGCGCTTCCGTCGCAGACCTCCGAGACGTCGCACGTGTTGTCACCCGCGCTTCGACACACCGTCCCGAGGGGCGAGATCGTATCCGCCGGACACGTCGGTCCCGAGCCGCTGCACGTCTCCGCCGGATCGCACGCGCCCTGCGACGCACGACACTCCGTGCTCGCAGGGCGGAACGCATCCGTCGGGCAGAGCGGGCTCGTCCCGTCGCACGTCTCGGCGGCGTCGCAGGGCCCCGTCGCGCCGCGACACGTCTCGCCGGCCGCCACGCGCGCGTCCGGCGGGCACGTGGTGTCCTGGCAGGTCTCCGCCATGTCGCACGCGCCGAGCGACTCGCGACACACCGTGCCCGGATCGGCCGCGCGCATCGGGGTGCACGTCGGCGTTCCGTCCTCGCCGCACTCGATCTCGCCCACCTCGCACGGGTTGCCGGTGTCGCACGATCCTCCGGGGGTGCAGGTGCCACACGTCTGTCCGAAGCAGAAGCCCGTCGCGCACTCGGTCCCGAACGGCACCGCCGCGTCGGCCGGACACACCGGCGAGGTGCCGTCGCACAGCTCTTCGGCGTCGCACTCGCCCGCCGCCGCTCGACACACGGTGTCCGCGCTGCGCGGCGTCCGCACGCAGACCGGCTCGCCGCTCTCGCACGAGACCTCCGCGGTCTCGCACGCGCCCTCCGCCTCGCATTCGATCGACGTCGGATCGCAGGTGCCGCCGTCGCCGCCGCCGTCTTCCATCCCTGCGTCGGTGCCACCGTCGACGTCGTCGCCCGGCCGGGGCAGCAGCTCCGGCGGGATCATCGGCACCTCGAGGCAGAGGCCCTGGTCGCACGTTCGATCGTCGGGGCACGTCACGTCGAGGCACGCGCCACCCGGGATGAACACCCGCAGCACGCGCGTCTCCCGGGCCACGTAGCCGCTCTGACGTCGCGCCTCCGCGACGGTGCGAAAGTCGGTGTCGAGCGCGCGCGCGGTCACGCGGTAGATCCGCGTCGCGTCGCCCTCGACGGGCGCGAGCACGTGCACGCGCGGCCAGTCTGCGCTCGCCACCGGGATGGTCACGTCGCCGAGCTCGCTCACCGGCGCGAAGGTCCCACCCGCCGCGGCCGCTTCGATGCGCAGCCGCACGAAGGATGCGCGCGCCTTCACGTCGTCCGCGGCGTCGATCTCCACCAGGATCTGCGTGACCGGGTCGCCACCGCATGCGGCGACCGTCGAGAGCGCCGCGAGCGCGAGCACCACGCTCGAACGCAGCCTCGAAACGCTCGTACGCGCGATCGTCCGAGCGATCGCGTCGTCCCTCCGAGCCACCGACACTTCGTGCCGCATCTCCCGCGCGCTCATCGTCCGCCTCCGAGCGTGAAGGTCACGCCGCCGAAGTCCCCTCGGTCGTACTGCGGGCCGTCGTCCGAGAGCGCGATCCCGAGCCCCACGCCGACCCCGATCGCGACCACCGCGCCCACCACGAGCCCGATCCACCAGCGCGACTTCTTCTCTTCGCTCACCTCGGTCCGCGCCTGCGCGAGCTCGCGTTCGAGCTCCGCCTCGCGCGCCTCGCGCTCCGCTGCGGCCTGGCGTTCGCGCTCCAGCGCGGCCGCTTGTTCGGCCCGCTCGGCCTCGACGCGCTCGAGCGCCTCGATGCGCGCCTCCACCTGCACGCGGTGCGGGTTGTCGGGGACCTCGACCAAATAGGTTCGGTACGCCGTCAACGCCTCCGCGTCGTGCCGCAGCCGATCGTGCGCGAGCGCGACGTTGTAGAGCAGCGCGCCGCGGTTCGTGAGCTCGTACGCCGCCTGGAAGTTCGCGAGCGCGACGTCGTAGCGCCCCCCTTCGTAGGCGGTCGCACCCGCGAGGAAGAGCTGACGACCTTGTTCGTCGCGCTCCTCGTCGGTGAGCTGCGCGTCGCTCGACGACGGTTCCGTGGCGGGTGCTTGGGCCTGCGCGTGCGCAGAGAGCGTCGCGCCCCCGAGCGCGAGCGCGAGAGAGAACAGTGCGTGCCTCACACGCCGAGGATAGTCCGCCACCCTCCGCCGCGCGAAACGTGTGCGGTTCCCCCTCACAGCGCCCCCTCACGGCGCCTCCACGGTTCACGGCACCTCACGGCGCGCCCTGACCCACGCCTCACGACCGATCGCGTCGCCCTCGGTGTGGTGCCTCGTACCGAGCGCGCGCGTGTCACGTCTTCGCGTCGCGTGACAGGAGGAGCGAACCCGTCACCTCGACGGAACGTACGCGTAACGTTTCGCATTCATTGTACTTTCTGCTTGCCTCCCCCGGCCCGACCCTCTGCGTCCTCACAGGGCCCGTCACCGGAACGTCACAATCGCGTTGCCGAGGATCCACGCCAGCCACGCACCGTTCGCGGCGTGAACTCCCCGTCCGCCCTCGCTCCGTCCGCGCCCGCGTCCGCGAGCACCGAAGGCCTCTCGCGCCGCGGGCGTTTCTTCGTGCTCTTGGTGGAGAAGGAGCGGGTCTTCCTCGCGCTCATCGCCACCGCGCTCATCGCGACCGGCCTCGTCTACCCGCACGCCGAGCTCGCGCGCTGGTTCGGCTTCGCGCTCGCCGGCTACTCCGCGGTCGCCAACGACAGCGTCCAGACGCTCGGCACCTTCATCGCTTCGAACCGCAAGCAGCCCTGGTGGCTCCAGTGGCTCTTCATGGGCGGCATCTTCCTCGCGACCGCGATCTACTCGTGGTTCGCGTACGACGGCGACGTCAGCTACGCGCGCCTCGCCAGCAAGGGTTTCGAGACCACCCCCGTCGCGTTCACGTACCTACAGGTCGCGGCGCCCGTCGTCCTGCTCCTGCTCACGCGCGCGGGCATTCCCGTCTCGACCACCTTCCTCCTTCTGAGCTGCTTCGCGACCGAGGTCTCGAGCGTGGTGTCGATCGCGACCAAGAGCTTCGCGGGTTACGGCGTCGCCTTCGCGTGTGCGTTCGGCGTGTGGTTCGTGGTGAGCAAGGCCCTGCGCCGCTGGGAAGAGAGCGGCCCCGCGCACCCCGCGTGGACGATCGCGCAGTGGTTCACGACCGGCCTGCTCTGGATGACCTGGCTCATGCAGGACGCGGCGAACGTCGCGGTCTACCTGCCGCGCAGCCTCTCCGTCCTCGAGCTCGGCGCGTTCCTCGCGGTGATGTTCTTCGGCCTCGGCCTGCTCTTCAAGCTCGGCGGCGAGCGCGTGCAGAAGGTCGTCGACGAGAAGTCGCGCGTCGTCGACGTGCGCGCGGCCACCGTGGTCGACCTCGTCTACTCGCTCATCCTCTACGTCTTCAAGACCTACTCGACGGTGCCGATGAGCACGACCTGGGTCTTCGTCGGTCTGCTCGCGGGCCGCGAGATCGCGATGGCGATCCAGCGCACGAACGAGGGCGGCTTCCGCACCGCGTTCCGCATGGCGGGCAAGGACCTGCTCTACGTGACGATCGGTCTGCTCGTCTCGATGGGCCTCGCGTTCGCCTCGAACGAAGCCTTCGTGAGCGACCTGCTCGGCCGCTGAGCGCCCTTCGACCTGCTCGTGAGCGACCTGCTCGTGAGCGACCGAAGCTCGTGAGCGACAAGCTCGTGAGCGACCGACGCTCGTGAGCGACCGCGTGGGCCAACTCCCGACGTGTCGGCTCCCACCGACGACGCGAGTCCGCGTAGAGTCTCCCTCGATGACCGACGACCCTCGTCTGCGCGAGCGCCTCGACGCGCTCGAAGCGCGCCAGAAGCTCAACGACGCGACCGACGAGGCGCTCGAGATGGCGCAGCGCGACCGGCTGCCGCTCGAGCGCACCCTCGACTCCGTGCTGCCGATCCTCTGCTCGCACACCAACGCGAGCAGCGCGTGGATCCGCACCTACGACGAGTCGCTCCAGCTCCGCGACTTCTCCTTCGGCGGGCGCATGCCCTTCTCGGGCGAAGAGCTCGTGGCCGCCACGAGCGAAGGCGAGGTGCTCAGCCGGCGCGTCGGCGACCAGCACGTGATCGCGCAGCGGCTCGACGTCGCGGGCGAGAGCTTCGGCGCGGCCGCGATCGTCTTCGACGCCGCGCGCTTCGCCGCCGAACGCACGCCGCTCTACCGCTCGCTCCTGAACACCTGGTGTGAAGAGCTCGACAACTACCTCGCGGCGATCGCGCTCTCGCGCAAGAAGCACCGCGTCACCACGCAGCTCAGCGAGGCGCTGCGCGAGCCGCTCGTGGACGTCGGCGTGCAGCGCGCGATCGACGTGCTGCGTCGTCACGTCGACTTCGACGACATGCTCCTCGTCTTCCGCCACGAGGACGACGTCCGCGGCGCGAGCCTGCACTACAAGATCATCCAGCACGGCAAGGTCACGCACGACTCGCGCACGCCGGACATGGAGGTCGACGAGTTCCTGCGCACCCACGCCGCGCCGCTGCTCCGCGGCGAATCGCGCGCGCTCCTCACGCGCTTCGGCCTCGACCACGGTCGCGAGGAGGTGCTGATCGCGGGCGTGCGCGATCGGCGCGTGGTCGGCCGCGTGGTCGTCACGAGCCACCTCGGCGAGTTCGCGACCTTCGATCGCGACCTGCTCGAGCTCTTCGCGGACTACCTCCGCCAGCGCATCGTCGACTTCAACCGCGAGTGGAAGCAGCTCACGCAGATCTTCTCCGCCGCCCACGTGCGGCGCCTCCTCGAGGCGGAGGACTACGTCGAGCGTTACCTCAAGCCGCGCGAGACGATGACCGCGATCCTCTTCACGGATCTGAGCGGCTTCACGCGCATCAGCGAGCAGGTGCTCAAGGAGCCCGCGAAGGTCGGCGATCTCATCAACCGCTGGGGTCGCGAGGTGGTGGAGATCGTCTGGGACGAAGGCGGCGTCTTCGACAAGATGGTCGGCGACTGCGTGATCGCGTTCTGGGGTCCACCCTTCGACGACCTCTCGCCGAGCGACGCCTGCCGCCGCGCCGCAAGCGCCGCCCGCCGCATCCGCGACCTCACGCGCACCCTCAACGAAGGCAACCTCGTGCCCGAGCTCGCGGGCGTCACCCCTCCGGTCGGCGTCGCCACCGGCCTGAACTGGACCCGCGCGAGCGTCGGCCTCTTCGGCCCCGACGAGGACTACACCGCGTTCTCGAGCGGCATGAACAACACCGCGCGCCTCCAAGGCGTCGCGACCTGCGACGAGATCCTCTGCATGGAGGAGTTCGTGGCGGCCTACGCGGACGACGACGCCTTCGGCCCGCCGCGCGAAGCGAAGGTGAAGAACGTGGCCGAGCCGCTGAAGTTCCGCGCGCTGCGCTGACGTCGAGCTGCATCCGCGGCGTCATCGACGGAGACAAATGTCGAACGCCGCCCCGAAGGACGGCGTTCGACACGATCTTTCTTGCGTCGGTGACGCAGCGATCAATCCCGGATCACTCGGGGATCACCCGCACCGCCATCGCCTCGATCGGCGCTTCGAGCTCCGACAGGAGCGTCGCCGCGCCGGTCGTGAGATCGATCCGGTAGAGGCTCGACGTCGTCTCGCCTTCGCGGCGCATCGCGGCGATCGCATGCGCGTCCCCCTCGCCGACGATGTCGAGCGATTGCGCCGCCGCACCCGCGCCGTTCGTCGGGAGCGCCGGACCCTCCGAGAAGAGCGGGCCCACGCGGCGGATGAGGCCCGCGTTCGGCACCAGCACGGCCCCGAGCGAGCTGTCTCGCGCGTCGAGGATGAACTGGAAGTTCCCTGCCGCGAAGCGCGGACCCGGCGGCGTGCTCGGCGCGGCCCGATAGGCCGTCGCCACCGGCTGAGGCCGCGGGGCGGAGAGCGACTTCTGATCGCCATCCACGAACGCGAAGCCGGCTGCGCGCGCCATCGTCTCGAGCTCGCGGCCCTCTTGGAGGTTGATGCGGAGGTTCTGGCCGGTGTCGCTCACCACGCGGAGCAGATCCGCGCGCGCTCCGACTCCGGCTGACGTCAGCGCGGCTTCGG
>ERZ761607.1656-NODE-1656-length-26660-cov-20.881977_pt1 | contig 26660 bp, 25 predicted proteins | sample MGYA00511164_ERZ761607 | MGnify/ENA primary metagenome ERZ761607 (study PRJEB28899, sample SAMN02445080) | bioreactor sludge metagenome | biome: EBPR sludge | place: Australia: Brisbane, Thorneside Wastewater Treatment Plant | collected 2011-06-22 ... | reverse complement strand
GAGGGGATGGTCGCCGTGGGCGCACGGCACGCAGCGGTCACGCACGCACATTGTGCATCCAAAGGCGCACTCCTGCCCGATGTGCAAGCGAGGCCGGCGACATTCTCTGGCGCTCGTCGGGGGCCGGACAGCCGCCCGCCGAGGGGCTCTTCGATGACCTTGTCAGCGCTCGCGGTGCACCACCCGCCAGTTGAGGTGCCGCACGACGGCGTCGCGATTCGCGTTGTCCGACCATCCGCCCGGGTCATGCGTGCAGGTACGGGGTTGGCCGCTGTCCCGCCCTGATCCGATGCTCAGCGGCGAGGAAATCATGCTTCGCCAGTGTTCGCTGCTGGCCGGCTGCCGCCAGGCGCCGTCCTGCACGCAGCGACCGCTCCTCCTTCGAAGCTGCCCATCCCGCCAGAGTGGCACAGCCGAGTATTGAATGGCGGCTTCCGTGCTCTCGGGGAGCGCGGTGATTGGCTGCTTTGAAGAGCCTCCACCGTCGGCTGTGGGTCGGTGGCTGCCAGTGGCCCGAGGGACATGAAGGACTGCTGTCGATCTGATGCGGCCGTTGATGCGCGGCCTCGGCGGTTTTCCATCGAGCTGGCCGCTCCTGGACCACAAGTGGCCACTGGGTTTTCGTGGTCTGCCGTCGGCAACCGACCCTGAGAAGCCATTCAGCTTTTTCGCGACAAGGTCAGCAATGCAGCGATAGCAGCCGGCCGGTGTAACATGACATCAAGCTGGTGCCGGCGGGGAGAGATGTCAGGCCCACGGCCCCGATGGTCCGGTTAGCATTGTTTCCAGCCGCTCGAATGTCAGGCTGAAATGCCTGCGGCGAAAGAGACTCGATCCTGAAATGTACTAGCAGCTTCTAACCAAGGCGGGAGGAACCTAGCCATGCACGACATTATCTGCCCACACTGCGGGAAAGCGTTCAAGATCGACGAGTCCGGATACGCGGACATCTTGAAGCAGGTTCGTGACCACGAGTTCGATAAGCAGTTGCGCGAGCGGCTTGAGCTGGCCGAGCAGGACAAGAGAAATGCCGTCGAACTCGCCACAGTTAAGATCGCTAGTGAATTGCAGAAGGCTGCCGCAGCAAAGGACACCGAGATCCAGGATCTGAAGGCGAGGCTTGTGAACGAACTGCAGACGTCTGCTGCCACGAAGGACGCAGAGATTCAGGCCATAAAAGCCAAGCTCGACGCCACCGAGGTCGCCCAGAAGCTTGCGATCAATGAGGCTGTCAGTGCGGTCGAGAAGGAGCGCGACGAACTGAAAAGCGGCCTCAAGCGCGTCGAACTGGAGAAACAGCTCGCCGAGAAGTCGCTCAAGGACAAATACGAGACGCAGATTAAGGATCGCGATGACGCGATCGAGCGCCTCCGGGACATGAAAGCTCGCCTCTCGACCAAGATGGTTGGCGAAACCCTCGAACAGCACTGCGAGACTGAGTTCAACCGCATCCGAGCCACGGCATTTCCGCGGGCATACTTCGAGAAGGACAATGACGCGCGGACCGGCAGCAAGGGGGACTACATCTTTCGCGACTCGGATGAGGTCGGCACCGAGATTGTCTCGATCATGTTCGAAATGAAGAACGAGAGCGATCACACTGCGACGAAGACCAGGAACGAGGACTTCCTGAAAGAACTCGACAAGGATCGCATCGACAAGGGGTGCGAGTATGCGGTCTTGGTCTCCCTGCTCGAGCCCGACAGTGAGCTCTACAACACTGGGATCGTCGACGTGTTCCACCGCTACCCCAAGATGTACATCGTCCGGCCGCAGTTCTTCATTCCGATCATCACACTACTACGGAATGCAGCGATGAACTCCCTCAAATACAAGTCGGAATTGGCCCTCGTTAGGGCGCAGAACATCGACATCACGAACTTCGAAACCGAACTCGAGACGTTCAAGTCCGCATTCGCGCGAAACTACGATCTCGCTTCCGGGCACTTCCAAAAGGCAATCGCGGAAATCGACAAGTCAATCGACCACCTGCAAAAAACGAAAGATGCCTTGCTCGGCACCGATCGGAACCTTCGTCTTGCGAACGACAAGGCGCAGGACGTGACGATCAAGAAGCTGACCCGGCGTAACCCGACAATGGCTGCCAAGTTTGCCGAACTCAAGAATCAAAGTTCTTCCGATGCCGAATAGATCACCAAACGGGCCCGATGAAGACAATCAAAGAGGTGAATCCCTGTGACCATTCCTAAAGCAAGCGTAGAGATAACCGCTGGGGTAGCCGCTGCGGCTGCCCTGGCGTCAGCGGCCCCAAGATTGCTGCCTGCGATGCATGATGCCGCTCAGCAGGCAAGGATCCTACGGCAGATACTCCAAGACGACAAACAGCGCATCGGCTGCTTCTTAGGTGCGGGGTGCCCACTCGGCGTATATGACGCAGCAGGTAGCAAAAGCGTCGTTCTCATTCCTGCAGTTGCCGAGTTGACCAAACGAGTCGCAGACGGACTCCATGCAACAGACACCGCGCCCGGCGCCACCTCGAAGTTCAAAGCCAACTGGGATGCGCTCTACGCTGGATGCAAACCATCGGACGGTCTAGATGCAACCGTCGAGGACGTGTTGACGGAACTACGGGCACTTGCCAATCTCCGGGGCAGTGCCGAAATCCATGGTATGAGCAAGAAGGATTTGGGCGAACTCGACGACAAGGTGTGTGCGCTTATCTTAGCGGAAATGCGGAAACCGCTTCCGGGGTACCGTAACTCATACAACCGTTTTGCGTCATGGATTGGCGGTGTTCACAGAGATTCGCCCACAGAGATTTTCACACCCAACTATGACTTGCTTTTTGAACAGGCATTTGAGCGGCATCCGATTCCGCATTTCGACGGCTTCGTAGGCTCGCGTGAGCCGTGGTTTGACATAGCGTCGATCGAACATGACTCGGTCCCGGCACGATGGACGCGGCTGTGGAAACTCCACGGTTCTATCAACTGGGAAAAGAATGTAGAAACAGTGAACGGAAATAAGGTCACTCGGGTCGTCCGAGTTACCCGCGAGGCGGAAGCCGGCAAAGTGATGATCTTTCCTTCGCATCTCAAATATGACCAGAGCCGGCGGATGCCGTACCTTGCAATGCTGGATCGACTCCGCGCATTTTTCCAAGGGAAAGACGCACCGAGGCTAGTCGTGTGTGGCTATTCCTTTCTGGACGATCACCTCAATGAAGTGCTTCTCGATGGGCTTCGAGGCAATCGCAACGCTCAATGCTTCGCATTGATGTATTCAGGGCTGGACAAGCATCCCAGGGTTGTTGATTGCGCAGAGAGGCAGAGCAATCTGACGGTTCTTGCTTGGGATGGCGCAGTAGTCGGCACCCGTGTCGGTGGCTATCGAACCGGAACGGCGGGCGGCGATGAGCATACACCATGGCTACTGGAAGAGGCATTGACAGGAGGAGATCCAAAGATCATGCACCCGCGCTGTCGTCTTGGCGATTTTCACTATTTCGGTCTCTTTCTTGAACAACTTTGCGGTGGGAGCAGTCATGACACGGCACCAACCGTCTAACCGGGATCCGTCCCGACTTGGCACGGTGGAGGACGTTAACGGGTCGAGCGTCAGCGTGAAGCTGGCAGACAGTACGCCGGGCGGACTTCTTTTTGTCAACGGAGAGGCCTACCGCGTGGGACAAGTCGGAGGCTTTGTGCGAATTCCGTCAGGATACGTCGATCTATACGGCGTGATCTCGCAGGTTGGAGCGGGGGCAGCACCGGGCCCCCCGGAGGTAGCGCCGCAATTTGGCAATCGATGGCTGAGAGTTGAACTAGTCGGAGAGGGGCGGCGCGCCACGAAGTTCGAGCGTGGAATCGCGCAGTACCCCTCGATTGGAGATTCGGTCCACGTCGTCACCGAATCCAACTTGAAGACGGTTTATGCGCCGGGTAATGACGATGGCTACGTCGCCGTCGGGCACGTGGCGAGCGCTGAATCAATCCGCGCCTACCTGGACATGAACCGTCTGGTAAGTCGGCATTCTGCGGTCGTCGGCAGCACAGGATCCGGGAAGTCAAACGCAGTCGCCAACCTTCTAGGTACCGTTTCTGACCCCGAGCGGTTCAAGGCTGCGCGAGTCGTGTTGTTTGACCTGCATGGTGAGTACGCAAAGGCGTTCGGTGATCAGGCCAGAGTGTTTCGTGTTGGAGCAAATACTCAAGCGGGAGAGCGGGAACTACATGTGCCTTTCTGGGCGCTGACGGCGGAAGAATTTATTTCCATCGCGATGGGACCGGTATCCGGAGTGCCGTTTACGCTGCTTCAGGAGCGGCTGCTCTCTGCCAAGCGGGCTTCGAAGCCTAGCGGAATCCCGCATGGCCTCTCAGAACTTGCTGTGACGGTCGATACACCGCTACCGTTTTCCGTGTGTCAATTGTGGCACGACCTGTATTCGTTGCACTGCGCAACCCACACTGTTAGCAGCAATCAAAATCAAACTGAGGCTACGCGGGCATATATCGAAGATGGTGTTCCACCAAAGAGAGCCACCGGTGAGGCAGACACGCTTGTTCGCCCCCGATTCCAGCCGGTAACTGCTGCCAATGTCTACAAGGGCGTCTACAGCGACCAACAAAGAACGCATCTTGACTTCTTAGAAGGTAAGCTCCGCGACCCGCGAATGCAGTTTCTTTTCAATCCCGGCCTCTGGGCAGTTTCGAAGGAGGGAGCGACCCAGGCGGATCTCGATGCGCTGCTTTCGTCGTGGATTGGAGCTGATGCTCCCATTTCCGTTTTCGACCTGTCTGGTGTTCCCACCGCCATTGTGGACGACATGGTCGGTGCGGTTTTGAGAATCCTCTATGACGCAGTGTTCTGGGGTCGCCAAAAGCAGGAGGGTGGGCGTGAAAGACCGTTACTTGTGGTTTTGGAAGAAGCGCATGTCTACCTCAGTTCTCAATCGAAGAGCCGCGCGGCGACTGCCGCTCGGCGAATAGCGAAGGAAGGTCGAAAATATGGGGTTGGCTTGATGTTGGTGAGTCAGCGTCCGTCTGAGGTGGACTCGACGATCCTGTCGCAGTGCGGAACGGTCATTGCACTCCGCCTCACGAACGATTCTGACCGTGCTCAGGTTACCTCGTGTGCCTCGGACAACCTTAAGGGTCTGTTCTCGATGCTCCCAGTTCTTCGCACGGGGGAAGCACTGATTGTTGGCGAGGCAGTCAATATGCCGATCCGCGCAATCCTCGACCGTCCTCCCGAGGGTCGTCGACCGGATAGTGACGATCCCGTTGTCGTGGTCCCAAAGGGCTCGGACGGCAAGCGTGTGCGAAGCGGCGGCTGGACCGAGCCGGTGCTCAATGAAGACTACAAGCCGTTGGTCGAGGCTTGGCGTAAGCAAGACCCCAGTGTCGGCAACCCAGTGGTGGCAGTCGATCCGGAAACATAACTTTTCAACTACGAAAGCGACACAACATGGAACGGACACCTGTCAACTCAAGCAACATCTCTGCCATTGGCTATGACACAGACAACCAGATTCTTGAAGTCGAGTTCACCAATGGCGCGGTGTATTCGTACTCGGGCGTGCCGTCCGGCGAGTACGAGGGTTTTATGAACACGGATTCCAAGGGTAAGTATTTTCATGCGAGCATAAAGAATCGCTATTCGTTCATGAAGCTCTGAGCCGGCCCTTTACATGCTTGGACCATAGGTGGCTGGCCCTCATCAGCGGTTTTGGTCGCGATAGCCGGCAGGTGGACGAGACTTGGGGTGCCAAGTCAAGGACGATTAACCGGATCTGCACTGCCAAGCGGTCACTCGGTCAGCTAAGCCGACTTTCTGCTCTGGGTCAAACAGATGCAACCGCCACTAGCAAGTAAATGTCCGGAAACAATCCGAAGCAGCCATGGGCTTTGGCGACCCCACCGGCTGGTCATGGCCGGCTGCCGCCAGACGCCATCCTACACCCACTGGCTGCTTTCCGGAGCGTAGCGGTCGGCCCGCCGAGGAACCTGACACCCAGCCGAATGATCGCTTACGGTTGATCGCCCCGGGTCAACGTCGGCTTTGGAGAAGAATCTCCAGCGTCTGCTGCTGGCCGGCTGCCACGCGGCGCCATCCCGCACCCAATGACCGCTCCCGGCAGATGGCGGCCGGTCAGGCGAGAAAATGGACACCACCGGCCGAACGCCCGCTTGCGGCTGATCGCTCCAGGGCAAGCACGGCGATCGAGAAAAGTCGCCAGCGTCCATGCTGGCGCGCCATCCACTGTTGGCGTCCGATCGTCAGCAGCCGGCGCCGAGCGTCACTGGGCAACTGCGAGGTGGTGACCAAGGGCAACCGGCTGTTGCCGGCGGTGACCAGATCGCAGTGTTGTAGCGCATTGCCGGCAGGGATCACTGCGAAAATCCGGCGGCGTTGCCGGGTTCTTCGCTGGCGGCGTTCGTCTGGAGCACTCGAATTCGGCTACGTGCTGGCTACACACGGGCCAGAAAGCACTCAGCCCGACCATGTGGCCGGGCTGAGTGCTTGATTCCTTGGTGGCGTGCAGTTTACTACCGAACAACTTGCTGTTGGGGCCAATGAGTACTGGCGCGGGTTGCTGCGGCAATGTGCTCACGCCCCCTCGATCACTCGCGCCACGTCGCCGTGACACTCGGCACATTTACCCACCAGCAATAAGTTGCCACTCTTGATGGTCCCGGTGAAATTGGTGATCGTGACTTCGTGGCGGCATTGCCCGCACCAGACATTGGCCAGCAGACGCTGGCGGATATCTGCGGGGATGGACTCCCAACGCTGTCGGGCGGGGCGGGTGAAATCGGGAAGATTCTCAACGGCCATGGCTCATTCCTCCGGATTTCAACTTGCGCCACCACCAGGATGCGTATCCAGCCAGCGTTGCCCAAGGGGGGTCAGGCGGTAACGCTGACTGCGGCTGTTGGGCTTGTCGGGCAGGGTCATTTCGATGACGCCCAGCTCCAGCGCCGGTGCCAAATAGGTCTTGCGAAAATGCTCCCGGTCGGCCAGCCCTAGAGCATCCTGAATGGCTTGCCGTGTCATTTCGCCCTCTATCCGTGTCAGCAGCATTCCCACTTGCGGGGTGACTTGCGGGGTGACTTGCGGGGTGACTTGCGGGGAGTCTGCTGGAGGAACAAGCGCCAGTGGATGTCTCGGCAAGCGGATCACGAACGAGATGCGGTCGTCGTCCGTCTCGAACAGCGGCGCGGGCGAGCCGTTGGCCGCCATTTCCTTCAGAATTTTCGGGATGCCGGTGGAGCGCCCTTCGGTCATCTCCAGTTCCTTGAGGAACTCCCCAATCCGCCGGTTGCGGTAACGGCGGCTGACAATACGCCCCGCCTGAAAGTCCTCCAGCCGGATCGACCGATCCGGGCCTGGGAAACTCAAGATGACCAGTTCTTCGTTGCTGATGCGCACCTCAATGGGCTCACGCTCCTCGTAAGACCGGTGATAGACCGCGTTGACCAAGGCTTCCTCGACGGCGGCGTAGGGGAAGTTCCAGATCCGTGTGGCCTCTGCGCGATCCGGATGCTTGATGACCGTCTCGCGCAGGAAGTTGCGTTGGATGTAGCTCAAGGCCTCGCGCGTCATCCGCGCCAGCGGGCCCTTGAAGATTTTTTCCTCGAAGCGATCACCGCCCGCGCCCTCGGGAAACCAGACCACATCGATTTGGACCCCGGGAAAAAATCGCTCTGGCGTCTCATTGAAAAACAGCAAACCCACGTTCTTGGGCCACGGTGACTCGGTAGGCCCGCCCGCCACGTTCATCTGTCGCGCCAATGCCTCGACCGACAACCCGGGCGCGTCCGCCGCCAATGCGCTATCCACCTCTTGCAAAAATGCCTGCATCAGGGGTTTGGACAGATCCTCGATCCGTGCCGACTGGTTGTAGCGGTCGTCGAATGGCACCTTGGCGGCCAGGCTCAATAATTCCTGCTCGGTCTCGCCCTTGGCCTCTACCGTGCTGCTGTACCGGCGGATGTAATAGCGCCACACCTTGTGCTTGGCCGTCACCGACTCCGGCGCCTTGTAGGGGCGGTTCTGGCCGCCCGGCGCCCACAGCACGATCAGGTTGCGACCCTCAACTTCCTCAATGCTCAATACCGGGAAGTACGGCGGCTGGATCAACTGGCAGTGGGCCAGCAGTTCCCGCTGGATTTTGTCCAACTGGTTGTCTGGCAAACCCACCGGCGGAAACACCGGCTGGCCATTTGTATCGCAATCCTGCCCGATCACCACATAACCGCCGCCGAGGTTTTCGATGTCGTTGGCAAAGGCGCACACGGTGCGGATGATCGGGTCCGGGTTCCATCCAGCCTTGTACTCGATACGGTCGCCCTCGACCGTGCGCTGGCGCAGCAGGTCATTGAGGTTGATGGGGAGTTTCGTCATATGAAGGCCGCCTCTCTGGGTTGGCTGGCAGGTTCGGGGATCGCACGTTGTATTGGCACCCGGGACATAAGGCTCGCATCAAGGCTGCCGCAAGGTGGCAGCAGCAAGCGCTTTTCCCGCAAGCAAAACGGCAGAACCCACAAGCGCAGCCCCTCAGACTTTGGAAATTCAAATACCGGCAGCGGTTGGTCAAACGACGATGTCCTGGGATAAACCAACACCAGCACTCCGACACCATCAAGGTAGCTTTGGCCGTAGGCTTGCAGCTGATAGAAGTCGGACTGGGAAAGCCCGTACTTGTCAGAACCGTTTTCCTTCACGGCATCAAGCAACTTCCACTTTGTGTCCAGCACCAGTCGATTGGTTGTGTCATCGTGAATGAGCAAATCTGGCTTCATCCGGAACCAGTCTTGCTCTTGATGGCGCACCAGGTAGTGGCTGCGGGCCTGGGTCTTAAGCACAAGGCCAATGGTGACCTGCTTTTGCAGGTGCTTGGCAACGAAGGCCTCAAACAGAGCCTCCATCGGGAACAGAAGGGATGGCGCGGAATGATTGCCCGAGCCGGTCATCGGGGTCTCATTGCCCAGGATCAAGCGTGCCCATGCCAACGCCGTTTCGTAATGCGCCATGCTACGGTCGATGTGCACTCGCTGAAAATCGGCACCTGGCTGCTCAGACACAGGGACATCCGCAAAAACGAATGCCAACTCACGGGCCAGCTTCTGGTTTTCCTGGGTAGAGGTCAGCCGAAGGGCTTGCCGGAGAGCAGCATGAAGCAGGCGGTTTTCCGGGCGGTCAGTGGTGAACTCATCGAACTGCGTGAAAAACCGATCGGCCCGAAACTGGTTCTGGCGCAAGTGCTGCCCTACCATCAACTTGCCGCGCAGCGCAAAAAGGTTATCTTGTCTGACAGCGTAATCGCTGTGAAGCCCACGTTTGACTACCTGGTCAGTCGCACGCAGAAATTCGGAGATGAAGACCTCCAGCAACGGCATACGGCGGGCCAACAGTCTGGCTTTGTCTGTTTGCACATGCCGGAAGCGTTGCAGACAGCAGAGCATATCAATCAGGAGTTGCCGAGCTTCCGTCGCGCCACCGCCGATGGCTTTACCCACCTTGGGCAGCACCTCAATCTGAAAACCGTTCGGTGCGCGCAGTACACCTACAAAACTGGTTACTTGGACTGCGCGCATACCTTTGCGCTGAGACAACCTAACCCAGGAACCTTCGCCCCTGTCCGCAATGCGCAAAGCCTCGGACTCCAGCCATTCGAACACCACGGCGGGAACACCATGAATCCCATCGGCACTCGCGCCCCCGATGTTCCCTGATACCAGGGCGTCGAATTCATAGATGGAGAGGCTGTTCATCGCTCTGGGCCAATTAGTCAGCCAGTGGCTCGTAGATGCCAATGTACGCACTGGGACTGGCCAGAGCATCATCATTCTTGCGGAACCGTCTCTTGGTGGAGAAGGTATCCAGACCGTGGTCACGGCCAAAAAGCCCGATCAAATCGTCCTCGTGGTCAGGGCTTTCGGTGATGAACTGAGCGGCCACGGGCTTTTGGTTGTCGGCCAATACCAAGCGGATCTTCTGCCAGTCCTCAAAGAAGTATTCTTCCAGCAACGGAATGATCCGGTTACGGAAAACATCCTGCAAGGCATCCAATCTGGCCTGGCCGTCAGCGATTTCCTTCAGGCCTGTGAAATAGGCATGACCGATGCAGTGATCGCGGTCGTAGAGGGCTTCGATGCGCTGGTTGATTACGGCCAGCATTTTCGGAATATTGATGACTTCGCTATCCATTGAAACGCGCAGACCTGCCAGCGGGGCATCTGCATCGTCACGGGCATCCGGAAGGATAGGGAGAAAATCGAATCTGCGGCGCAGCGCCGTGTCCAGCAGCGCCAGTGAACGGTCTGCTGTGTTCATCGTACCGATGATGTCTACGTTGGCCGGGACGCTGAATGTCTCTCCCGAGTAGGGGAGCGTCACCGTCACCGCATTAGCACCGCCCTCGCGCTTGTCAGCCTCGATCAGGGTAATCAGTTCACCGAAAATCTTGCTGATGTTGCCCCGGTTGATTTCGTCGATGACCATCGCAAAACGCTGATCCGGTGCCAGTCGGGCACGGCGGCAGAGGTCTTTGAACACCCCGGATCGGATCTCATACTGCACATCGGATTCTTCTGCGCCGCCGGTCAGCACAGGGCGCAGGCCCTCGACAAATTCCTCGTAGCCATAGGATTGATGGAAGGTGACGAAGGCGTATCGCTGCACTGCCCCAACAGGCTCGGGCCCCTTCTTCATCTCATCGACCAACTCCGTGAGGTGCGCACAGTCGTCTTCCCAATCACCGGCGAACTGCCAGAACGAGCTCTCGGTCTTGTCGAAAATCGCCGGTGAAATTCGCACCTTCATATTGACCGTAGCGGACTCATCAACGGTGTGGTTTTGCAGCGTGCGCCACAGAGTGTTCTGGATGACGCTGAGCTTTGCTCCCTTCTTCGCGGCCACGGCCTGGGTAAAGGGATGCTTGGCAATATCGCTGACCTTCGCGGTTGCTGACTTGCCACCCATCTCGTATAGCGCGGCAGCGGCAACCTCCCACCATTTCAAATGCGAGAAGTTGTCCGCGATGAACTGCTGGCGCCACTCATCACTGGATACATCGGAGGTGGCACGTTCGTAGTCACGCTTGAGCAGTTGCATCAATGCATACGTCTTGCCCGTGCCAGGAGGTCCATAGTAGATGACGTTTTTGCTCATGCCGCCTCCTTGAGCTGCCAGTTTCTGAGTTACCGTTGCCTGTTGTGTTGGCGATTCATCAGCATCTGAGCCGAACTTCCAGGCTGCAAGCGACAGACTCGGAAAATCGTGGACGGGGAAACGGTTGCTGGCAAATTCCCCCTCAAGTTGTTCAACCAGTTCAAGGTAACGCTCTGCACTGCAGGGTGCGCCTTGGCCAGGCTTCAGAATCTGGATGCCCAACTTGCTTTCGAGGTAATCGCGCGACTGCCCATCCAGCGTCAGGTAGTGCCAGGGCAATACCCAATAGAACCCTTGGCTCAGGTTCCAGGACGTGCCGCGAATTTGAATGGCAGCGTTGTATGCCTCGATGAATTCGTTGCGGGTTGTGCCGTTCTCGTCGTCGGCCAGGTTGATCGCGGCCTCAAAGACGCGCCAGAGCTTTTCGATGTCATCGGGCTTGCGGCGGTACGCGTATGAGAAAAACCAGGAGTTCTGCGGATTGAGGATGGGAATGCCGTCAAACGACGTCGGCGGATCGTTGTCGATGCCGATCATCTTGGCCAACTGCCCGGCAATCGTCGTCCGGTTTTTGTTGGTGACCTTGCCACGATTGAATCCGCCCATCAGGGTGAATGGGCAAATATCATCCAGCGCGATTCTGTTTTTCGCCGGGATTTCGTCGTTGGTGAGGTAGGTCAACAGAGGCTGTGTCTCTGCCAGCGTTCGCAGGCCTTCAATCAGAGGAGCACGGTTGTGCCGGTACTCGAGCAGCTTGCGGGCAAAGGCTTCGTAGAACTCGGTCCATGCGAACTGGTTCGACGTCGACTGATCGCCGTAGCGGTCTTTCCAATACGGGGCATTGCGAAACCGGTCGATGTCCTGGGGCTGCCCCTTGAAGGTGAAGTCAATCAGCCCTTCGGTGCACCAGTCCGTAGATTCCACGCGCCAGACGGTCAGTCGGTTGGTGTAGAAACACCAGATGCGTGGAGGATCGACTTTTTCCCAGTCGACTTTGACGCGCTTACCATCTTGCATGTTCTCGGTGATGGTGCCGATGGCCTTGATCGCCATGACCGAAACAGGCTGCCCCTTGGCATCAAAGGGCAGGTTGTGCTTTTGGGTATAGGTAGACTTGATGGCGATGCGCTGGCCGGGGCGCATGGATTTGACCTGATCCAGATAGCGGTCGTCGTATCCGTTTTCCCAAATGCCATCAGTAAGGAATCGTGGTGTTTGATCATTGGTGCGGTCGTAGCTTGCACCGACGAACCAGTATGTCTCGGCCATCAAAGCTTCTCCTCGATCCATTCCCACCGCTTGTCCTTGACCATCACGAATCGGCAACGGCCCTCCGACAGGTTGGCCCACAGGCCCCCGATCAAACGATCATCCTCAGCCCCGTTCCAGCGATCAGCCCCCTTGTACTCCACCGCCAGAATCACTCCGGGCTTGTCTGCACTGCCGGGCAACTGGCACAGAAAATCGGGATAGAACCGGCCATCGGCCTTTTGCAGGAAGAACGAGCTGCCTTCGCGCCGAACCAGGTTGCGTACCCAGAACTGGATGCGGCCCTGCTGCGCCCACATATCCAATTTGCAGGCGCACTCGAATTCCTCCTTGCTGTCGAAGTCGCCCATCCGCCCATAAAAGTGCTTGCGGAAATCAAAATGGCCAAAGCGCCCATCGTAGTCGCGGCTGGGGGCGTAGGCCTGGGCGTGAAACTCGAAGGCGTATTGATCGGTCACCGCCACCCGCGTGGCCGCATCGTCACCGAACAACGCCTGCTGGAATGCCTTGCCGACCGCCTGCTTGCGCAATTCACGAATGCGCGCCTCGACCAGGTTGCGGATCAGAAACTTCTGCAGGTTGGCGCGTGCCAAGGTGAAAGCATCACGTCGTAGTAAATCGGTGAGCCACGCCGCGACAAACGCCTGCTTGCTGGCATGAGTCAGCGACGGTTCGGGCAGGTTGCGGCAGAGCCAGGTAGCGATGCGAACCTCATCCCAGTTTTCGGGTTGATAGACGAGGCCCAGATCACGCTGCAACTCGGGCAGGAAGCGCGACACCACGTGGCCGGCATCGTCGATGTCGATCTCGCCACCTTCCGACACCTTCAGTGCCGCACCCAATGCCGTCAGGTCATCGGCTGTCGGTGCGGCATCGTAGGGTGAGAGGTCCCACGGGTACTCCAGCACCTCCGGGTCATCAAATAGCGCCAACTCGCCCTGCACGCGCAAGGCCAACTGCGGTATCCGGAAACGCTCGCCCAACTCGGCGGGCGTCTGGAAGAACTCAATGGCCGTGGTGCGGCTGACTTCGGCGGCTTCCACAATCGCCGCCGCAGCGGTTTCGGAGGTAACCGAGGCCTTTAGGACCTCGGCTTCATCTTCCGTGAGCGGCGTGCTGATGGTCAGCGTGTTGAGCTTGCCGTCCCAACTCACCTTGTCACGTACCGGCTTCGGTACGCTCTTCAGGTCGGGCTTTTCGGACAAGGTAATCGCCACGGGCCGAACGACCACGCGCCCGGCATGGCCCTCCAGATCCAGCCGTGCCTGTTCGGCCTTGGCTGCGGTGACGAACTCCGTGACTTCGCGCCGCTCGAAACCTGCACCGGCCACCAGACGATCCCGCAGCGTGCCTGCCGTCTCGGCAAAGTTGCGCGACACTACGAAGGCATAGGATTGGTTCAATGCCTTCGCCTGCCGATGGGCCGCATCAGGTTGCCGCAACACACGCCCGAGCAACTGCTCCACCGCCGTAGCCGATGACAGCGAGGCCATGCTCACCAGAATGTAAGCAAACGGGCAGTCCCAGCCCTCGGCCAATGCCTTCTGGGTGATGACGAACTTCACCGGGCAGGCCGGATCGGCAATGCCCAGCTTGTAATCCGCATCGATCTGCTCCAGTCCCTTTTCCTCGCCGGTGGCCACCACGATTTCGCTGGCGGGAATGCCGTGGTTGGTGATCAGCTCGTTCTTCACCTTCTCGAAATCCAGCGTCTCGATGCCGGCGCGGCGCGGTTCAGACTGAATCAGCACCAGCGGGCGCAGATAGGCCGCCCCCGCACGGCGCTCTTCATCGGCCAATTTGTGCAGGGCATCGCGTCGGCCAATGGCATCGGCCAGACACTGCTGCCAGTTGGGTTCGGTTTCCAGCACCACCGGCAACTTGATCATTTCTTCCGCCTTCAACTCGGCGGCGGACACGCTGTGCAGCACGTTGCTGGGCGTGCGCTCCAGATCGGGCGTGGCGGTCAACTCCATCACACCACTGGGGCGGAAACGGGCCAGCATATCGAAGGCCAGTTCGGTGCGGCTGTTGTGCGCCTCGTCCACCACCACGAATGGCCGGCGCAGGCGCAGCACGTTGGCCAGCGAATACGGCGTGGTGCGCTCGCTGCCCTCGCCATCGGTTAGCAACTCATCGCGCTGCGTCGGTGACAGGTTGTCGAAGTGGTGCATCAGTGCGCCGCTGGACTGGTACACCTTGCGGCATTCCTCCTCTTCCACCTGGAACGCCTGGCGCGTGGCGACGATCACCGTGGTCGAAGTATCCAGCGTGGCGCGGGTGATGCTCTTGGCCTCTTCGAGATCGAGCACCGTAATCGGCCCCGCCTCGCGGAGTGCGGCGTGATACGGGTGGCTACGATCCTTCAATGCTTTGATCGTCTGCTCGCGAATCGGCTTGCTGGGCACCAGCCACAGAATCACGCTGTGCTCGCAGCGCAGCAGATGCGTGTTGACGAGTTGGACGCTTTTCGCCGCCAGCCAGGTCTTGCCGCCGCCGGTGGGCACGCGCAGGCAGAAGTACGGCATGTCGGCCGGGAAGCCCGACAACGGGTTGTACGACAAACCACGTCCCCACAAGCGTTCGGTGGTGGCCGTGAAAGCAATCGAGGGCGACGGCAATTCGTGGCAGGCCTTGAAATAGGCTTCCACGCTGTCGAGCACTTGCTGCTGATAGATTTTCGGGGTGAATCCGGACATGGCTTACACCTCCAGCGCGTAAGGGGTTTGCTTGAAGGTGATACCCTCGCGTGCAGCGCGGGCGCCCATGCGGTTGGCAGCGGCGTAAATCACTTTCGGGCCGGCGAACTTGGGCAGCACGTCGAACACTGGGCCGGTGAGCACATTGCCGCCACCCACGGACTTGTCCTTGAGGATGCCGTTGTAGAGCAGATAGATGGCGCGGCCTTCGTGCACGCCCAGCAGTGGCGAATCGGCAGTGCCAGTGAAGCCTGTGCCGGTTTCGGCAAACCAGACGAACTCGGCCAGTTGCGCAAATTTCACATCGCTGCGGATTTGGCCGTCGGCGTCGAACAACGGTTCGCCGGACAGGCGGCAGAACTGGAAGCCACCGCCGAGGCCAGGCAATTCCTCTTCTACATCAAGCTCTCCGGTTACAACTAACTCTCCGTCTTTAACCTCTTTCTTGATCCGGGTAAAACGGTCCTTCTCGGTTTCTTCAATCACTGAAACTCTTTCGAGAATCTCTTCAGCATTCTTGATGCTAGTAAATGTAATTTTCTCCCTCAGCAATTCCTCCCGAGAGGTGCCTGTGTAGGGATATCCGGCTATGACCTTTGAAACCCTCTTGGCGGTTACCTCTACCGCCACATCCTCTTTCATTTCGATGAGAATAAACTTTCGCGTGCCGCCATCTCTCGCGTTTTGCTTCAAAACAGCATGGGCCGTTGAACCGGACCCGGAAAACGAGTCCATCACAATGGAATCCTTATCGGTCGCCACCTGAAGGATTCTCTGAATCAGTTGCCAAGGCTTCGGTGTATTGAACAACTCTTGTTCTTGCTCACCCAGAATTTCCCGAAGCTCCGTTTTGGCACCGGAATTTGTCCCAGCGAATCGATGCTCCCACCAAGTTGACGGAACAACTCCTTCTTTGGCCTCGTCTAGAAATTTCTTAATTCGAGGGCTGTTATTTTTGGACTTTCCCCACCAGACCCGATTATCTCTGTCTAGCTCCCAAAGCTTTTCTTCTTCCATTCGCCAATACGTACCACGTGGCGGCCCTTCAATTACACGTCCGCCAGGGCAAGTGATCGAATACGTGCCCTTGCTGTAGTAGTTTCTAGATTGCAGAGCATTGCTTGTCCAATCTCCCCGCTCATCATTGTCGGGATTGGAGTAGTCATCTTCTGCAGAGCTACTGCGTGGTAACAGATTCCGTTTCCAAACGTCTTTTTTCTTGGAGTACACGACCACGTAGTCGTGCATTTCTGAAAAATGCTTGGCGCTATTTTTTATGGTGAATATCTTTTGCCATGCGATTGTCGTGACAAAGTTTTTAGATCCAAAAATCTCATCCAACAAAAGACGTAGAGGCCCAACTTCGTTGTCATCCAGCGATATAAAAATGGCGCCATCGTCACGCAGAAACTGCCGCAGCAATACCAGCCGCGGGTACATCATGCACAGCCAACGGTCGTGCCGGTCCAGCGTTTCGCCTTCCTTGCCGACCACCTCGCCCAGCCACTTGCGAATCTCCGGGCTGTTGACGTTGTCGTTGTACACCCAGCCCTCGTTGCCAGTGTTGTACGGCGGGTCGATGTAGATGCATTTCACCTGTCCGGCGTAGCGGGGCAACAGGGCTTTGAGGGCGTGCAGGTTGTCGCCCTGCACGATCAGATTTCCGCTGGCTGCCGTCCCGCCAGCACCGACTTTCTCGCAGGACAGTTCCGGCACCGGTTCCAGCAGGCGGAACGGCACTTCCTTGTGGTGTTTGACGACGGCTTCTTTGCCGATCCAGTTGAGTGTGGGCATTCAGGCCATCCCTCTATTTTTTCGCGGCGATGCCGAAGCAACATCACCGTGTTTTTCTTCATCCGCGCCACCGCCGCATATCCACTCATCCACCTCGGAAACCTTGAATTTCCACAGGCGACCAACCCGATGTGCCGGCAGCCCCTTGCGGTCAATCCACCGGTAAATCGAATCGCGTGTCACGCCCAGATGCTCGACGAGCTGTTCGACGGATACCCAAGGCTCAGCCATCGCTGCGCTCCTGCAACAGTTGATTGGATAGCATAAAGTCGGCTTCAGTAGCAAAGGTTGCAATCTATCAGGTCTGGCCTTTCCGGGGTAGCGTTTGATGCGAACCGCATCAGAAATAGCTTGGCTTCCCTGTAGAACAGCGCGTTCATGTGCTTGTCGTCAATCACCACCCGGAGCCCACGATGAACGCCAAGCAAACCACCCTCGACGCCTACCTCGCCCGCACTGCCGCCATCCACGCCAAACTGGAACGGCTGCAGCAACTCGCCGACGATCACTTCGATCATGACCCCGATGCCATCCATTGGGGCCACGTCGGCGACCTCGGGCGGGTGGAGGCCGGGCTGGACGAGTTGCTGGCGATCTACGGCAGCGACGAGTGACGACGCCCACCAACCACCGGAGATCGACATGACCACCCAAGCCAAACTCACCGACACTCAAATCGCCGTCCTCAAGGCCGCTGCTGCCCGTCCGGATGGCAACATCGAACCACTGCCGACCAATCTTCGCGGCGGCGCCCGCGCCAAGGTCATCGAGGTCCTGCTCGCCAAAGGCCTCGTCACTGATGCCGATGGCCGCCACCTTCTGACCGATGCCGGCTACGCCGCCGTCGGCAAACGAAGCCCGATTCCCAAGGATGTCCGGAAAATGGATACCCCCGATGCCCTCACGAAACGCGAGGCCACCGCTCCAACCATTCGCCCCGGCACCAAGCTTGCCGCAATCATCGACGCGATGCGTCACCCCGGCGGCGCGACCATTGTCCAGATGATGGACGGCACCGGCTGGCAGGCCCACACCGTGCGTGGTGCGATCTCCGGCATGGTCAGGAAGCGCCTCGGTTTCGAAGTCGTCACCGAGAAGAGTGTGGACGGGCAGCGGGCCTATCGCATCACCTGAGTGCAAACCGCCAAAGGGTATCGTTTGAATCGATACCCTTTTCTTCGGCCAAATTTCTCGGTGGCCGATTTGCCATATTTCGGCCACAAAATCGCCGGAAACCCTAACCAGTACTGGCTGGAATAGGGGTGACCGTTTTTCGGTTTCAAGGGTGTGAATTCACCGCACACCCTTGCCCGGGGTGCAAACCGCAAACCCTGCAAACCTCGGTTTGCACCCTGACGCTATCGAAACGCCGCGCTCGCGCCCCCCGTATCGGATTTTGGCCAGGAAGGACCCCTCCCGTAGAATGACCCATGCGAAACCTGCGAATCCCGCGAAAGCAGGCTTGGCGACTGGATTTCTGGCTTGCGCATCGCCTGCGATTGATGCGAATCGGTCTGGTTTGCGCACGATTCGCAACGCTGCGCACAGGCGCAAAGCCACACGGCACAAGGCGTTTCGCGGCATTCGCACAATTCGCAGACACAACAACGAGAATACATGGCGACACCACCGGCATCCGATGAGCAGACCAATGGCCCCGACGACGGGTCAGAGACTGCCGTACCTGCCGCTGTTCCATTCAACGCCCTGACCGACGATCTCAACGATCTGCGCATCCAGTACGAGCATTGCTGGCTGTGGCCGCAGATCAGACTCGAGATCGACCGTCTCGATGACGTGCTGAAGGATGGGCGTCGCTTACTCGAACCGCTGACCACCGACCGACCCGACTGGGCGATGAAGGCTTGCACCGGCGTCGCCCGATCTAATCCCGCCATTCACCAGCACGTCGAACGCTACGACAGCTACGCCGAAGCTGCCCGCAGCCTCTGGACGACCTTCATCCCCGCCACGCCGCCCACCCTGACCGACGCGCAGATCTACGCCGTCATGGCCATGCACGAGGCCCGCATGGCGGCAGAAGCCTATTGCGAGATCGCCGCTGGCATCGAGGAGGAAATGGTACAGGCCGGCGTCGGCCACGACGACGAGGACGAGATCGTCGAACTGCGCGGCGACATCGCCGGATGGGAACGCTGGCACTGGCACTACGGCGCGCAGCAGACGGGCACCGCCGAGCGTTTCCTGCTCATCGCGGGATTTGCCGCCAGCACTCCGGATTCCTCGGCCATCAAGAAGGCCGAATCGAAGATTGCCACCCTGGAACGCAAGTCGCGCGCTGTCAGGGCCGAAATGGTTCCTTATCGCCAGGGGCGCAAGCCGGGTGCGGTTAATCGGCTGACGCGAGCACTCATGGCCGTGGTTAAAGAAGCCGGCAGCAGTGAGTACGCCGCTGTGATTGCGTATTTGGATGGCGCCTATGGCGAGGAATTTGAAGGCATCATTTTCCGGGATATCGTGGATGATCGCCTGGAATATTCCGATCTATCCAAAAACAGGGAAACATCCATCGCCATAGATACCCTGAAACGCAAGCTGCTACAGCTTCCGGACGTTTAGCGCTATCCATCCGAATGCCCTCTGTAGGCTGACCTTCATCGACGCTGAGATGCGTCACACGATGAAAGGCAGCGCAGACAGATGGGCACCCACCAAGTTCGCCGCACCCCCACGGTAGCGGACCCCGTTCTCCTCACCGAGGACGAAGCGGCACACCTCCTCAAGATTCAACCGGCAACGCTGGCCACTTGGCGCGTCAAGGGCCGCCCGAACCTGCCCTTCGTCCGAGTCGGCCGCTGCGTGCGCTACCGCCGACAGGACATCCTCGCCTTCATCGAAGGCCACCTCGCCAGACACACCGGCCAGGGGCGCGCATGAAATCCGCCCCCTTGACCGGGCGTCCTGATTGGGCCAAACCCAAGCCGGTGACCGGGGACGCGCCCCTGCCGCTGTCGCGGGAGATCGATCCGCCCACGCCCTTCCCGGTGGACGCCCTCGGTCCCATCGGTGCCGATGTCGTGAAGGCAATGCAGAAGGTCATCCAGGCCCCGGTCGCGCTGCTCGGCCAGACCATCCTCGCCGCGATGAACCAGGTGGCGCAGCCCCACGCCAACGTGGTGGTCGACGGCCGCATCTCGCCACTATCCGAATTCTTCCTCACCCTGGGTGAATCTGGCGAACGCAAATCAGCCGGCGACAGTTGGGCCCTCATGCCAGTGCGTGCCCGGCAGCGTTTGTTGATGCAGCAATACGCCAGCGAGCGCGAACAGTACGAAATGGCCGCCCAACTCTTCGAGGTACAGGCCAAACGCATCCTCGCCGACAAGAAACTCTCGATGGATGCCCGCCAGGCCAAGCTGGCCGAACTCGATAAACCCACGGCACCGATCATGCCGATGCTCATCGTCTCGGAACCGACCTCCGAAGCCCTGCAGCGGCAACTGGCTCATGGCCTGCCCTCTATCGGTCTGATCAACGACGAGGCCGGCCAACTCCTCGGCGGCTTCGCCATGAGCAGCGAGAAAAAGCTCGGCACCCTGACCACGCTGTCGCGCCTGTGGGATCGCGGTGAATTCGACCGGGTGCGCGTCGGCGATGGTTCCGGCACCTATTACGGCCGCCGCCTCACCCTGCATTTGATGGCGCAGCCGATTGTCGCCTCGATGCTGCTTGCCGATCCATTGGCCCGCGAGCAGGGCTTTCTGGCGCGCTGCCTGGTGAGTTTCCCGCAATCCACCGCCGGCACGCGCCGTTATGTGGAAACCGACCTCGGCCATACCCCGGAGTACCGGCGCTACGCCGACCGGCTGACCGATCTGCTGGAACGCCCCTGGCCCCTGTTGGAGGATGACCACGAACTCGATCCGCCCGAGATCAGCCTGACGCCGGCCGCCAAGCGCACGTGGGTGGCGCTGTACAACGATATCGAACACGCCCTCGGCAAAGATCGAGAACTGGCACCTGTGCGGGCACTGGCCTCCAAGGCGCCGGAACACATCTCCCGGCTCGCCGGTACCTTTGCCGTGTTCGAGGGTGAGGCCAACGTCAGCGAGAACCACGTCGACCGGGCGGCGGCGCTGATGCAGCACTACCTTGGGGAAGCCCTTCGGCTATGGGGCACTGGTCAGGTATCGGCAGAACTGAAACTCGCCCAAGAGGTGCTGAACTGGCTGCGCGACAAGATGGGGCCAGGTCGGGCCATCCCGCTCGCCGACATCTACCGCAACGGGCCGGCGGCGATTCGTAGTGCCGGTACCGCGCGGCGCGTGATGCAACTGCTCGCCCATCACGGTTGGGTGGTCGCCGCCGAACATCCCACGGCCCGCGAGGCCTTCGAACTGGTGGCCGTGTGATGGGTTTCCAATTCTCCCGCCCCGTTGCTGCGAATCTCGCGAATTCTGCGAAAGAGGCCGTCACGCCTACATCTGAGGCTGCGCGAAACAATGCGCAAGCTGCGAATCCGCTCGACGATGACCGCATCCGTTGCAGCGACTGTAGCTGGCTCTCGATGAGCGGCGTCTGTCGCGCTGCAGGCCCGAAGGGCAAACCTGTAGTTGCCAATCGCGGCTACCAGCCCGTGCGCGACCTGCCGCGCCGCTGCGAGGGCTTCGCTCCCTATGCCAACAACCCCGATCAGCGCCGTGGCTTCGAGCGCTGGCCGGGTCTGGCTGCCTTCCATTCATTCAACGCCACGCCGCCCGGCGCAGAGGGTGGCAAACCCATGGAGACTCATCGATGAACCTCATCAAACAACTGAAGCACAAGTCGGCACCCGCCACGACCGCCGGGCAAACTGATCAGCCACTGGGCGATCTCGTTCCACTGGCGCAACTCGTCCAGTCAGTGCGCCGGCGCACGGTCGAGCATCGCAAGACCCTCGAAGCATTGGGTGCGGCGCGCAGCCAGCAGCGTGAGCTGAAGGAGGCACCGCCACCCGATCTGACGCTCGCCGTGGCGCGCGAAATGATTATCGCCTTGGGCGATTCGGACAGGCTGACGCAATTTGACGCCGACAATGCAGCGGCGATTCGTGCCGAGGCACAGGCGCAAGAGCAAGTTCAACGCGACCGCGACATCCTGCCGGCACGTCTCGTCGCCCTGGAGAAACTTATCCAGCAGTCAGCCGAGCAGATGATGGAGCACACGCCGATCACGGAAATTGAACGCGAGGCGGAAAGGCTCTTTACGCCCTATGCAGATCAACTGGTGACCGCCGCCAAGGTCTATGTCGAGGCCCTGCGTCAGGCTTACACCGTCGCCCACAAGATCGAACGGGCTGTGACCATCCGCGAAATCAATGCGTTCGGGGAAATGCGCCACAAGCATAAACCCGAACTGATCGATCGCCTGGGGCAAGGGGAAATCGTCCCGACCCGCCTGGTGGGGTACGGCTATCAGGATCTGAGCGATCTGAACTATCGGGCATCGCGCTTCGACGAGGAACTGCTCGCGCGTGTCGAAGGGCAATTGGTCGACACCGGCGTCAAGGGATCGGATCTGGAAATCTTCCGCCCAAAACTTGATGACGATCCGCGCAAGGTCTATGCACCAGAAGCCGCGCCGCGCGCAAAACGACCGGAGGCCTTGCCCTATGGCCAGGCAGCGGTCGTCACCATCCAGCAATGATCTTAACCGGAGCGGCCAGGCATTGGCCCGGTCGCTCCGAGCACAAGGAGTATCCCGTGGAAATTGATCTCACCAAAAACCTCGATCAGACCGACCCGGTGGGTCAGCAAAAGCGTCGACTTCGGCAGGCCATGCGCTGGCAGCAGCAAATACGGCAAGCGCTGCCCGAGAGGCCGCCGGAGTTGTTCAAGCCGCGACCGATGCACCCCGGAATTGGTACTGCGCGATATGAACCGGCAGCTCACATAGTTGCTGTCGAGTTGCCGGAATGGGATGGCAGCAAGGCAATGTCAGCACCAGCGCCGACTGTGATCTTTCGGCCACGACGTATTGCCCGGCACATTCCCTGGCAGCGGCGTCTGATCGTTGCCGGCATCCGCCTGACCCGAATCATGCGCAAGTCGGCCAAGCAGCAGATGAAGCAGTTCAACAAGCTGCAGCGCCAGATGATTCGACGGGTCCTTCCTCGCCACAAAGCCATGCGGGGGGCGCGAGCCCGCTGATGCGCTACCGTCAGACCACGAAATGAGGTTACCAGGGTTACCAGTTACCACCCTGGTTACCACCCCACTCGATCACCAATTCAAGGAAATGAAATGAACACCACAACGATCAACAGCACCGCCACCGGCTACCTGCCCATCGAGCAGCTGGGCCACTACGACCCGGCAGTCGAGCAGCGCGTCCAGCAGTGGCTCGCCAGCGGGCAGTTGCTGGCCTGGATTCCCATCCTCAGCCAGGAGAACCTCCCGGACGTCCCACCGCAAATCTTGCAGTTCGCCGATCGCTATCAGGATGCGATGCGCTGGCCCATCCACCGGCCGGAGGACTTGCTGGGCTTGCCCGATGGCATCACCGGCTGGCTGCTGCCTGCCGACGCCGACGATACCGATGTGGCCTGCGGCGTGTGGAGCGGCGAGGTGTACATCTTGGGCGTGCAGGACAAACGTACCGGGCGCAAGCAGACCGTTCTGGGCGAGCGCTTCGATATTGCGACGGGGCAGGCCGATGACACAGAACAGAGCGCGGTTTGACTTGGCTTCTGGTCGCCACAGCGCGTTCATACAACTCCCTCAACCACTGGAGTTTGCAATGAGTTCAAGCACCCAAACCCTGCGTGTGCAGGTAACCGACACCAACCACCGCCCGCGTGGCGTGATGACCATCGTGGCCGATTTCGATCACCTCGGGCCCTACCGCGTGGAGCACGATGGCCGCACCTACTGGTTCACTGGCAAATCCGGCACCCACCTTGCCAGTGGCGTGGCCACCCGCGAAATGGCCACCTCTGACGATGCCCGCCTGTGGATTACGCTAGGCGGTACCGCCGTGTGGGAGGACTGAGGATGGCAGTCAATCCAAAATCCTCGGTGGCCGCCCAGTTGGCGGCACTGCCCACGATGCCAATGAAAGATTTGTGGACGCTATGGGACGCCCACTTCCCACGCCGGCCGGGCACCTGGAATCGCGATTACGTTGCCTCTCGCGTCGCCTACAAGATTCAGGAGGCTGCCCACGGCGGCGTCGATCCCGAAATCCGCAGGCGGCTAGTGCGCCTCGGTGAATCACAATCGGTGTTCGGCAAGCGCCGGTCGGAGGTGCATCTGATGCCCGGCACCATCCTGCTGCGCGAATACGAATCCAACGAATACCGCGTCACGGTCACGCCGGAGGGCTTCTACGATCTCAACGGCAAGGTGTTCAAGAGCCTGTCTGCGGTGGCGCGACACATCACCGGCGTCAATTGGTCGGGGCCGGCGTTCTTCGGCGTCAAGCAGAAGGGGGGCAAGAAATGAAGGCACCCATCACCCGCAAGCGCTGCGCCGTATATTGCCGCGTCTCTACCGACGAACGCCTCGACCAGTCCTTCAACTCCATCGATGCGCAACGGGAGGCCGGGCAGGCGTTCATCGTCAGCCAACGCACCGAGGGTTGGATTCCAGTGGTCGATGATTACGACGATGGCGGATTCTCCGGTGGCAATATGGATCGGCCAGCCCTCAAGCGGTTGCTCGCCGACATCGATGCCGGGCTGGTCGACATCGTGGTCGTATACAAGATCGACCGGCTGACCCGCAACCTGGCCGACTTCGCCAAGATGGTGGAGTTGTTCGACCAGCGCGGCGTCAGTTTCAGCGCCGTCACCCAGCAGATCAATTCGGCGACCTCGATGGGCCGGCTGATGCTGAACATCCTGCTGTCGTTTGCGCAGTTCGAACGCGAGGTGACTGGCGAACGCATTCGGGACAAGATCGCGGCCAGCAAGGCCAAGGGGATGTGGATGGGTGGCACGCCGCCCTTGGGCTACGACGTCTGCAACCGGCAACTGGTGATCAACGATCACGAGGCCAAGATCGTGCGTGGTATCTGGCGGCGGTTTGTCGAACTGAAATCCACCACCGAACTGGCCCGTGAGTTGAATCGCCAGGGAATTACAACCAAGGCATGGACGACACAGGATGGCGTCTTCCGTCCCGGGCGGCCGATCACGAAACAGAACCTCTACAAGATGCTGCGTAATCCCTTGTACATCGGCGTGATCCGGCACAAGGGTAAAGATCACCCTGGCGAGCACGCACCAATTCTGGATCAAGCCTTGTGGGATCAGGCGCAAGCCATTCTGGCCGAGGATGCGCACTTGCGCGCATCGCAGACGATGACACGCCACGACCATGACTCGATCCTACGCGGCCTGCTGTTCGCCCCCAACGGCGACCGGATGCTGCCGACCGCGACCAAGAAGAAAACCGGCAAACGCTACCGTTACTACCTGCCGTACTCGGACAAGAAACTCGGGCGCGGTACCAACCCCTTCGGCATCGTACCCGCCGAGCAGATCGAGGCCCTGGTGCTGGAACAAGTGAAGTCGGCATTGCAAGCGCCGGAAATGATCCAGGCGGTGTGGGATGAGGTCCATACATTGGACGCCACCGTTTCCGAGCCTGCCGTGGTGCTGGCGATGCGCAATCTGTCGGTGGTCTGGAACGAGATGTTCCCGGAGGAACGGCGCCGGCTGGTGCGCTTGCTGATCGCCCGGGTGCAGCTCAAGGACGAGGGCATCGACATCGAATGGCAGCCGGCCGGGTGGTCGGCGCTGATGGCGGAACTGGCGCCGAACAGCATCGGAGCGGAATTGCGTGAACTGGAAATGGAGGAAATGGCATGAGAGGGTTACAGCAGACCGGTCAGGCGCGGTCGAACACAGCGAAGCTGGAAGATGGCATAAAGCTGACGACATTCATCCCGGTGCGTTTCGTCCGGCACAAGGCACGGAAGGTGGTGGTCGAGCCGACGACGCCCGGGCGGATGGCAACGCCCCTGAACCCTGGCCAACCGATGTCCGTCGACGCGAATCTGATGGCGGCGCTGGCCAAGGCGTTCTTCTGGCAGGAACTCATCGATTCGGGCCGAGTTAAGAATATGACCGAATTGGCCAAGGCCGAGAAGATCGGCCTGGCGCGGATGCAGAAGATGCTCAAGCTCGCCCGGCTGGCACCGGACATCGTCGAGGAGATTGCCCGTGGCCGGCAGCCAGTCGGACTGTCGTTGTTGTTCTTCGTCGAGAATCCGCTGCCGGATGACTGGAACGCGCAGAGGGAGGTGATCGGCGGGCTGGCAAAGTGATGGCCTACAATCGGCCTATTACCCTTGGAGATCGTTGTGGAACCCATCCTCGATTCAACCCTGACCTGCCCGGTGTGCGGGCACGTGAAGACCGAGCGGATGCCGACGGACGCCTGCCAGTGGTTCTACGAGTGCGAGGGTTGTCACACGGTGCTCAAACCCAAGCCAGGTGATTGCTGTGTGTTCTGTTCCTACGGGACGGTACCGTGTCCGCCGATCCAGATTTCTGGCAAGTCGTGCTGCGGGTAGTTGCTCGGAGGTCACGTTCGAAACCCCACCGCTATGCGTTGTGTGGTGCAAACCACCGCCCGGAAACCCCCATGGTTACAGGGTGTCATCCCTTGACCGGGCTAGACAAAAACAGAGAAAAGAGACGAATTCCGATGGCCAGATGGGCGAAATCAGGGCCTTCCGGCGATCATCGAAATTCGCACCGCCTGAAGTGGACCCCAAAGTCAAGACAAAAATCTGGTGTGTTTAAGCTGGGCACGT
>ERZ761607.1654-NODE-1654-length-26679-cov-6.236816_pt1 | contig 26679 bp, 23 predicted proteins | sample MGYA00511164_ERZ761607 | MGnify/ENA primary metagenome ERZ761607 (study PRJEB28899, sample SAMN02445080) | bioreactor sludge metagenome | biome: EBPR sludge | place: Australia: Brisbane, Thorneside Wastewater Treatment Plant | collected 2011-06-22 ... | reverse complement strand
CCTTTAAATATTTATCCATTTGTTTTTGTACCACTTTTAATTCATCTTCAAGTTTGTCAATTTCTTTCTGTACCGCTTTAATATCCACTTCCGGTTCTTCCTCAAACGTATCCACGTAACGCGGTATGTTCAGGTTAAAATCATTTTCCTTGATTTCATCGGGTAATGCCACATACGCAAACTTTTCTTCCACAATACCGGGTTTTAATTTTCCTTCGGAAAACCTGCGGTACGTAGTTACAATATGATCAATATCCTGTTTGCGTAGCTTGTTTTGATTTTTTCCGGCTTCAAAACGCTGGCTGGCATCAATGAACAATACGTTCTTATTTTTTTCTTTACCACGATTAAAAATGAGAATGGCTGCCGGAATTCCTGTGCCGAAAAACAGGTTAGCCGGTAAACCTATCACGGCTTCCAGAATATTTTCTTCAATGGTTTTTTGCCTGATTTTTCCTTCGCTGGCACCGCGAAACAACACGCCATGCGGAACCACAACACCTACTTTTCCTTTTCCTTCATAGGTAGTTTCAATCATGTGGCTGATAAATGCCCAGTCGCCCTTGCTTTTTGGTGGAACACCGCGCCAGAAACGATTGTATTTGTCGGCTTCTGCTTCATCAGCTCCCCATTTATCCAATGAAAATGGCGGATTAGCAACTACGGTGTCAAACTTCATCAACGCATCACCTTCTTTCAATTTCGGATTACGGATAGTATCGCCCCAACGGATAATGGCGTTGTCAAAACCATGCAGGAACATGTTCATAACGGCCAGCGCCCATGTGCTTCCGTTTGCTTCCTGTCCGTATAGCGAAAAATTATCAGAGCCAACTTCCAGTCCGGCTTTAATTAGCAGAGAACCCGAACCGCATGTTGGATCACAAATACGCGCACCCGGTTTTGATTTGGTCAATTTTGCCAATAATGTAGAAACTTCTGATGGCGTGTAAAACTCTCCGGCCTTCTTACCTGACTGATCTGCAAAATTGGAGATAAGAAATTCATACGAATCGCCAATCACGTCATTGCTTTCCAGATGAGAAGGAGTAAGGTCTAACGCGCTAAAATCAATGAGCAGGTTTTTAAGGCGCGTGTTTTTATCTTTTTCATCGCCCAGATTACTGCTGTTAAATGAAATATTGCGGAAAATTCCACTGCCATCTTCGCTGTACAATTTACTGCGGTTGGCTTCTTCAATATCAGCCAAAGCAATATCAATGGTTTCGCCCAGGCGCGAATCGTTGCGATGTTCCAACAGGTAATCGAACGAGCTTGTTTCGGGCAAAACAAAGCGTTCGTGTTTCATGGCGCGCTTGGCACGTTCTTTATCGCCTTTGTACTTTTTCAGATAATCAGTGTACTTGTCTTTATATACATCGCTAACATATTTCAAAAAAAGCATGGTGAGGATGTAATCCTTATACTGGCTCGGATCAATTAACCCACGAAACGTATCGCATGCTTTCCATACGATATTGTTAATGTCCTTTTGCGAAATTTTCTTTTCCATAAAATTATTTTCTGTTTTGAATTAGTCTTTCACCAATCTTATTTTTAAATCGTTCACCTTTAGCAGTAAAATTATAAATAGCCTTATCATTTTTTGTAATAATTCCGGCTGACTCAAGGTAACTGACAATGTCCTGATTAGGTGCATCCGGTGACCCCATTGTATAACCTTGTTGTATCCATCTAAGCAGTGCTCTATAATCTTCAATTGTAGGAGGGCTTGTTAGAATGTTATTTATAATTTGGGTAAATTCTTCCTTCTCATTCTCGTTTTCATATCCATTATTGTTCTTATTTATTGAATTATTCTGAATAATTCCTTTCAACTGCTCGATTTCATTGTTCTTGCTTTTTAAAAGTTCATCAAATTTTTGTTCAGTATTAAGTATCTCCTGACGGATCGCAAAAGATTCTTCTTTTGAAAGCAATTGTTCATTTTCGATTTTCTGTTTGTATTCTTTTCTCTTTTTCCGAAAACCCAGTGTAATACGATATGCCTCATTAGTGATAAACGGCATCAGGCCAATAAAAACCAAGGTGGATGCAAGCGGTAAAAGAACAGCATGGCAGAGATTTATTTCATTAGCTATGTAATCCATCTTGTTATTGCTTAAATCATCTGCATTGATAAACAATGTGACGTATGGGATTTTCCAATTCCAGATAAGCCATGAAAAAATAAAAGTTCCATAAAATGGACTTGAATTTCTCTCATACAATGTCGCGGCAATGGATTTTTTCAATTCGTCAATCATATTTTATTCTTGTATTAATGCATTTAACAGCGATTGCTGTATTTGTTTTTCTTTTAATGATTCGATTTTTGTTTTCAGTTCTTTTTCCTGCTGACGTAAATCATGAATTTGAAGAATTAATTCCTGCGCATGAAGTGGTGGAATAAATATTTCGAGATCTTCCAAAACAGATTTTGGAATTGACGGAACTGAAGTGCCACTTGCGCCACCTTTTAAAAAATTTAGGTTGTTAGGATGATTGATTGACCAAACCAGAAATTCCGGTATTACTTGATTCATTGCGTGAGTGCTCAAACGAACTACGAAAAATGTTGATGAGGCAACCGCCAGTCCGAAACGAGAAGTAACCTGAGTAGCAAAATTTCGTGAACCTTTGGCGGCAAACAGGACGTCTCCCTCCTTTAATAGGTGTTTGGACGTTTTATCATTTAATTCCAGTTCGGGAAAGGGCAACTGAAACACCTTTCCTGCGTCATTAAAATGATTGACCTGTAAGTATTTAACCTGCCCGATAGGATCAGGCTTGGCATAAATGCCGGTAGATATTGTGGCGATATGTTTAAGGCTCGTCTTCAAAATATATGTAGTAATCAGACTACAAAAATAGCCAAAGGTTGCTTTGGTAGTTCAATTATTTCTCTGTAATCAATCTACAAAAATGTAATTTATTGATTTTCAATGTTTATTTTGCTATCCATTTTTTCAACACTCTTTATTTCCTTCCCAATTTTTAAAAGACCACCATCGTCTGCATAGCATTTTACTTTACCGGTTATATATCCCAACCTGTATGACACGGTTTGTTTCATCAGTCTCCAGAACGTGGGAAAGAGGTTTTCAGAAATGCTTTTAATAAGAAGTTTCTCGCTTTCCCGGTCAGAACGGTTGGTTGGGTCTTGCACAGAAAATTCAATAATTACATGTGCGCCCATATCCGGTTTACCAAACTGGAATTTTATGTAGCCCAGTTCTTCCATTAATTTCGTCAGTCGTTGTTCGACTTGCGGAATGGTTGGCTTTTCGATTTGATCAATATTATACTCCTGTTTAATTTCAGTTTCCTTTTGGTGCACCTTTAGTTGTTCGGCTAATTCAGCAATATCCTTCAAACTTTGTGTGAATGTTTTTGAATTTTTGAAACCTTCACAGTATTTTTTTCTGTCCTCAATCGTTATCGGTTTTTCTTCGGTCGGGGTTAAATCATATTCATCAATAACGATATGTCCACATTGTTTACATTCATCTTTACAGATAAGTACCGTTTCTTTCCTTTCAGATGATGAAACAAGATCTCCGTTGCACTTCTCACATTTTCGCTTCGGAAAAAAATATTCGTCACCATCCGGAAATAGTACTTTGTTGGGCTTGTGTTCGAGGGGACATTGGAATACAAATAGTACAGGCGATATATCCGGTTTAAATAAATGGCCGGATAATTCCATGCGGGCATTGCATGTTTTACAATTCACTTTTTTAGGTGGAATATACGTTTCAATAAGTCGGTCTTTATATTCGTCTTCCTGTTTCCATTTTATTATTGCTTCTTTTCTGTTTTGAGCGCGTAACGCACCTTTATCTCGATAATGAATTCCGAGTGCATGTTGTTCAGCCAAACTAAGGTTCGGATTTAATGGATCAGTAGCAATATTTAATGGTATTCCTTTTGCCTTAATTTCCCCTTCCATTTCTTTTAGGATTTTAATAGTGCTGCGATCATACTGATCTTCGTAGTATTGATCTTCTTTTCTGTATTTTTTCATTGTTTATTGTTTTAGTTGTATGTTTAAAATGGCAATTTGATCTTTTAATTCATCCGACACTTTGAATTTTATTTCTTCCTTGTCGCCCGGAAGTTTTTCTATTACTTCCGTTACTTTTGATTTAAGGTGCCGGGCAAATTTCATAAACGGATAATCACCCGGTAGGAAAATAGAATTTACCCCGGTCGAAATAACATTCAATTTTTCCCGGCAGGAATGAAGCAATTTTGTTTTGATGCGGTTGCGAATGGAAGCCCGATATAAAATATCCATTGCATCTACTAAAGTTTCGTTAACATGCAAGGAAAGTTTCCACTCCTTGTCATTCCAATGCGGGAAAAGAGTTCTTACATAACCATTATTTACTATCGGAATGGTAAGTTGATGCTTTAACATAAAGGAAAATATATCTTTTCCGTTGTAATTGGGATGGTTTTCATGGGGTTTTTCTGATACTCCAGATATTTTACCACATGAATTCTTCATGCTACTCGCATGGCTATCGCATGAAACCTCCATGCTACTTCCATGCTTCTCACATGAAACTCCCATGCTATGCACATTCTTCCTGCATGAATTTTCCATGATTGCAGTTTTTTCCCGCATGATTACATTTTTCTTCTCCATGAATCCAGATTTTTGCTGCATGATTGCAGAATTTTCCTCCACGACAACACTTTTTTCATTCGATTTTCGCTTTCCAATCATGTTTTTCCGGTAAAATTCCATCATCACACCACCCTTTTTCTTTTTTGTGTCATTGACGGATTTTTCATTCGGTTCTGCTTGAGTTCCCTTGTCGTTAGTGGGTTTTTCCTGTGTTTTGGTAAATAAATCCGTCATTGACGCATTTCCGCCAAGAACAGATATGATTCCCTGAAGCAGTTCCGGGTTTACTGAGCCAGCCACATTCTTCAGCAAATCTTCAGAATTCGGATTTTGATTTTCAGTTTTCTCCTTTGAAAACCCGTTACGAATAAGATAAGCCTGTTGCCTGCAAGACTGCGAGCAATAAAACTGGTTGATCCGTTTTATGAGAAAGGATTCCTTACAATGTTTACACTTCCGTTTCATTCCATTTGGTTTTTACATCACAAATTCTTCTTCCTGATCTTCCTTTTTGCGTTTCTCTGCTTTTTCTTTCCATTTGTTTACCGCGTATTCAAATTTCTCCTTCGCTTTTTTTTCTCCCCGGTTTTCTCCAATGAAATATCCTATTACACCTGTCAGAAGCGCAGCTATTCCCGAATAAGTGAATAGTTCTGTTTTAGTATAGGTCTTTTCCTGATTTTCCAATACTGTTTTCTTTTGCGTTTCCATAAATCTTCTATAATTATTCGTGTTTGTTTATGTTTTTAGTTTTTTAAAGAATCCGTCAACAAAACGTCATTGACGGATTTTTGACGGAAAACGGAATTCCGGTTTGTGAATTTTCATTTTCACAAAACCGGAGTTTTCCTGTTCCGTTTTTTCGGATCAAAATTTTAAGCGGGTGATTTATTCCTGATCATTTTATTGATTTCCTTTTAGTGGTTGTTCAATGTGTAAGTGATCGCTTCGCCCTGCATCTCATCCTGTGTTTTTACTTTGCCTTCCTTGATCCAGGATTCCAGTTCCGGTTTTCGGAAATAGAGTTTGTTACCGCGTTTAAAATGCGGAATGAGTTTGCGCGAGGTCTTTTCGTAAAGCGTGTTGAGCTTTAACCGAAGAAAGTTTGCGGCTTCCCTTACATTGAGAATTTCAGGTAAGTTATCCTTTACCTGATGAATGCCTTCCCTGAGTACTTCCTTTACGGTTTCCTTGAGCATTCTTCTGAAATCGTCTTCACTGAGACTGGTGAAAATAGCTGTTCCCATTTTTCAAAAAATTTACGTTACGCGCAAAAATTTTGAAAAAAAACGACTTTTGTCGGGTTCTTGAAGGTTCAAGTAAGGCGAGGATGGTTCACTTTTTCTCTTGGTTCTTCCTGTGGATGAAGTTGATAGCTTGCTGCAAAGATTTTTGAACAGCAGTAAGATTTTCCGGTGTACAGATCTTATCCAACTCCTGTTTGCCGAGAGTTTGGCGTATAGTGTCAGCGCTATAACCTGTCAAAATACTGAATGCTTCACCGGCTTCTTTATTGGTGAGATATTCTCCCCGGTGAATGATTTTTGCTTCTTTTAAATAATGAATCAGCACAGTAGTTTGCTCTTGTGACAGTTCAGTTGCTTTATCTCCCGCTTGTCGTTTTGGTTTGCCTTTCGTTTTTATTTTTGCCGGGAGGTTTTCTTGTTTCTTTTTTTCATCAATCCATTCATTTACCGTTTCAATCGTCTCATTAGAAATAGTGCCGTCCGTTTGTTCCCGGATATTGAGTTTTAAAAAACGGGTAAATTTCTTTTCATCATGGTTGTAGTAATTCACTAAGTGGTATTCTAAAAATTCATCTACGTATTGCAAGGAAAGATTACGCAGAAAATAAGCCATGAACCGGCCATACATAATTTTATGTTCCGGAGTAATAATAAAATCTTCTAATAGGTCGCACCATACCCGGACATTTTTCCCGTTTTGCTTAACCATTCCGGGACTGAGGTAGCGGGCAGGTCTTTCAATTGCCATTTCTTCAATGGTTTTCCCATTGTGTTCATCCAGTGTCGAACCTTCAGGAATATATTTCTTCAGGGAATTAAGGTAAAACGTTGCTTCAGTTTTATATTGGTCATAGGTTTCTTTTTGTAAGAAATATTCACTCTTGGTGATTTCTTTCAGGTTCAGTTCGTAGTTAATGGTTTCCATAGTAAAGTGATTATTGTTGCTCTTGCTTGGTGATAATAACTCCAAACTTTATTTCCTTAATTAAATACGTATTGATAATTGTTTTCATCCCAAGAGTGTGCTTGAAATATTTGAACGCGATTAAAATTGAATTAAAAACATATTGCAAACTTTCCTCAATAACTTGTAGTTTAATAATGTCCTCGGTTAACTCATATTCAAGACACCAGTTAGCATAATGTACAAAGGAGGAGAAATCTTTCCAAAGGTAATACGCACGATCTCTTGCTATATTACAGGTTTCGGTTCCATTAATTTTCTCTGCAACCTGCCGGAACTGAATGAACCGTTTAAATTCAAACTCATCAATGTTTGTAAAGTATTTTTCATTTTCCGGTTTACTCTTAAATATAGTCTTGATTTCTCCTAAACCTTCCGGGGTTAAATAATTCATCGACTCACCATTGTTTTCTTGATGCTGCGAATTAGTCAAAAATGCCAATGATTCAAAATGCTCCTTATGACTCTTTGCATTTATTTTTGTTATTTCTTCAGTTGGATTATCATGCAAGTCAAGGTATATAAGATGAATAAAATCATCTAACAAAGAGCGAAGAAGTACATAAGGTGTTGTCAGGTTTTCCTGAGGTCTGTTTTTTAAAATCAGGTGCAGATCGTGACAAACCATTGCTTGCCTTCTTAAAATACCTAAATAATAGTCCTGCATTTCATGCTTCTCTTGGCATTTTCCGGCTAACTGATCCAGATTCTTATTCGCCATTTCATGGAGAAGTAATGCAATATGAGATAGACGATTTATATAATCCAAATTTGCCATATTATTGATCTTTGTTTTGAAGTACATTTCAAATTTACGGTTTAACCGACAACAAAACCCCGACAGGAGCCGGGGTTCTATTATGGGTTGATTATGACCGCTTTCAGGCCACTTTTAGCGGGTTTACCGGGATTTCTATCTTGGGCAGGGACTTTACCGCTGATGCCCGCTTTTTGTCGCGCACATGGGCGTAAATCTGCGTAGATAAAATACTCCGGTGTCCTAATAGTTTGGCTACCGTCCACAAATCTCCATCCGCGCTATGCTCCAAAACATTCGTGGCGAATGTGTGCCGACCGGCATGAAAGTGCATGGATTCTTTATCCAATCCTGCCGCTTCTGCCCATTTTTTAAGTGAGTAATTTACTCTTCGGTGAACAAGGTGGTTTTTCTGATTGGTCTCTCGTGCATCAGGAAAAACATATTTTTCATTTTCATCGCTTGCCGTTTTTCTTTTCTCAAGAATTTCAACAGCTTGTTCCGAAAGTGGAAGATATTCGATACCCTCAGTTTTTTCCTGCTCGAAATAAATGAACCATTCTTCATTACCGTCAATTTGCTTGGTAATAATTTCTTCCCATCTGAGTGGATTGACATCACTCCATCTTAATCCGGTGAAACAACTGAATAAAAAGGCTTGCTTAAATTGTTCAGGAATATTACAAGGTGTGTTCACCAATTGCTGCAATTGTTCCAATGTAAAAGCACTTCTGAAAATTTCCTGCTTTTTGATTCTGTCTTTTTTCTCAATAAGCCGGAAAGGGTTTTTCTGAATGATTCCTTTTCTTTCTGCTTCTTCCAATCCAGAAAATACCACCATCGCGTATTTTCTCGCGGTGTTGTTGCTAACTTTTGTTTTCAGGTACTTTACAAAATCCTTACACCACTCCGGAGTAATGACCATAAAGGGCAGTGGTTTTTTACCTACGTAGTTTTTCAGGTTGAAAAGTGCAGAAGAGTAAAGCGTGTTCGGATTTTTCTCATTTAAAAATTTCTCGAACCATTCTACAAAATTTGCTTTGCGCTTGCTTTTGTCAATAAGCGCGTTGTCCTGTACGATTAATTCATTCTCGCGTTGTGCGCGGATTTCATTAGCAAGACGTTTTTTCTCTTTGTCTTGCGCACTCGGACGGTTTTTGTTGATTTTGATTTCCAAAAACTCGTACCATCGGGTTTTGTTGTGATAAATATCCAAATAGTAGGATACTTGTCCCTGACTCAGTTTCTTTTCTCTTAAATACACTCCCATTGTTTTTAGGTTTTAAGGTTAAACACTCGCTCTTGTGCCGAAGTGGTCACGCTTAATGCGTGACAAGGCTACGGCATTTTGAGCACTACTTTTGGGTTCTTGAACCCACGTGTAACCCGTTGAAATTTTTGCGGTAACAAGGGAGTAACATAAACCGCAGAAAGTCACCTAAATTTTCAGAATATAGCCCAAACCCGTTATTTCAAAATCCCCGTGTTCTCAGGGGTTTGTTGGGTTTTATTACCTTTGGTTGTGTTTTCGGGATTAGTTATCAGTTAATGGTTAGTCGGGTATTTGGCTCTTCGATTTTGTTCAGGAGCTTTGCAATTGATTAATCTAAAAGTCCCAAATTAAACTGGCTAATTGGAAATTGGTTAATTGATTAATTGGCAATTAATTAATTGGAAATTCGTTCACCGTTCTCATTCTGTTTCCACCTGATATACGAAGGCAATTCGCTTAAAGGATGAAATCCTTCTTCCTCCGGAAATTCGGGGAGCTCGCAGCATTCGACGTAATTCACGTCTAACGTAAACGATTCCTCACCAAGGAAATTATCGAGCAAGAGGTACAAACCTCCCATAAAATCATTTTCACGTTCCGGTGTGTAATCCTGCATGCCGATGCGAATACCAGTGTATTCCGGGTGATCGGGGTGCACAAGGGGAATGAACCATAATTGACGTGGATCAAAGAGGATGTCGCGGTACTCGAGTTGGATGTCGGGACCTAATGCAGGTTTGAAGGCGACCACTCTCCATTTCTCAATTTTTGGTGCGGCATCGCAAAGCTCTTTCACCATGGGAAAAAGATTGCGCTGGCCATCGGATGTAATAATGAGATCCTGCTCCTCCCGGTCGGCCTGACCTCCGATTAAGAAGAACAGTCCTGACTTATATTCTGCCAACTGATTGGCCAGGTCTTCCAATGCCTGATCGCGCTCTTCCATTGCTTCATCATTGATGAACAGATAACGGAAGCGGTTTTCATTGAACCAGGACCAAAATTCGTGTGGTGTCATAGGACAGATCTTACCTGTTTCGAAAGTAAATAATTACCTCGGCATTTTCAAATCAAATCTCCCATTGGCGTTAAACAAAACAGGTTTTATCAGATATTTGTGAACGATGAAATTTACATCACGTCTTAAAACAGTTTTCAATTGCAGTCTTGAACGTGCATTTAAAACACCTTTTTTATGCGATGTTTCCAAAGTACATACCGGTTATGGACTAATGCCCAGGGTAACCTATTGTACAGATGATAAGGATTGGGGAAATCCAGGAGCTGTAAAGAAAGTATTTGTGGCAAAATCGATCAGTCATAAAGGAGGATTTGCCTCAACCGATAAAATAATTGAACGTATCGAAAACCAATACTGGAAAATAGAAGTAAGCGATTTTCAGACCTGGATGTTGGGTTTTACTCGGTTTGTTGGCGAATGGAAAACAACAGAAATCAATCCCGACAAAATTGAAGTTACCTATACTTATACTCTTCATGCCGGTAATCCTTTGTTGTATCCCTTTAATTATTTATTTGCAAAACTCTTCTGGCGTGTCTACATGAAAAGGGTGGTGAAAAACATTCGTAACATGATTGAAAACGAAGAACCGTATCAATTTAGCTGAACTCAAAAAATAACAGAACTTTTATGACTACTGCAAAATTTAGCTTAATCGTATTATTTATTACTTCACTTGCATTTTCATCCTGTACTGGTAGCGAAAAAAAGTCGGCAGAAAACAAGCCTATCAATTCGGATACTACTATTGCAAAAGAATATGAAGAACTTTCTGAAGTCAATGAAGAAGATGCGCTGACGCAATTGCTTTTTCCAATGGTCCTCAATGGATCAGTGGATAATTACAAAATCGAAATGGAAATTTCAAACTTCAACCCTGGAACTAATGAAATAACCGGTAAATACAAATACGATTCCCAAAAAGCTTATCTCGAACTTAAGGGCAAAGCAATGGGAACAACCTGGATGCTGGAAGAATATTCGAAAGGGAAAAATACCGGAACATTCTACCTGAATATCGATCATAAAAGCGCAATGGGCTGGTGGACCGATGAAAAGAAATCCCTGGCAGTCGATCTCGCTTCATCATCTCGTATTTCTTCTGTTAATTCTTTTGATTTCGAATACAACAACTTCAATCCCGGAAAAGGAATTACCGGATCGTATTCTACAGAATATTATTGGGTCAACGATTTTCACAATGATCCAACTCAACCTGCTCTCGAAATCGGGTTCAATGGTGGGTATGCCGTTTTTGAAGAACAGAAAAACGGAAACCTGAAATTTCAGCTTGAAGTCATTTGCGGACCAACTTACCATTTTGCCTATGCCGAAGGAATTGCTGAAAAGAAAGGCAAGAAATATATTTATACCAGCAGCGAATACAGCGATGAAACACCTTGTGAGATCGTCTTCACCATCGATGGAAACATCATCCATGCCGAAGCCAATCAATCAATGGGTTGCGGATTTGGAGCGCGTGCCTACCTTAGTCACGATTTCACCAAATTCTCCGATAAATTCCAAATGGGAGAAGGAGTGAGTTTGGAGAAGTTGAAGGGTTTGAAATAACCAGGGTTAAAGTTGTTGAAACTCAAATTGAGGGTGACCTTTTTCACCATTGTTGTTGTAAAAATCGATGAAATGCAGCTTGAAATAGAAGCCTTCAGCATCACGGATGATGTAGTTGAACTCAGGTAATGTGGTAAACGTGTTATCTTCAAATACCTTCCAGTCATAGCCAATTCGATTTCTGGCATTTGTTAAGGTCAATGCAGACAAATCTGAATAATCAATTTCAGAAAAATCCAGAAACGGTTCAAATGCAGCAGTGGTTTCCCAATTATTAATCAGGCAACCTACCACCAGATATGGTGCAACGGGAGTCTCATCATAAAAAATATGGGTATACTGAGTAAATACAAGATCCCAGGTGTCTTTAGGAGGCTCCACCTGGACTGGAGTCCCACCGTTGTCGAAAGTAAAAAATGTGAAATTGAATTGCGGATCTTTTTGAAGGGTGATAGTGGTATCTCCACTTCCATCTAAATGGGCAAAACGAATTACATAGGAAGCGGGGCTTACATTTAAAATCCTGATTTTTCGAAATCCGAGATGGTTACCTAAATGATCGTAACCACGATCGATGATATAAACCGGTGTGTTATCAAACCAGTTTCCAATTGCTGTTGAATCAGGGTGGCCACTTGGCTCATCCCAACTCCGGTTCTGATGGAATCCTGAGGTATCTGTTACTGCTGAAAAATCCTGTTGTTGTGTGTTCCGGATGAACATGAACTTTGCTGAATTTAAAAACACTTTATCCCCATCGCATTGAAAAGCAAGATCCCATGTGCATTTTAAATTTTGACCGACTACGGAATTTGTTCCAAGGTCAAAATAAATCTGCCATCGATAGTCTGTTCCCATTGAAATACTTTGGGTGATTATATCACCGGGTACAGGTGATTCAACAGGCAGTTCTTCCTTGAGACAAGAGGGGAGGGAGACCAATGTCACTAATATAAAAAACAGAACTCGTGGTTTCATCGTTTACTGTTGAAATTGAATTCGATTCCTGCAAAGAATAATCTCCCTGTTGAAAGCGGCATGCTACCCGTGCCTGAAGAATGAGCTCCACTTGAAACATTCATGGAATTAATGTTACGGACATCAAATAGATTTTTTACTCCCATAGAACAATTGAAACGTTTTTTATAGAAACTCTTACTGATGGTTACATCCATCATATGGAAATCATTGATAAAAGACTGTACAATTTCTTGGTTGCTGTTTAGGTAAAATCCGGGCAACACACCGGTGTACTTGTAAAAAAGTGCAATCCGTAAATCAGGTTTTTTCCAGGAAAATGAGGTCGATGAACGAAGCTCATGAGTTCCGCTGAATTTTCCTATCGGCAAATTTTCACTCAGTAGATTAGATCGTTGAGTGTAGGAATATCCTGAAGAAAATTTAAAATGCCCTAATGATGTTTCGGCATTCAACTGAAAACCTCTTGAAATGAATTCACCAATGTTTACATAGGAGAAAAGTGTATTTTGCACAAATGCCAGAGTAATCATGTTTTGGATATGATTGTAGAATATCCCCCCTTCAATTCTGGTAATGCTTTTTTTGTATATATGATTGTAGCTTATTCCAATAGAAAAATTGTCTGACGTTTCTGCTCTCAGGTTTTCATTACCCTGTATGTTATGATTTATATCAACAAAAAAGAAGTAAAGTTCCTTTAATGAAGGTGCCCTGAAACCTTGGGCCCATGATGCTCGAATATTGATTTTTTCCTTAATGCGAACACGAAGATTGAGTGAAGGAGTAAGTGGTGCTTTGTAGTTTGAATTATATGAATATCTCAATCCCGGCTTGAATACAATATTCTCTCTGGGTCTGATTTCTGCTGTTGAAAACAAGGCGTAGTCACCCATGGTTTTATTCTGATTCAGAATACGTAGTCCGGTGGTAGTTTCATAATTAATATCGTAACCGATTTCTCCATTAAATTTTGCACCGTTCCTGTTGGTTGTGATATTCGCCCGCGTATTGAATAGTGTAAAAATGGTTGTGTCCTGATCACCGGGATTTTCAGTCAGGACCTTATCCAGATTGGTCAGATCCCTGAACCAGGTGTTTTTAATTCTGCGGTAGTGATTGTAAGCTGCTAAAAATGTAAAACGGCTTCTCGGTGTCAACTCGCCGTTTGCCTGAACTGAATGGTCGGTCCTGAATGTTTGGTAGGTATCATCAAATGCACTAGTCCCGTAAGGTGCTCTTGGCATTCCACGGTTGGTAATCCTTTCCTGAAATGAACTTCCTCTATATTGAAAAATCCTGTTTTTCCATTTATAGCCATATAGAAGCTCCCCAAAATATTGCTCGCGAGGTTTCCACGACTTAAACCGGGAACTGTCAGCAAGTGAAGGACGAAAATTCATACTAAAATTCTCACCGCTAGTCCAGCCATCGAAAAAGTTTCTTCCGCCCGAAAAAGACAACTGATGCTTTTGTTTGTTCCACCCAACCCTTAAGCCGGTGTTGTAAGTTCCTATTGACTCATAATACGCGTTTGCCTTACCATTCAATCGCGACTGCTGGTCTCTTTTTGTAATCAGGTTTATGGTTCCTGCTAATGCATTTGTGCCATAATTGACAGATAGAGGACCTTCCACAATTTCAATTCGTTCAATGTTATTGAGATTGATCTGGGAAAGATCAATATTGCCATTTTGCCTTCCAATCATAGGAACACCGTCAATTAGGATTTTCACGTTTTCACCGGACAATCCTTGCATACTCATTCCGCTTCCAAGGATATTGTCCTGCGAAATCCTGATGTTTAATTCATTGCTTAAAATATCCCTTAGATTCTGTGCATTCATCAGCTCAATTTTTTTCTGATCGATGATACGTATCCGGTGAACCGAATTTTCTGGATTTCCAGGACTATATTGAGCAGTTACCACGACTTCATTCAGCACCTGGCTTTCTTCTTCAAGATAAAAGATAAGATTATCCTTGAATAGAATTGTATCAGTATAAGTTTTATATCCAAGAAAAGAAATTTTCAAGGCAATTCGCTGTCCTTGGTAATCCACAAGTTGACTAATTCTACCTGATGTATCGGTCATATAGAAATTCTCCATTGTACCGTCTGCCTTTTTAATGTGTACATGGGCAGACGGTACAGGAGCTTTATTGATTCTGTCAAGCACAATGATATTTTGTGCAGACAGTTTCAGCTGCATGAGAACAATGAAAAAGAACAAAAGCGACTTTATTCTCATGATTTTTATTATTCCACTGATTTTGCGATCTCACGCCATTCTTCAAGTTCAGGTATTCCAGGTTTACGTTTACCGAAAAGTTGAACAATTTGCTGACCATCCTTGTCAAAACACTCCAGTGCAGTTACCATTCCATCGGCTGTTGGTTTTCTTACTATCCAACTTTGTACAATGGCAGCCATTTTTACATGGAGATTGAAATCAGGATCAAGCACATTGAACCATCCTTCATGATCAAGAAGTTTATGAATCTCACCGGTATGGATCTGAATCATTCCTTTATTTCCAACGAAAACCATGATTGGCAATTTTTTTTCGGATGCAAGTTGACAAATGGTGCGGATGGAATCGTTGGGAACTTTTACCGCATAACTGCCTGCCGGAGCGAGTCGCAAAGCCTGGGTCCTGGTTACTTTGTATTTTTTCAGCATTGCGAAGAAATCATGTGTATCCTTGAGATTGATCCATTCATTTCTGAAATTTTCAATATCGATTTCATGGTCAGGTAATTCCGTTTCTGATTGATGATCCGGACTTACTTCCTCGCTAGTGTTTTGGTTTTCGCTTCTGAATTCGTTCACCAGCAGTTCGAAAGCGTGATTATTACTTTCGCTGGTAAGGTAAACTTTATGAATAGCTTCTCCGTCGCCGGCAAAAAACTGAATGCTTTTTCTGCTTTTCTCACCGGTAGGTTCATTTACCGCAAATGCAGATTTCCAGCAACTGAAGAAAATTCTGAGATCGATATCCTCACCAACAAATAATCCAATAGCAGGACTATTTAGCGACGGATTCAAATAAACACCTTTCCGTTCATGAACAACAGCATCATTTCGTGTCAGACCCATTACTTTTCCAAGTTCTTCAATGCGGCCAAGGATAGTCTGAAATTCGGGTTTCAGCCGAATTACCGCAATTTCTCCATTGGGCAGTTTTTCACCAACCTGGCTGGCCAATAGTTCTGCTTCACTGACTCCAAGTTTTTCTGCAGCGTTGCGGATCCTAAGATGTGGGTTGCTTTCCTTTAACTCAGCCCATCGCTCTCTGAGTGATTGTGTTTTCGTTTCCATTTTTAGTATTATAGGTTAGATGTTGTTATAAGTTCCGTTTGCTGAAAAAAAGAATCTGTTTTAGTTTCTTCAGGGCAGCCGAAATAAACTACAGGACATTGATGAAAAGGATGAGATTCTACCCGCGCCGGAAAGTCATAACAGGATGTTATGTTTTCTCCCGTTATTACATCTTTCGGTAAGCCGATAGAATGAACGTGGCCTTTCGCCATCAGAATCACTTCATCTGCATACATTGCAGCAAGATTGATGTCATGAAGAACCGTCAATACCGTGTTGCCGTTTTTGGAAAACTCAGATGCAATGCTCAATAGTTTGTATTGGTGGCGAACATCCAGATTGTTGAGAGGCTCATCCAGTAATAACATGCGGTTGAAAACATTCTCACCGCGTACCTGTGTCATTACGCGGGCAAACTGTATGCGCTGCTGTTCACCACCTGATAGTTCCTGATAAATTCGGTCGTTGTAAGGATACGTTTCTGTCATCTGCATTACTTCATTTACTATAGCCTTATCTTTTTCTGAAGGAAAAGATTCAAAATGTGGATATCTACCCATCATCACCACTTCATTTGCTTCAAATCTGCTGCTTAGCTGAATACTTTGTGTAAGTACAGCACGCTGCAACGATAATTGTTCAACGGAATAAGATTGTAGTTCCTTTCCGGAAAAGAAAATGGTCCCCTGCAATGCATTAAGTTCGCGGCTGATGATTTTTAACAGAGTCGATTTTCCTGCTCCATTCGGACCAAGAATAGCAACAAGTTTACCTGGACCTACAGAAAAGGAAATGTTACTGAGAATGGCTTTTCCCCGAACGCCGTAAGAGATATTTCTGACCTCAAGCATTATCTGAATGTGTGTTTTTGTTGCAGAAGTATGAATAAAAATACAGGTGCTCCAGCAAGAGCAGTTATAATTCCAACAGGAATTTCTGCCGGTGCAACAAGTGTTCGTGCTGCGAGATCTGATAACGATAACAATAATCCTCCTCCCAATGCAGCTGCAGGGATGAGAAAACGATGGTTGTAACTTCCGGTAATGCGTAGAATGTGAGGAACTACAAGTCCCACAAAACCGATAATACCGTTGAAGGCAACAGTGGCACCCACTGCAATAGATGAAAAAATGATGATCCTGTTTTTGGCGCTTTCGATGGAAATTCCAATGTGTTGTGCTTCTTGTTCACCAAGTGAAAATGCATTCAATGCTTTGCTAAGCCGGAAAAACACCAAATAAGTGACAACAAGCAACACCAACAGAATTCCTGCATTCGTCCAGGTCGATCCGCCTAAACTTCCGAGAGTCCAAAAGGTCAGATCGCGTAGTTGTTGTTCGTTCGAAATGTAGATCAAAATACCTGTTACTGCACCTGCAATTGCATTAATAGCAATCCCCGCCAGTAGCATAGTGGATACATTAGTTTTGGTTTTCTCGCGTGCAATCCGAAAAACACCTGCTGCAGAGAGAAGTGATCCGGCAAAAGCTGCAATAACCAGAAATGAGATTCCCGCAAAGGTACCTTGCAAAAATGAAAAGGTTCCTGAAATTACAATGGCGATGGATGCAACCATTGCCGCACCAGAAGAAATTCCAATAATACCGGGATCTGCGAGTGGATTGCGGAATAAACCCTGTATAGCAACACCGCTTAGCGCCAATAGTGCCCCGGAAAGCACACTGGTTATTACTCTCGGCAATCGAATTACCCAAATTACCGCTTCCTGTTGCGCTGAAAAAGAATTATAATCGCTCCAACCGAATTTGTTCAATAGAATGGAAACAAATTCAGTCGGATGAACTTTCACTGCACCCAATGCGCAACTCGCCACAATGCTTCCGAGAAGCAAAACAGCGAGTACCAAAAGTATGTGTGTTGGTTTTCGCAATTTAATTGCTTGTTTGATTAACGGAAATCAGTTTCTTATTAAGTTCCGTAACGGCTTGACCAAGGCGTGGACCAAATCCCGATACATAAAGACCGTCCATTACTACTAACTGTTTGGTTTTTCCTGCCTTTGTATCTGCCATTCCTGGAATAGACCAAATGCCATTTTCTCCTTCCAGGGATTCCACTCCACTTTCAAACATCAGAATCACATCCGGATTGGCTTCCAACAGTGCTTCAGGTGTAAGAGGTTTGAAATCCGGAAATCCGTTCACGGCATTATCGGCACCTGATAAGGAGATCATTTTCTGCATCTGGGTTCCGTCTCCGGCAACCATCAATGTACCAGCACCGCGGGCGTAGATGAAAAGCACACGTGGTACATGCGTCATTGAACTAATACCCTTCAGATCCTCATCAATTTTGGTGATAAGTTTTTTCCCGGATTCTTCTGCATTCACAGTAGCACACACCTCTTTTATCAATCGCTTACTCCCATCAACAGAATATTCCTGCTCAAATAGGAGTACCTTGATTCCAGCCTCTATTAACTGTTTTTCAAGTTCGGGTTTTATCTCGTCTTTTTTCCCGAATACCATCGTAGGAGAAAGTGCAATTATACCTTCTGCATTCAGTGATTTTACATGACCGAGTTTGGGAAGTTTCTGTATACTCTCCGGAAAAGCGCTTGTTACATCAGTTCCAACAATTGAACTTTCAAGACCGGATGCACATAAGATTTCTGTGAGAGTACCGTTTAGCGATACTATTCTTTCCTTTGGTGCTTCTGTTGTCTCTTCGGTTGATCTTGCCGGTGTGGAACAAGATACTGTCAACGCAGAACAGAGAATTAAAATAAGTTTTCGCATGGAATTATCGGATTACAATTTTTTTGGAAATCATTCTTTCGCCCTGAATCAAATTCATGAGGTATACACCTGGAGTAATTCCTGAAAGCACGATATTGCGCTTGAACAGTCCGTTTCCCGTGGCAATTATTTCGTTGTACACTTCCCGGCCAGTTAAGTCCATAATTATAATGTTGAACGGATCTTCAGTTCCGTTACCTACAATGATAAACTGTCCATCGTTCGGATTGGGAAAAACATCTATTGTCAGGGAGCCACCTGTTTCGTCAATGCCAACACTGCTAAGCTTTTGCTTTGTGAAAATGTAATTTCCGTTGGTGCTTCCACCAAATCCGGTGAAAATGATTTTCCAGATGTCACCGGATACGTCTTTTACAAAATATACAGTCGAATCTTCAATTGTCCATACACCTGCGAATGCTTTCCAGTCGTAGCCGATTTCGCTGATGTTTTGCGTAAAGGTTTGAGCGCCCCAATTGGTATAAGAAACAGGATTATTTACTGGATACACCTTTACTGATTCAATACCGTGATTGTTCAGAATTCCGGATACTGTGTAAGGAGGATTGTAGTCGAACGATTGATATTGACCGAACAATAAATCCCAACTTGTTTTAGCAGGCTCGCGGTCGATGATGTTGCTGGTGGAAAGAGAGTAATAGATAAAGTTTTTAGATGAATATGTACTTACAGTTATCTGCTGACTTAGTTGATTTGAATTGTCCAAGTTGGCATGTGTAATCGTATACACTCCCGCCATGGCATTCAAACCAATATGCAATTTTTTATAACTCACAGGTGTGGTATTGTACCGGATCACAAAAACACGGTTAGGATCTACATTATGTGTTACTGAATTATAAGATCCCCAACCATAATCAAAACCACCAAGAGAAGTGGTATTGTTAAACGCTCCCTCCGCCCATGTATTGTCACTGTTGTAAAGTGCAGTCCAGGAGTTAATTCCACTGGTATCTGCCGTTGCAAAATTCGCTGGCGATGATCCCGGTATTTCATAAAGTGATCCTATTTTAAAGTTGAAATGGATAGCGGTGGTTAAAGGATTAACCTGATTTGATGTAGCTGCTATGGCAATTTCCCAGTTGTTGATTGGATCAGTTGCTTGTTCATTGTTGTGCAGACTATACCAGACCTGATTACTATAAGCAGCTCCAATGCTCACTGTGTCCGTCACAGTTTGTGCAGAAGAATTGAATAAAAATCCGGTAACAAAAAGAATTGTTAAGATATTTTTCATCGTTTTTCATTTTGATTTTCCTGGAACCAAAAGTCTAACATAGGTGGATGATCAGCAATACCATTATTCAGGTATTTAGAATGATTCTAAATAAAATACCATGAAAAGGGTATTTTAAAAATTTGATTTGGATTCTTTTAAATTGATCCTTATTTCCTACGCGCGAATGCCTGCAAATCATTTTTAATTAAAATCTTCTTTCATTTGATTTCTCCTTATTGGAATTCCACAACGATAAATCCGTTATAGTGAAATTCGTTTCAGGTTATATTTGCATAAGCTTCGACTCCCTGAAACTTACGGCCAAGGCATTTCTCTCAGCTTACGCAAATTGTGATCCGCACATTTAATTTTTCGCCCTTGGATGATACTTAAGTATCGTTTCTTTCAGAAAACTGCGATCCAGATGCGTATAGATCTCGGTAGTGGTAATACTCTCATGCCCCAGCATCTCCTGAACCGCTCGTAAATCGGCTCCGTTTTCGACTAAATGCGTGGCGAAAGAATGTCGAAATGTATGCGGACTAATCGTCTTACGAATTCCCGCTTTCAGACATAGCGATTTAATGAGTGTGAAAATATACACCCTGCTGATTTTACTTCCTCTTTGATTGAGAAAGAGAAAATCTTCATTGCCTTTTTTTATTTCCTGATGATCGCGCAATTGCTGCTTGTAGCGTTCTATCTGATCCAATGCCGGCTTACCAATGGGAACCAGTCGCTCTTTGTTCCCTTTTCCTACAATGCGGATAAATCCATCGCGTGTGTAGATGTTCGAAATGCGCAGATCGGTGAGTTCACTTACACGCAGACCGCAGGAATACAGGACTTCCAGAATGGCTTTGTTACGCTCTCCGTCGGTCAGACTCCTGTCGATGGCGTCGATAATGGATGAAATTTCCGCAATGCTCAGCGTATCGGGGAGTTTTCGTCCTACGCGTGGCATTTCGAGGAGTTCGGTGGGGTCTGTTTTGACTTCGTTTTCGAGGAGCAGATAATTGTAGAAAGAACGGATGCCTGATAGTATTCGTGCCTGTGAGGTGGCGCTTAATCCGATCTCACGGAGAGTAGTGATGAACCGACGAAGATCTTCGAGACGGAGGTCTTCGGGATGTTTGTTTTCGGCATTGGCGAAGTCTATCAGCTTGCGCACATCGTTCTCGTAAGCCTCAATGCTATTGAGCGATAGCGATTTCTCCAGCTGAAGGTAGGAGCGGAATCCGCGCAGTGCAATTTGCCAGTTCATTGGCAGGAAATGGTTACATTTGATTTCATGAACATCCTCATCGTCAACGGCCCGAATTTAAACCTTCTTGGTGTAAGGGAAAAATCTGTTTACGGCGATCGCTCCTTCGATCAGCACCTGGATGCTTTACGTATTTCCTTTCCACAGGTTGTGTTTTCGTATTTCCAAAGCAATGTGGAGGGTGAATTGATTAATTGCCTGCACGAATTCGGTTTCGGTAGGGTGGATGGCATTATCCTCAATGCTGGCGGCTATACACATACCAGTGTGGCTCTTGGTGATGCTGTGGCTGCTGTTGCTACTCCTGTAGTAGAAGTTCATATTTCCAACGTATATGCGCGTGAGGAATTTCGTCACCATTCTCTGCTCGCCAAACATTGCAAGGGAGTAATTGCGGGTTTCGGACTCGCTTCCTATGATCTCGCTGTTCAATCCTTCCTCAAGGCATGAGTTTGCGCGCGCTCCTGACTGTATTCGTGTTGCTTCCGTTTTTCGGATACGCACAGGAATTTAAATTCAAACACATCGGCAAGGAACAGGGTTTGTCGCAAAGCAGGGTGAATGCCATCACAGAGGATAAGGATGGATTTTTGTGGATGGGTACTGATGATGGACTGAACCGCTACAACGGAAGAGAGATCACTGTTTTCAAAAACAATCCGGGTAACGACAGTACGATTAGCGATAACTGGATCAATGTTTTGTTTACCGATGCAGGCGGACAACTCTGGATCGGTACGCTCGAAGGGGGATTGAACCGCTATGATAAATATTTCAATCGCTTCGAAGCATTTCGTGCTGATCCCCGCAATGAACAGGCACTCAACAGCGATAACATTACTGCAATTGCTGTTAATGATGAAAACAGTTTTTGGGTAGGGACCGATAATGGTTTGCATCTCTTCGACACCAAAAGCAAAACCTTTAAACGCTTTCTTGATGAAATGGTGAATCCCAACAAACCCAAAACGGTATTGCGCAACGATAACATTCGTTGTTTGTACCGCGATAAAACGGGTGTGTTGTGGATCGGTACCAGCCGCAACGGATTGTATGCCTACGATTCCCGCAGCGGAGAATTTGAAGAACATAACGATAGCGGATTATCCGAAGATCTCGACAATCCATACCGGATGCGTATCAGAACGATTTTTGAGGATAGCAACGGACAGCTCTGGATCGGTTACGATGGTGGTTACCTGAGTCGCTACGACCGCAAGACAACGAATTACAAATACTACATCAGTCGCGAAAATGATTCCCGCAGTTTATCCAACAACCGCGTTACTTCTATAATGGAAGATCATAACGGTCAATTATGGATCGCCACTGCAGATGGAATCAATCTGTACGATCCGCTATTGGATAATTTTCGTGTTGTGCAGGCGATCGATAAGAATCCATTCAGCATGCGCGATAATTTTGTACGCGTGTTGTACGAAGACAAAGCACATTCGGTGTGGATGGGGACTGATACATATGGAGCAACCGTGTACCACCGCAGTATCGGAAAATTCAATCACATCAATACAGATAGCTACGACGCAAAAGGATTGTTATCAAATACCATTTTCTGTTTCGCCGAAGAATCGAAAGAACGTGTTTGGATTGGAACCATTGGTGAGGGACTTGCAGTTTACGATCGCAAACAAAAAACCATTGCGCATTTTAACCGCGAGCAAAACAATACGCACAACAATATTCTTTGTCTCGAAAAAGCAGTTGATAAAATATGGTTTGGTACCTGGGGTGGGGGATTGGGTTGCTACGATATCAGTAAAAGCGATTTTTCCAAACGTCCGCTCGATACCGAAAATTCCTACCTCTCCAATAACAACATCCTGGATATTGCATCCGATAGCAAGGGACATCTATGGATCGCCACACTGCGCGGACTCAATTATTTCGATCCGGAAAACGATTCGATCCGGAACTGGACCAAGGATGAGGGATTGCCGCACAATGTATTGTATTGTCTGCATATCGATCGTAAAGACCGCGTGTGGATCGGAAGCAATGGTGGTGGATTGGCAATGTTCGATCCGGCGAATGGAGTGTTCAAACACTGGATCAAAGGCGGGAAAAATAGTCTTGCCAACAACACGGTGCACTGCATAGTAGAAGATGCTAAAGGAAACTTATGGCTCGGTACGAAAAACGGATTGAGTCGTTTTGAACCGGCTTCCGAAACCTTTACCAACTTCACCGAATCCGACGGATTGAGCAATAATTTTATTGTAGGAATTCTCTTCGACAAAGGAGGAAATTTATGGTTGAGTACCTACAATGGTCTTACCAAATTCAATCCTTATGCCAACAAGGATGGGATTTACGAGAGCAGAAAATACTTCGCCATCGACGGATTACAGGGTGATGAATTCAATCAAAATGCATTTTTTCAGGCAAGCGACGGAGAGTTTTTCTTTGGAGGAACACAGGGATTCAATCATTTTTATCCATCCTCTATCGTAGATAATCCGAACATTCCACCAGTGGTAATAACTAAATTTCTCGTTGCAGGAAAAGAATATCCACTCGATTCTTCCATTACCGAAAAAAGGTTTATCGAATTAAGCTACCGTAAAAATTTCTTCTCCTTCGAATTCGCCTCGCTCGATTTTGTGTTGCCCGAAAAAATTCTCTATTCGTATAAAATGGAAGGACTCGATGAGGATTGGTCCACACCTTCCACACGTAACTTTGCAAGCTATACCGATCTGCAAGGTGGCGATTACGTTTTCCGTGTAAAGGCAACCAACAATGATGGTGTATGGAACGAAAAAGGAGTGGCCTTGCATATCCGCATCATTCCGCCTTTTTACAAAACACGTTTGTTTTATTCGCTCAGTGTTTTCTTTACCATTGTGTTGGTCTTTATCATCATCCGCATGCGTGTAGCAAGCATCAACGCAGAGAAAAAACGGCTCGAAGAAATGGTTGCACAGCGTACACGTGAACTTGCGGAGAAGAACCAGGATATCATGAGCTCCATCAATTATGCGCGTCGTATACAGGATGCCATTTTACCGGAGACAAACCTGATTGCACAAGCATTACCCGATTCGTTTATTCTGTACCGTCCCAAAGACATTGTAAGCGGCGATTTTTACTGGTTTGCAGAGCTCGGAAACAAAAAACTCATAGCAAGTGTAGATTGCACAGGACATGGTGTTCCGGGTGCATTTATGAGCATGATCGGACACAATCTCCTTAACCAGATCGTTCTCGAAAAACAAGTCAGCGATCCTGCCGAAATTCTTGAGATTCTGCGCGTGAATGTGCGTCGCGCCCTAAAGCAAGAGGGCAGGGCAGTGGACTCTCAGGACGGAATGGATCTCGCTTTGGCAGTACTGGAAACCGATACCCGTAAACTCAGTTATGCAGGAGCATTTCGTCCGATTATTATTGTACGCAAGGGATCACTCGAAAAAATAGAAGGCGTAAAATCACCCATAGGCATGACCCGCGCAGATCTGCTTGAGCCCTACATCACGCATACACGCAACCTCAATCTCGGCGACAGTTTCTACATGTATTCCGACGGCTATGTGGACCAATTTGGCGGCAGCAACGGCAAAAAATTCATGGGCAAAAACCTTCACGCCCTCATCCTTGAAATCAGCGACAAACCCATGCACGAACAAAAGGAAATTTTGTTAGCGCGTTTTGAAAGTTGGAAAGGGGAGTTGGAGCAAATTGATGATGTTCTTATCATAGGCGTACGCCTATGATTTAGAACATCACTACCCCGACATCCGCGCAGCGGATCGTCGGTGGTTGATGATGTTCTTATCATTGGGGTAAGGGTTTGATTGAGGGTGGTTCAATTGTGAATAGCACTTTTCATATCTTAATTTTTAATGTTGAGTCTGAAGAATAAACAAGTTCAGTACATTCAATTGAAAACTATAAATATTTCTAATTTATTTTTCTTCTCAAAAAAAAGAGTTCTTTAAAATTTACTTCCCTCCATTCACCAGCACTGAGCTTGCCGAATTGTCCATCTGTCACATTTTACCCTTCTCCATGAAACACCTCCTCACCCTCGAAGAAGCAGCACAATTTCTTCTATCTATCCTTCTGTTCAATCAACTGCATTACGCATGGTGGGTTTTCCCTGCCTGGTTGCTTGTTCCTGATCTATCCATGATCGGTTACGTTATTAATACCCAAATTGGAGCTTTGCTATACAATTTCTTTCACCATAAACTCCTCGCCATTGCAGTTTACGCCTTGGGAATTTGGCTACAGCAACCCCAGCTGATACTGGCTGGAATTATCCTTTTCGGTCATTCGGCCATGGACCGGGTTTTCGGTTACGGATTGAAGTATTCGGATGATTTTAAGAATACGCATTTGGGTTGGATAGGGGGGAAGTCCTGAGGGAGGAATCACCACTTAGAGCACCTAGTAAAACTAAGAATTTCAGAAAGGATATTTTAACAGGATATTAGAATGCAACCTTATTCATTGGACGAACAAACCATTCGTATCTCTTTACGCACTCCTGTTTTCTTGTCCGCAACAGGATGGAGTGGAGAAAGGAACCAAAGCTGAAATTCCCTTTATCGATTTCGCTTCAGGATGAAATAATTGATAATTGGAAATTGGGTTATTGGTTAATCAATCATCTAAAACCAATCAAACTCGCACCCCTACTATACAGACATCATCTATTTGCTCATTGTTGCCTTTCCATGTATAGAAAGCAGATTCGAGTTGTTGCTGTTGTTGCTTCATTGGTAATGCGGCGATCCTGACAAACAATTCTTTCAGGTTGCGAATCATGAATTTTTTTCCTTTTTCGCCCCCGAACTGATCCGGGAAACCGTCGGTAAAAGTGTAGATCACATCGCCCTTTTGCAAATCGATCTGATGAAGTGTAAATGGAACCTGATCTTTCTCGTGTTTTCCGACGGGCATTTTATCGCCTTTAATTTCGATTACTTCGCTATTTCGAACAATCAAAACAGTATTGTGTGCAGAGGCAAGCGTCAACCGACTGCGGTCTTCGCTGAGCAATAAAAGGCTGCCGTCCATCCCGTCCTTTCCTCCATCGCGACTCCCGTCTTTTTTCAGACGTTCAATGATCAGTTTTCGAGTTAAGTCAAGAATTTTATCCGGTGAGGATTCTGTTTCGATAGCTTTTTCGAGTGAAGAAATATTCAAAATACTCATGATCGCTCCCGGAACACCATGCCCGGTTGAATCTGCACACATCAGTAAAAATCTGCTATCAGCATCCGAAGCTTTAGCGTAGGATGCCCAGTAAAAATCGCCACTTACTACGTCCTTTGGCTGGAAGTACACGAAATAATCATTGAGGTGTTGATCAAGCAAGGACTGCGTCGCCAGGAAACTGCGTTGGATCCTTTCGGCGTAATTGATGCTGTCGGTTATCTCCCGGTGTTTTTCCTCAATGATTTTTTTCTGTGCAATGATGTTGCGTTGGTAGTTGAGATTTTCTGATTTGAAAAAGATGAGGAAAATAGAGGTGATAATAAATAACAGCAATAGAATAATATTCCCCACAAAATCCTGAATCTCCCTGAGTTCATCGTTGATGATTAATAATCCCTGACGATCATGCATCAGCCAGATGAGAACAAAAATCAGCAATATGGCGGTGATGATATACGTGTAGAT
>ERZ761607.1650-NODE-1650-length-26788-cov-7.263943_pt1 | contig 26788 bp, 26 predicted proteins | sample MGYA00511164_ERZ761607 | MGnify/ENA primary metagenome ERZ761607 (study PRJEB28899, sample SAMN02445080) | bioreactor sludge metagenome | biome: EBPR sludge | place: Australia: Brisbane, Thorneside Wastewater Treatment Plant | collected 2011-06-22 ... | reverse complement strand
ACAGACGAACGGCCATCGCCATTCGCCTGTGTATTATTGAGACACATCACTAGCTATTGGAATGCGCAACCGTGCCGTTCACGGGTATGACGCCATTGACTGGGAGGTTGTCTATGAGACGACGATGTCGACCTGCCAAAGCTGATTGAGGTACTGGAGTCCCTGTTGCCCTCCACGACTGACGCCTAACAAGGCACGCGGGACGCCACTAGACCCCGACACTCGCACGCCCTCAGCTCCCTGAGACCTGCTTCGAGCATCACGTGGGCAACGACTATCTGGTCGCCAACACCCGGTGGCGGTTGAGCCCCCGATTCGGGTGGTCTCCTTCGACCTGCGACCCGGTTTGATGTTGGTGGACATGGCGCGGAGCCAACCCTAGGTTCACCTAGGGACCTTGTACTCAGCCCACGAAGAGGGGTGGAACGGGCGGGGGTGGTGGGACGTTGAACCAAGTGACGCATATCCTCCTTCCCTCGGAGATTCGCCGATCCGCAATCGGCCGAATCAACGCCCCGGCCCTCGGGCCGGGGCGTCCGACTTTATGGGTGGCGAAGGTCGGCGAGCTTCGCTCACCAGAATCCCATTACCCAGGGGGCCAGGTCATCTTGCGGCCGCCTAAGAGATGGGCGTGCAAGTGGTCCACCGATTGCCCACCATCTCGCCCCTCGTTGATCACCAGGCGATAGCCGCCCGTCAACCCTAGTTGCTCGGCAATCGTCTTCGCGGCATTCAAGATGTGCCGGTGATCGCCGTCGTCCGGCAACGCCGAAAGACCCTTGATCTCCGTTCGCGGAACGATGACGATATGGACCGGGGCGACGGGTGCGATGTCCTTGAACGCCACCACGTGTTCGTCCTCGTAGACGATGGTGGCGGGCAACTCGCGGTTGATGATCCGGGTGAACAGCGTGGGCATGGTTCAGGCCTTCGCTTGGCCGAGGACCACTTTGACGGCTTCGGCCAATTGGTTGTCGGAGTTTGGATCGCCGATGATGGGCGATTGGTCGAGGTTCAGCTTCACTTCGACATCGGGTTTCAATCCCCCGCTGATGTACTGCCCGTCTGCGTCCACCTTGCGCGAGATGTCGGCGCCGCTGGGCAGGTAGTACTTCGCAATGGTGATCTTGAGGCTCGACTTGTCGCGGAGCGGCAACACGTTCTGCACCGAAGCCTTGCCATAGGAATGGTCTCCGACGAGGGTCGCCAAGTTCGCCTCGCGAAGCACTCCGGCGAAGATCTCGCTTGCGCTGGCGGAATTCTCATCGAGCATGACCGCGACGGGCGGCATGTTGGCTCGGACGCGACCACGCGGCGTCTTTTCCACTTGCTCGGAACCTTCGCGCATCCGCATCGTCACGACCGTCTGACCATCGAGGAAGTGCGAGAGCATCTCGGAGGCCGTGTTCAGCAAGCCTCCCGGATTGCTGCGCAAGTCGATGACCAGACCTTTCACGCTCGCAGCGGTCATCTTGTCGAGCGCTTTGGAGAACTGGTCAATCGTCGGTTCGGAGAACGACGTGACCGAAATGTAACCCACTCCCGAACCCTCGAGCACCTTTGATTCGACGCTTGGCACCACGATCGGGCGGCGGATCATCGAAAGGTCGAGGGACTCGGCCTCTTTCGTGCGCAGAACCGTAAGGACCACCGACGTGCCCTCCTCGCCGCGGATCAGCTTGACGATGTCGTCGGTCGGCCAACCCACCACCGACTTCCCATCGACTCCGGTGATCACATCGCCTGGCTTCAGCCCGGCCCGCATGGCCGGTCCATCCTCAAAGACGGAGACGGCTTTGGCCCCCATCGGGTCGCTGGTCAGGCGCGCGCCGACGCCGACGAAGTTGCCCATGGTTTCCAGAGCGAACTCCTGCGCCATTTGGGGCTCCAGGAACATCGTGTGGGGATCGCCCAGCGACGCGACCATGCCGCCGATTCCCGCGTAGCGTAGTTCGGACACGTCCACCGGCTTCGCGTAGTTGCGCTCGATGTCGGCCAACGCTTCGCCGAACACACCGCTGGCCGATAGCGTCAGAGGTTCCGCCGAAGGCTTACCCAACAGGTTGCCGAGCGCCTCGGTAGAAGGCATGCGCGCGGCCTGAAGGTCGCGCATGGTGAACCCCACGAGGAAGAACGCACCGGCGGCGAGGGCCAACGTCAGCAGTTTTTTCATCGCGTTGCTCCTTCGAATCGCCCTGTGTTGAGCGTGTACCCGCTTCCATCGGCCAGCCGGACGGTCTTAGCCATGATCAGGGCTCCTTCGTCCAAGCTGCCTTCCAACCGTGCGATCCCCTTGGCTTCGAGCGCCTTGGCAAAGATCGCGGCGGGTCCGCGCGTCGAACCGTCCACCTTGATCACCACCTGGACGGAGCCCTGACGGCCCTCGGCCACGGTGAGCGGTTTGGCCGGCGCATCCGGTCGTTCAGAGAGGATGGTGCCATAGTCGCCCGCTCCGCCGAAGAGCCCGAGAAAGGCGGTCAACGTAGACTCGTCGCCGGTGGCGTTCTGGGTCAAGTCCAGTCGAACGTCGCCATCGCCCGCGATCTTGCTCTGGAGCTCCGACACGGCTTCCGGTTTGAAGCAGAATCGAATCCCACCGGGGCCATCGGCCACAAGGGGGACGTTCGTCGCACGCTTCGGCACGACGTTCTCGATGACTTGCTGGCCGCGCCGGACCGCGACCTTGAGCGATCCTTCGGTGCCGGCCGTCAGCAGTTCCTGCGCCCGCATCGGCATCATGCTGTTGCGCATCCGTTCGACCATCGTCTTTCGGGCGGCGATGAAGCGCTTGTCGGCTTCGGCCCTTTGTGCGTCGGTCTTGGCGGGGTCTTCGGTTTCCTGTTGCAGTTTGCGCAAGGCCAGAATGTCGTCCGCGTTGACCACCCATTTTCCATCCACTCCTGTGACCACGTCGCCCGCCTTCAGCCCCGCGGCTTCAGCCGAGCTGCCTGGCGCGACGCTGGCGATCAGAATGCGCGGGAGCATCGCGGCTTCCCGCTTGGTCGAATCGTCCTCGTTGCCGTCTTCGTTGGGCTCGACTCGGGTCAAGTCGAACCTCGTGACCACCCCGATCCCCTCGAATCGGCCCGCCCGGGCGGCCTCCAACCGCTTGAAGGCTTCGGCATCGTAGAACAACGATTCGGCGTCGGCCAAGCGCGCAATCATGCCGCGAACCGCACCCGAACCCAACTTGCTCCGATCTTCAATCGGTTCGACATAGGCGCGATCCAGCATCTCGACGATGGCGGCCACATACTGCCGGTCCTCGACGTTTGCCACGACGCCGCGCCCCGAGCCTCCGCCGCCCGCCATGGCGACGGTCTCATTCGAGACCAGTTTTGCGCCGCCAAGGTCGGCATTGTCACGCATTTCCAGGCCGACCAGAAACGCGGTGGCGGCGATCACGACGGCTAGCGACGCTTGGATGCTCTTCTGTGTATCGCTCATGGTGGGTAGCTACTCAAGAGTAGACCCCGTTTCGGACTCGGAAAGTTTCCGCTCGGGGCTCTTGTTACAGTACGTCGAACACGAGCGGCGAGATGCGGACGGGCTTATCGGCCAGACCGACTGCCGCTTGGAGCCTTTCCAGAGCTTCGGCTGCTTCTTCCTCGCTGCGCGCGTGGACGCGAGCCACCGGGTCGCCATCGCTCAAGGGAGAGCCCTGCTCGACCATGAACTCGACGCCCACCGAGGGGTCGATCTCGTCCTCCTTCTTCCGGCGACCGCCGCCAAGGGCCACCACCAAGGCGCCGACTTCTCCCGCGTCGATGGACTCCACGAACTTCCGCCCGCCTTTGTGACGCCACTCGATCTGGACGGGAGCGGCAGGGAGCTCTCGGTTCAGGACGGCCTCGAACGAGCCGCCCTGGGTGTCGAGCCACTCGCCGGCCTTCCTCAGCGCTTGCCCGGAGGAGACCGCCTCGCGCAGGCGTTCACGCCCGTGCCGGGGCGAATGCGCCAGACCGGCCAAATCCAGGGCTTGCCCCCCGAGTTCGATGCAGAGTTCTCCGAAGCGGCCGGTCGGCTTTCCGGAAAGAAAGTCGAACGCCTCATAGACTTCGAGCGCGTTGCCGACCGTGCGACCGAGCGGACACGACATGTCGGTGACGGCGGCGCGGATGTTCAGGCCCGCCTTTCGTCCAGTTCTCACCAGCCACCCCGCAAGCTCGCGCGCTTCGACCAGATTGGTCATGAACGCCCCGGAACCCACCTTCACGTCGAGCATCACGTGCTTCGCGCCGCCCGCGATCTTCTTACTGAGGATGCTGGAAACGATGAGTGGGATGCATGACACGGTGCCCGTCGCGTCGCGCAACTCGTAGAGGATTTTGTCGGCGGCGGCGATGGACCTGTTTGCCCCTGCAACGGCCAAGTGAGTGTCTGCGGCCAGCTCGACAAGGTCGTCGGGATCGAAGTCGAGGCGCATGCCTGGAATCGAGGCGAGTTTGTCGATCGTGCCGCCCGTGATCCCCAGCCCGCGACCGCTCATCTTGACCATGGTCGCGCCGCATGCGGCGAGCGCCGGGACGAGAGCGATGGTCGTCTTGTCGCCAACGCCGCCCGTGCTGTGCTTGTCGAGCCAAGGCTTGGGCAGTTCGGAGAGGTCGAGGGTAACGCCGCTCGAGGCCATCGCCTGCGTGAGGATGGCCGTGTCGTTCTCGTTGAGCGGGTTCAGGACGGCGGCCATCAGCCACGCCGCTGTCTGATAGTCGGGGATCGCACCGCCCACCAACTGGCCGACGAACGCGTGGATCGCTTGGGCGCCATGCTCGCGCCGGTCGCGTCGGGCAGCGATGAAATCGAGCATCCGAAACGCAGTCACGACGCGACCAGACTCCCCGGGGCAACCGGCGACGGGCTCGCGTCAGACATTCTTTCAACCCTCGCGGGTTCCATGCCGACGGTGCGTTTCAACGATGGAGGCGTGCGGTGTGCCCGCACATCTACCTTGGACAGGAAGCGTGCGCCGCAAGTTCCACAGAATCGGGACGAGTTTGCACGGAACCGACCGGCACTCAGTCTCGCCTAACACCCATCGGCTGTCGAGTCGAGGATGGCGTCGCGGAACGGCGACTTTCGAGCCCTCAGACAACACCCCCTCGACAACCCGGCGCCCCGCATCTTCGCGGGGTTGCCGGGCCCTGGCAAATTCGCGGGGCCCGATCCTCCAGTTCGAGGCTCCTGAACCGAGAATACGGGACGGACCTCGTATGAGAATCTCGTCCCAGTACCAGTTTCACGTGGGCAACGAGCGCATCGGCAGCGCCCAGCGGGCCTTGTTCGAAGCCCAGCGCCGGGTGACCACGGGCAAGCGTGTCGAAACCATGAGCGACGACCCCGCGATCGCCGCCCAAGGGATCGAGCTGCGCCGCGCCAGCGCGCGCGCCGAGCAGTACCGCGCCAACATCGCCTCCGCCAACGCCGAACTCGGCTTGAGCGAGCAGACCCTGGGCGAGGTCACCACGGTGCTCCGTCGAGCCAACGAACTCGCGGTCAAGGGCTCCAACGGGCTCAACGACCAAGCCACCCGTGATGGACTTCTGGCCGAGCTCAAAGGCATCGAGGACCGACTGCTGAACCTGGCCAACAGCAAGGGCAGCAAAGACCAGTACCTGTTCGCGGGACGGAACTCGGGCACCAAGCCCTTCGAGGCCACCGAGACGGGGGTCGTGTACCACGGCGACGACGGGCGCATTCTGGTGGAAGTCGCCCCGGGCGAGACAGAAGCGGCCAACGTTGCGGCGCGAACTCAGTTGACCCAGGCGTTCGAGGCCCTTACCGAGATTCGTCAGGCTCTGGAGAGCGGCGACGCCAAGCGGCTCGGCGAAACCGGCCTGCAACAAGTCCAAGCGGCGATTCAAGGAGTGGTCTCGCTTCGCGGCGACGTCGGCGCCAGCATGAGGGGGTTGGACGCGACGGCCGCGCACCATCAGCGGCGGATCGACCAGTTCGCCAAGACGATTTCGGACTCCGAGGACGTCGACCTGAGCGTCGCGATCACCGAGTTCCAGGCGGCCGAGGTGGCTTACACCGCCGCCCTCCAGGTCATGAGCCGCTCGTTCGGATCGAGCCTCATGGACTTCATTCGATCGTAGAGAGAGCCATGACGTTGAGCACCCGGTTTGGTATGGTGGAATATAACGAAGAGGACATCCTGACGTTCCCGCAGGGCCTGATGGGGCTACCCGCGATGAAGCGGTTCCTGATCCTAGAGCACAAGCCCGGCAGCCCGTTTCGGTGGCTCCAGTCGCTCGACGAGCCCTCCATGAGCCTGCTGGTCTGCGATCCTTGGGCGTACGTCGCCGACTACGCCCCGCAACTGCGCGAAACCGACGAAACCGACTTGGCCTTGACCGATTCGGAGGCCCGGATGATCCTGGCCACGGCCAGCATTCCGCCTGGCAAGCCCGAAGGCATGACCCTCAACTTGCTCGGTCCCTTGGTGATCAACCTCTCCAAGCGAATCGGGAAGCAGATCGCACTCGACGGTGGGACGTATACTATACGGCACCGGGTGTTTCAACGGTCTCGGTCGGAAGCGGTCGCCGCCTAGCGGTTCCGTGCCCTCGAAACGCCCACGCAGGCCACGGATGGCGGTGAGCGAATGCTTGTCCTGACTCGAAAGGTTCATCAGAGCATCGTGATTGGAGACGATGTGGAAGTCGTGATACTGGAAGTGCGCGGCGAACAGGTGCGTTTGGGCATCCGCGCGCCGAGGGACGTCGCGGTCCACCGAAAGGAGATCTACCAGCAGATTCAGGAGGAAAACCGCAGTTCGGCGAACGTGGATCCCTCCGACATTCCGGACGCGCACATCCCATGAAGGCATTGGCGTTTGCCGTGGGCGTCGCGTTCGCGATGCTGGCGGTTTCGATTCCCGTCGCGTACACGGCCATTCCAGCCGAGCACCGGGGGTTGCAGGGTCCGACCGTCTACTTCTTGTTGGTGCCCGTTCTGGCCGCCATGCTGATGGTGGGATCGGCCCTGCTCGTGCCCAATCTGTTCGCTCCGTACCGTCTCGCCTTCCCGCTCAACGTCACGCTGCCCGTGGTGTACGGGTTTCTTCTCGTCGTCTCGTCGTCGCTGATGACCCACATGCCGACTGCCCTCGAGCAGGTCCCGCCGATCCTCGCGCCAGTCCTTGGGTGGCAGAACCCGCAGATCCTGCTTCAGGTTGCGGCGGGCCAATTCGTCGTCATGTCGCTTTTGGCGCTGGTGGCGCGGAAGCCCAAGGGCGTGTGAGGCGGCGTATGTTGGTCCACTTCGATTTGGGTGCGCTGGCGTCGGAATGGCCGGCTTCGGTCGTCGCGATCGGCACGTTCGATGGGGTCCACCTGGGCCACCAGGCGGTTCTCTCGCAGGCCGTCGCGTTGGCCGCCGAGCAGGGTCTTCCCGCATGGGTGGCTACGTTCGACCAACACCCTGCCGCTGTTCTTGCACCGGATCGGTGCCCCCCGAGTCTAGCGACCCTCGGCGAGAACCTGCAGGTGTTCGAACGTTTGGGCCTTGCCGGAGCCTTGGTGCTCCGCTTCGACCAAGCCATGAGCCAGACCTCGGCCACGGAGTTCCTCGATCGCGTGCTGATCGCCGGGTTGAGAGCCCAGACTTTGGTGGTCGGTCACGATGCCGCTATTGGTCAGGGCCGCGAAGGCGATGCCGCTTGGTTGGCCGCCCGGATCGCCACCGTCGTCGTCCCACCCCTCGAACTGCGCGGCACCCGCGTCAGCAGTCGAGGCATTCGCGAGTTGGTCACCTTGGGCGACGTCGAAGCGGCGGCTGCCCTTCTGGGCCGCCCGTACTCGATGGCCGGAGTCGTGGTCCGTGGCCAGCAATTGGGTCGCACGCTCGGCTTCCCTACCGCCAACCTCGCCCTTTCCGTGCGCCAAGCCCTGCCTCTGGGCGGCGTGTACGCTGGAACGGGTCAGACCGTCCACGGCAGTTTCCCGGCGGCGATTTCCGTCGGCGCAAGACCTACGGTAGGCGGCGAGCCGACCATCGAAGCGTTTTTGCTTGGTTATCCTGGCATGAGCTTATACGGAACGGCGCTGCGTCTCGAATTCCAGAGCCGACTTCGCGGGCAGGAACGGTTCGACGACTTGGGTGCGCTGGCGCGTCAGATGGCCCGCGATGTTGAGCGTGTGGCGGAGTTGGCGCACGCATGGCGATGACCGACCTGCCAACCTCGGCGTTCGACTACGACCTTCCCGAGGAACTGATCGCCCAGCAGCCGCTGCCCAATCGCGGCGACTCGAGGCTGCTGGTCCTACGCAAAGACTCGGGCCAGATCGAGCACAGGCGGTTCTTCGACGTCGGCGATTTGCTTCATCCCGGCGACTTGTTGGTCGTCAACGACACCCGAGTGACGGCACGCCGGCTCTTCGGACACCGCCCCACCGGGGCCAAGTGCGAGGTCCTGCTGCTGGATGCCCCCGCGCGTGATGGCGATGCCTGGGTGACGCGGGCGATCGTCAAGCCTGCCAAGCGCCTTCGCCCCGGCGAACTGATCCTGTTCAGCGACCACCTGCTAGCGAGCGTCGTGGACGCCGAAGAGGGAGGATTCCGGACGTTACGTCTTGAGGGTCCAAACGTCCTCGCCGCCGTGGAACAGCATGGCTTCGTGCCGCTGCCACCCTACATCACTCGGGACACTCGGGACGACGCGCGGTACCAAACGGTGTACGCTAGACACGGGGGATCGGCTGCCGCCCCGACTGCGGGGCTGCATTTCACCCAGGACCTTCTCGCGAACCTGAAGGCCAAAGGGGTCGCTGTCGCACGCGTCACGCTCGACGTCGGCTTGGACACGTTCCGCCCCATCTCGGCGGAGCGACTGACCGACCACCCCATGCACGGCGAGCGGTGCCGCATCGGGCCCGAAACCGTCCAGGCGATCGAACAAGCCAAGGGCCGCATCATCGCCGTGGGCACCACTTCTGTCCGAACGCTGGAGAGTTTTGCTTCCGGCCATCGGCGCGTGACGGCGGGCGAACAGGTCTCCAGATTGTTCATCTCGCCCGGCTACGCGTTCCAGGTCGTGGACGGCATGTTCACCAACTTCCACATGCCGCGGACCACGATGCTCGCCATGTTGGCCGCTATGGTGGGTCGGGACAGGCTCATGGCCGCCTATGAGGAGGCCGTCCGTCACCGCTACCGGTTCCTCTCGTTTGGAGACGGAATGGTTATTATTTGAGCAACAAACCTGCCAAGAAGTCGGAAGATTGGCAGTAGAATGAAATGGTCCCCTCACTGGGGGCTCACCGTTTCTCGCACGCCGAGGCGGTCGGCGTCCGCCGGGTCAGGGGTGGTCTAGGCGAAGCACGCAAGGTAGAACTGTGAAGCAAACGAAGGCCATTGATCCCATCGCTTACATCGAGAGCGCATTCATCGACCGACCGAAGAAGTCCGGCGACAAGCCTGTCGAGACCACGGAGCCGTCGCCTCGCCCGAGAGTGGAGCGCGGCAAGAAACCTCGGTTCCGCAAGACCGAAATGAGCGCTCCGCGGCCGCGCCGAACACGAGACTCATTGGTGCACAACGCAGTCGAACCCGAGCTCAAGGCCGTCTGGGAGGCGTTGCCCAAGCACATCGAGTTCCTTGTGTCCTACTACGACGACGGGGTGACCTCCAACTACTACGGCGGGTTCGGCGAGTCCCGCAACGACTTGATCAAGCGGTTGCTCGACCCTGAGCTTTCGCTCGAGGAAGCGGCACGGCTTCTCGGCGTGTGCCCGGCCACCATCCGGCGGTACACCAACCGGGGCTGGCTTGCGCACCACCGCACCCGAGGCGGTCAGCGGCGTTTCCGGCTCAGCGACGTCATTCGGTTTGTCGAAGAACACGGACGCACCCCCGAGGCATAGCGCTTGGCCGACCGTCTGCGGATCGCCATGTTCTCAGACAGCGCGTTCCCCATCCTCAATGGGGTCAGCGTCAGCATCGATGCGCTGACCACCGAACTGCGCAACCAGGGACACAGCGTCCACCTGTTCACCTCGGCCTATCCCGGTCATAAGGACCCGGATCCGAACGTGTTCCGGTTTCCCGCCATTCCCACGCCTTGGACGCGGGGCTACCCCCTGGCCGTTCCGCCATTCGTCGGCATGCTTCACCGGTTCCGTCAACATCGGTACGACGTCGTGCACACCCACACGCCATTCACGCTCGGGTTGGTCGGACTTCGGTGGGCGCAGTCGCACGAGCTGCCCATCGTCTCCACGTACCACACGCTCTACGACCGGTACGCGCATTACATCCCGTACTTCCCCCGTCGCTACGTTCGGTACAAGATCGCCAAACACACCAACTTCTACTACAACCGGGTGGATCACGTGGTGACGCCCAGCGAGGCCTCGAAGCGATGGCTGGTGCGCCACTCGGTGTCCACGCCGATTCAGGTCATCCCGACCGGTGTGCCGCCCAGGCTCTTCCTCGACCGGTCGGAAGCGCGGCGGCAGCTCGGCATGGGGCCAGATCAACGCAATCTGCTGTACGTGGGTCGAATCGCCAAGGAAAAGAACCTTGAAGTCGTCTTGGAGGCCGCAGCGGCGGTCTTCAGGGCCTGCCCGAAGGCGCGATTGCACCTGGTCGGCGACGGACCCCATCTGGAGGACTGCCGACTCTTGGCGCGTTCGATGGGCATCGGCGACCGAGTCCGCTTCGTTGGCTTCGTCCCTCGGCACGAGGTTGATCTGTACTATGCTGCCGCCGACGTGTTCGTGTTCGCCTCGGTGACAGAAACCCAAGGCTTGGTGGTGCAGGAAGCCATGACTTACGGCCTCCCCGCCGTGGTCGTCGGGGGCGGCGGCGCGAGCGCCGCCGTAGAAAACGGGGTGAACGGATGGGTCTGCAAGAACGATTCGAAGGAGATGGCGGCGCGCGTTTTGAGCCTGATCAACGACGAGTCCCTATATACTGGTATGTCTGAGGGGGCCCTCAAGAGCGTAAGGTCCAGCAGTATCGCGGGTATGACCCATGCTGTTGTGGACGTCTATCGTTTGGTTTTGGAGCGGAAGGGAACCCCTGTTCCCGACGGGCCTCTCGCGGTCTCTTGAGACGATGAACCTCGAGACCGCTCAATCCCGAGACGCCAAGAGGCTGGCGATGTTCGTCATCGTCCTGGCCATGTTGGCCACGTTGCGCGTGGCGCTCTCGTTGGTGCCCGTTCCACTTAGCGTCCTGCCCATCGCCAGTGTGCTCACCACGGCGTTCTTCGTCTTTGTGCCCATCGTGGCCCTCTTCCGCGTCGCCGGAAACCACTGGACGGCCAAGAGCGCTGCGTGGCTCTTGGCGGGGGGCGTCGCCGCGCACGTCGGCTTCTATCTGATCGCCCGGTTTGTGTTGATGGATCGGGGCCTGGGTGCGGCAGTGTCCCATGCGTTCGCCCAAACGGGCTTGCTCATCTGGTGCCTCGGTCTTGGTGGACTGCTGGCCACGCTCATCAAAGAGAAGAACATGATGTTGCCCGTCGCCATCTTCCTGGCGGCGTTCGACATCTTCTTGGTGCTCACGCCGCAGGGCCCGACGCGGCAGATCATGGAGCAGGCGCCCCAGGTTTTTGAGTCGGTGGCCTACAACGTTCCGCAAGTGCAGGTCGAAGCGACCCACGCTCCGGTGGCGGCGATGGCCTACATCGGGCCCGCCGATTTTCTCTTCCTGGGCATGTTCTTCATCGCGTTGTACCGGTACCAGATGCGCGTGAAGCCCACGTTCTACTGGATGGTGCCGACGCTGATCGCGTACCTGCTCACGGTCGTGGTGTTCGGACATCTGCGCATCGGCGGTGTGTCGCTGGCTGCGCTGCCCGCACTGGTCCCCATCGGAGGGTGCGTCATGTTGGTGAACCTGCGCGAGTTCGACCTAAGCAAGGACGAGAAGCTCAGCACGGCACTCGTCGCGCTGCTCGCGATCGGGTTCATCGTCTGGTCAGTGACGCGCTGACGACGTGCGTCAGTCGGGGTACTTCAAGGCCGCCGCCTCCTGAAGGGTCATCTCCTTGCGCACGTAGTGGTATTGGATGCGCTCGAAGTAGCTGTGCGAGACCATGATGTCCCGTGTGGCGACAAACCCATCCGGGTCGAACTCCATCCAGTTGAAGAACAACGTCGCCTGCGGGGGCGGGTTGTAGGGCACCCATTCGCCCTTCTCGTTGGTCACCTTGCTGGTGGACTTCGGCGAGTTCCACAGGCCCACGGTCAACCGCAGGTCCCGCGTGTCCACGTACACGGTGTGGGTCTTCGTCTCGGGCTTCTTGCCGTTTCCTCCGACGAAGATCTGCATCTCGTCTCCCAGCAATTCTTGGGTCGTGGGGGTCACGGTGAGTTTTGCTCCCAAAGCGACCTGCTCGCCCTCGATGATGACGCTCGGCGGAGGTGTGAACTCGACCTTGAACGTGAACGTCCCACCCGGGGGCGAAACGATGCGCTCGTAGGTGAAGATGCCCTTGACCAGATCGGACTCTTTCAGGGTGCAAATCGGCACGTTGTTGGAGTCGGTTCGCGGCGCAAATGGCTTCGGCGCGCGGCGCGGCTGACCCAGCACCCAGACACCTACCACCGTGTTGGGGTCGAGGTCGCGACGAAACACCTGGAACGTCTTGGCCGTGTACGGGCTGTCGAACTCCTGACCATTGATGACGCGCTTCTTGGTGCGGAAGTCGTGGATCGTCCAGTCGCGACGGACCAAGAGGCTCTGCATTACGGGGTCGTAGACCTTGTCCAGATCGTCGTACTTGTAGGCGACGCCCGTCGCGTTGTACTTCTGGAGCAGGTGGTCCATGTGCCCCGCGTTGTCGGTGACGAAGGCGGAGTGGTCCTCCTCCTGCCCATCGGCCCAGTCGCCGATGATCACGACGTCTCCCTTGGCGAACCGGAAGCCATCCCCGGGTTTCAGGGCCGCCACACGGCGGTACCCGAGCACCAAGAGCCGGCTCTTCAGCGAAACGGTGCTCAGATTGTTGAGGTCTTTGCCCTTGCCTCGGACAAACTCCGTGGCACGGTAATACGAGTAGTCGTGGCACCACGTGATGCCGAAGGACGAGGCGGAAGCCACGGCCAGAGCGACTAGGCTCAAGAGTCGGCTTCCGACGGATGCGTGTCGGTGCCTCATGGCCCGATCATACGGGGGCCCCGGTGGGTCGTCTGGGCCTTCCATGGACCACCCATCGGAGTCCCGTAAAGTCGAGCTACTTCTTCTTTCTCTTCACGGCTTTGACAGCCGGCGCGGGCTGCGGAGGCGTCACCTGGTTGATCTGGATCGAGTCGTACATCGAGCAAGTCACCAGGTACTTCCCGTCAGCGGTGAACGCCAGCGGCGAGCCGACGTAGCTCTGATCGGCGATCGTGCCGATCTCCGTGAACTTGGCGGCGTCCCATAGCTTGACCGTGCCATCCACGCTGCTCGTGGCGATGACCTTTCCATTGGGCGAGAACTTCGACCAGATCAGCCAGTCGGTGTGGCCACCCAGGATGGCGAGTCGGGTCCGCTTGGCCACATCCCACACGTTGCCGCGATTGTCCGCTCCTGCGGTCACAGCTCGGTTGGTCACGCGGTTGAAGTCCACGTCGTAACCGCCACGATCGTAATGCCCGCCAAATGAGGCGACCAGCGTGCCGTCCGACTTGTAGATCTGCGCTCCCTTGCCCAGCGTGGCCACGATGATGTTGGTCGTGCCCGGAATCCACTGGGCGCTGTAGAAGTTGACGCCCTTGCCCAGGATCACGCCCGTTTGCTTGCCCGTGGTGGTGTCCCACATACGGATCGTGTCTTCTTTGCCTGTGGAAATCAGACGCGTGCCTTGGTCGTTGAAGCTGAGGTACTGGATGCCGCGCTCGTGCCGGACGTCCATGGCGACCTTGCGTTTGCCCGTCTTGGCGTCCCAGACATAGATGCGTGCGCCCTCGTCGCCCGAGGCCACCCACTTGCCGTCCTTCGACCACGCCACGGCCATCGCCTGCTGCTTGTGTTCTTTGAACTCGGCGATCGTCTTTCGGTTGGCTGCGTCGATCACCTTCACGGTCAGGTTCTCCATACCGGCGGCGAACTGGGAGCCCGTCGGCGCAGGGACGAAGATCGAGGCGCGTTGCCCCTGCATCGTGGCGATGGGCTTGACTTGGACGGCCGGAGCAGAGGCGGCCGAGACGATGGCGAGGGCGGCGATGCTGTTCAACATGGTTCCTTCCATTCAAGACGGACGCCAGACCTGAATGAGCGTCAAGAACCGCTCGAATCGATCCGTTCCTTGCGTCCCATCGTTCCAGACGTCTGGGAGCGACCCGCGTTTCTCATATTGTCGTAGAACAGATAGTGGTGGGCGATGCCCGCGAGCGGCCCGAACTTGGCCCGAAACAGGTCTCCAACGGCGCGATAGCGGGACTCGGTGATCGCCGCGCCACGCCACTCGGGAAAGTAGAGGCGCGTGGCGGCCTGCCAGAGGTGGGTGTCCACCGGGACGGCCTCGGTCTTGTGCAGGGCGAACAGTGCGATGCAGTCGGCCAGTTTCGGGCCGACGCCCGGTAACGCGATCAGAGCCTCGAACGCCTCGGCATAGGGTTTGGCCCGAAGGCTCGTCAGCCACTGGCGACCGCCGCGTTCGGCCACTCTTGCAGCGGTGAGGGGGATCGAACGCGCTCGGTACCCGAAGCCCTTGGCTCGCAGTTCGTGTTCCGGAATCGAAGCGACCGCTTCGATTTCGGGGAATCTTCGCAGAACAACTCCCTCGACCTCGCCGATCGGATCGCCGTAGGCTTGGAGGGCGCGGGCCATCGGCATGATGCGCCGCAAGTGGTTGTTCGGCGTGCAAAGAAAGCAGCAGAGCGTCTCGACCGGGCACGATGGCCGCATGAGCCGCAGCCCCGGAAAGCGCGCGATGTAAGGTTCGAGTTCGGGTGCCGCCGCTCGGATCGCAGCCTCTTGCTCCGCTTGGTCAACGTCCAGATTGAAGAGCCTTCGGAAGCGCTCAGAGGGCACGTTGCTCTCGACGTTCAGCCCATCGGGCGTCACCTGCACCCGGAACCATGCTTCTCCATCTACCCCGAGCCACAGATAAGGGGCTGTCTCGCGCCACAAGAACACCTGCCCACACGAGACACACTGCCGCAGATCGAGTTCTCCGGGTTCCAGCGAAATCGTGTACGTCACGGCCGGTTACGGTCCAGGTCTTCGCGCACGCGCCGGAGCTCCGCGACAAGTTCTTGCTGGCTCTGCGTGGTCGTGAGGTCGCTGCGTGTGCGTTCGATGACGGCCCTGAGGGCATCGCAGGTTCTGCGGAGTCCGCCCGTCATACTGTCTGGAAAGTCGAACGTGATCAGTTCGTCGTAGATCTCCTCCATGCGCAGGAGGATGCGCTCGGCTTCCCTGACGCGTCCGGCGCGCATCTCGTCGAGGGCGAAACGGCGGCATTCGCTGGCGGCCTCGCCCATGCCGTTCAGGTAGCTCATCGTCTCCGCGCCCAGCGCCGTCGGGCTTGGGCAGGGGCGACTCTGCACGATCGCCAGCACAGCCGCAGCTTCAACCATCTCCTTTTCGGCATCGTGGAAGTACCCCGCGTGGAAGAGCGCCGGATGGGGTTGAAGGAAATCCCGGGCCTGCTGAGCGATCGCCTGCGCCTCCCCCAACAGCGCTTCCGCCTCCTCGAACTGGTGTCGGTGGATGTGGCGGATGCACTTGGCCGACGTTTGCGTGAGCTTGCGGCACAGAGCAAGACCCGCTTCGCGCGCCTCGTGCATCGCGGCCGCGCGCTGCTTCAGGTCGGAGACGATGGCTTCCCAGGAGTCGTTCATCATAATGGTTAGAAATAGCCTAGACGCCTCAAACTCACCCAATTCGGCTCGCCGATGATCAAGTGGTCCAAGACCGGAATGTCGAGTGCATTGCCCACTTCGACCAACCGCTTCGTGACCTGGATGTCCTCGGGGCTGGGTGTCGGGTCGCCGCTGGGGTGGTTGTGGGCGACGATGATCTGCGACGCGCCATCGCGCACCGCTGGCCGAAACACCTCGCGCGGGCCCACGATGGACTGCGTCAGCGTGCCGATGTGGACCGTGTCTGAGCGGATGACCCGGTTCTTGGCGTCAAGCAGGACCACCATGAACCGCTCTTGGCTCAAGCCGACCAGGATGCCGAGTTCGTCCACCACGTCTTCGGGCGTTTCGACTTCGACCATATCGCCCCGCCCAGCGATGCCCGCCTTGCGCCCAAGCTCGATGGCCGCCAGAACACGCAACACTTCGAACGAATCGAGACCCGACGCTTCTTGCAACTGAATCGAGCTGAGATGGACCACGTCTCGCACCCGTTTCACCGAGCGCAACAAACGGTGGGCGGGCTCCTCACAGTCCGCAACGTCTTCGGCGCGACGGCTGATGGCCACGGCCAACAAATCGGAGGCGCTGGCCGAAGTCAGGCCCAGTTGCCGGATGCGCGTGAGCGGATCAGAAACCGAGCGGGCCATGTCCGCCCATTGTAGCCGCTGGCGCGTCAGGCGGCCTTCGACGAAGCCAACTGAGACGTGATCTGCGTCAGGCGCGAACTTTGGGATTGAAGACTGGCGATCGCCTCGTCCATCTTGGCGAACTTGTAGCGCAACTCGGCCTCGCGGGTCTTGATGCGCTCGCTCAGGCGCGTGATGCTCTCGTCGATCTGATCGATCTGCGCCTGCATCGCCTTCTCGCCCGAGGTCAGAAGGCCGTTGACCGAGTCCAAGAACATGGACATCGTGTCGGTCATCTGGCTTGAAACGCCCTTGACGAGGCCGACTGTGCCGACGAGGCCCGATCCAGTTCCGGTGTATTGCACCTGCAACCCCGCCGTCTTGGCGTTGCCGGCGTTTCCAGTGAGGAACTGGCCCGCGCCCGTGGCGGCTTCGCCGTTGATCGTTCCCGCGACGTCGAGTCCGGTCACGCTGGTGCCCGGTGCGCCTTGGCCGATGCCAGAGTTGTCGGTATCGGCAGCGAGGTCGCTCTCGACTGTGAAGTTGCCGTTGGTTCCAAACTTCTTGCTTTCGATCTTCAGGGCACCACCGTCAATCGTCGCCACAACCAAGTCCTTCAGCTTCGAGTCCGAATTGATCTTGTCAACCGTGTCTTGAAGAGTCGAGCCGAACGGGATCATGAACGTGGTCGGCGAGTTGCCGAACAGCGCCCCACTGAACGTCAGCGTTTCGGCGACGATGCTGGTCTGGCTCTGTGAGGTCGCGGAGCGATAGGAGCCTTTGGTCGCCGCCTGTGTGATCACGACATCGTAAGCGCCGGCGCCGCTGGCGATCGTCTTGTCCGAGTTCGAGATGAAGACGAGCGAATCGTTGGATGTGGTTCCCGTCGCCTTGAACAGCTTCGAGACGGCCGTCGGGTCGGCCTGAAGGGCCGCGGCCAACTTCGATTCGTCCAACTGCAGTTTGCCGCTCGAATCCACGTCGAACCCGATGGTCGTCAGGTTCTTGTAGTCTCCAGTGAGGCCGCCGACGTTGTTGAACAGAAGCGTCGCCACCGTGTTCTCCACCTGGCTGGCCACGGGGTCGCCGAACAGAGGGCCCGATTGGAACGTCTCGCCATCGAACTGGCTCGCCTGGCGGATGAAGTCCACCATGTTGTTGTAGGCGGCCACGAAGTCCTTCACGCGGCTAGCCACCGCTGAGTCGTCGCGGCTCATCGTCACCGTCACGGCGGAGTCGGTGGTCTTGTTCAGGCTGAGTGTGACGCCCGGCAGGACGTCCTTCACCGAGTTGGAGGCCGAAGTGAGGTCGACACCGTCGATCGAGTATTCGGCGTCTTGTGCCGCCACGAGTTCGCTGGCGTAGCCTTGTTGCAGAATGCCCAGAGCCGTCAGCACGTTCTCGCTGTCCACGAACGTGGGCGTTCCCGAATCGCCGACGATTTGCAGGCGATAGGCAGGGCTGCCGTTGACGGTCTCTTGCACCACGCTGGCCGTTGCTCCGGCGTTGGCGGCGTTGATCTTGCTCGCGATCGCGTCCAAGCTGTCGGAGCTCAGGTTGATATCGATGTTCTGGCCGTTGACGGAAATCTGCACCGTGTTGGGCGGCAGGATCTCGACCTTGAGCATCTCGGAGACGATCTGCGTCTGGCTCGCGAATGCGTTGCCCTTCGCCCCATCCGTGATCGGGCTTCGCACAGAAGTCGCCCCGCTGGTCAGGCCCAACGACGAAAGCACGCTGCTGGTGCCCAGGTCGGCCAATGCGATGGCGTTCGACTCGCCCGTGTCCTTGGCGGTCAGGGTGATGAACGCGTTGCCCGCGCCACCGTTGATGATGGAAGCCGTCACCCCGGCGTTCGCCGAGTTGATCTTCTGCGCCACCTTGGTCAAGGAGTCCGAGGCCTCGACCGTCACGCCTTTGCCGTTCACCGAGAACGTGCCGGTCATGTTGAGGGCGGACGTGGAATCCGTTTGACCTGCCGACGACACCTTGTGCGCCTTCGCGAGTTGAGTGACCTCGATCTGATAGGTTCCCGCGACGCTGCCCACCGTGCTTGAAACGCCGACGGCCGCCGAGTCGCTGGACGACGCCTTGATGGGGTTGAACGTGTTGGAGCTGTTCAGCGAACCTGCTGCGGTGCTCAGGGAGCTGAGCCGCGAGCGCAGTTCTCCCATCACGCTCATGCGGGTCTGGATCGTCTGCTGCTGTTGCTGCAGGCGTTGGATGGGAATCGCTTCGACCTGCAGCAGACGCGACACGATCGAAGCCGTATCGATGCCACTGCCGATACCGCTGAACGTGATGCCAGATAGACTGCTGCTGAGACTCATCGTCTTTTCGTCCTTCGACGAGGTTTCGTTCCCACCTCGCCTATCGGTGGTATCGGCGTGAGTCTGGAGAGATAGGGACGCTAATTCTGCCGGTTTCCACCACCGCCGCCCTTGCGCTTGCTCTCCAATTCTCGGCGGCTCGGGGCGATTTGTTGATCCATCGCGACCAGATACGGCGACCAACGCGAACTCGGGGTGTGCGTCAGGCTGGCGACCGACGAGATCAGGTAGCCGATGGCGTCGCCGAACTCGCGCAGCTTCAGCGTGTCGCCGGGTCCGGTCGCAAGCGGCCCCACGGGCGCGACCAAGCCGAACGCGATGAGTTTCTCAAGCTTGGCGAGTTGCGGCGCAGGCGCCTTGAGCTTGGTTTTGTCGAACGGCTGGGGGTCTTGCGTGTACTTGAACTGGGGCTTGGCGAGAGCGAACAACCGATCGAACTCGTCAATGATGGCGGCCCGGCTCATCGCCTTGGTCTTGCTCCAAGGGCGCAGCGAACGAGGGGGCGCTTTGACGCCGAGCACCTTGCCCATCACATCTTCGACCTTGAGAATCACGCCCATCGCTTCGGCCTCGGTCACAGGGTCGGCGAGTTTCGGCGAATCGGTTTGGGCCATGGCGGTCGAGGCGATGATGCAGGTGGCCAGGGGCAGCGTCCAGCGTTTCGTCATGTGGGTTCCTACTGGTGTTTGACGCACGGGACCCGCCATCCGTCCCAAAGGGTCCCTCCGGTACAATCGGCAAGCCCAATCCCCACACTATGAACGAGGAGATCGAAATCCCAGCGACCCAGCCCGAGGCCGAAGGCCTCGAAACGGAGCCCGTGCCCACGTCCGAAGACGTGGACTTCGCCGCCGCGCGACTTGAGGAACTGGAGTCAGAATGCGCCCAGATCCAAGAACTCTGCGAGGCCCTGAAGAACGAGAACCTCCGTCTGCGCGCCGACACGCAGAACATGCGCAAGCGGCACTTGCAGGAGATGGATCGCTTCCGTGTCTTGGCCAACGAGCGCTTGGTCCTCCAACTGCTGCCGGTGTTGGACAGCTTCGAGCGAGCCGTCGTCTCCGGTGAGAGTGGTGCCAGCGTCGAGACGATGCTCGATGGGTTGCGGGCGGTCGAGAAGCAGATGCGCGGCGCGTTGGACGAAGCGAAGGTCGTCGCGATCGCCGAGACCGGCGTACCATTCGACCCCGACCAGCACGACGCGGTGCTGACCATCCCGAGCGACGAACACCCCGAAGACACCGTCGTCAAGATTCTCGAGACCGGCTACCGGTTGGCCGACAAGGTCATCCGCCCGGCCAAGGTCCAGGTCAGCAAACTGCCATGAGCCGCAAGTACTTTGGAACGGATGGCGTCCGAGGCGTCGCCAACGTCAAGCTGTCGCCCGAAATCGCCTACCGAATCGGCCACTCCGCCGGTCGCTACCTCATCGAGCGGGGCCTTCCGCCGAAGGTCTACGTCGGCCGCGACACTCGGCGGAGCGGTCCCATGCTGGGCGCGGCCCTGGCCGCCGGCTTCTGCACCGTCGGCGTGGACGTGGTGGCCGTGGGCGTGGTGCCGACGCCAGCAGTCTCGTTCGGCGCGAAGAAGGGCGGGTTCGGTCTCGGCGTGATGATCTCGGCCAGCCACAACCCCGCGCCCGACAACGGCATCAAGCTCATCTCGCGCACGGGCAAGAAGCTGAGCGACGAGGACGAGTCCCACATCGAGGCCCTGATGGATCAGGAGCCTTTGGACCGGCCCACCGGCGCTGAGATCGGCTTCCTGAACTCGGCCTCGCGCCCCTGGGTCGGCGAGTATGTGGACTTCCTGGTCGGTCTGGTCCCCGAGCGGTTGGACGGCATAAAGGTCGCTGTAGACGCTGCGCACGGCGCGGCGTACGAGCTCGCGCCGATCGTCCTCGAACGGCTGGGCGCGACGGTCACGCTGGTGGGCACCGAGCCCGATGGCGACAACATCAACCAAGGCGTCGGCGCAACGCATCCCGCCACCATCAAGCGGCTCACCCTCGAGTCGGGCTCGGACGTCGGCGTCTCGTTCGATGGCGACGCCGATCGCGCGATCTTCAGCGACGAACTCGGCCACCTGATCAACGGCGACCGAGTCATCGCAGGCTGGGCATCCCACTGGCGCCGCGACCCCAAAGTCGTCGTCGGCACCGTGATGAGCAACACCGGATTCGTCCGATTCATGGAGGATCAGGGCTTCCAAGTTGCCCTGACCAAGGTCGGCGACAAGTACGTTTCGGACGAGATCGAACGCACGGGCGCCCACATCGGCGGCGAGCAGAGCGGCCACACCATCTTCCCCGAACACGGACCCACCGGCGACGGTCTCGCCACAGCGATGGAAATGCTCCGGGTGGTGGCCCGGATGGGCGGCAAGGGTTCGGCGATTTCCAAACTCTACGACGCTTGGCCCCAACTGCTGGTCAACGTCGAAGTCACCTCGACAAGCGGCTGGGATCAGGGCCCACGCGTGAAGGCGGCGCTGGCCCACGCGGAAGAAGCTCTGGCCGGGCATGGCAGGCTTTCGGCGCGAGCGAGTGGCACGCAACCCTTGGTCCGCATCATGGTCGAAGCCGACTCCTATCCGTTGCGCGACACCATCGCCGAAGAAGTCGTGGGTGCGATGCTTGACGAAGTGGGTGGGCGCGTCTACAGCAAGGTGGACCTCACCGATGATCTTGGCGATTGACGTCGGCAACACGCTGACAAAGTTTGGGCTTCACGACGGCGAAGGCTGGACGTTGGTCGAGCGATGCACCACCCCCCAAGTCATCGAAGACGTCTCTCGTTCGCCCCTTTCGGGCCTTGCCGGCCAGGCACAAGTGGTGGTCGGCTGCTCGGTCGTGCCCGAGGCGACTCGCGCCCTTGAAGCTCGAGTCCCGGTTCGGTGGCTGACCGCTCAGAACGTAGGCATTCCCATTCGCTACGGCCCGCCATGGTCGGTCGGGGCCGATCGTCTCGCCAACGCGTTGGCTCTTCGAGAACTGGCTCGCCCGGCGATCGCGTTGGACATCGGCTCGGCGACCACGTTCGACGTCGTGGATCGCGAGGGCGCGTTCGCTGGAGGTGCGATTCTCCCCGGCCCAGCGCTTTGGCTGAAGTCGCTCGCCCAAGGGACTGCGCAGCTTCCCGAAGGTGCGATGGACCAACCGGCGGCAGCCCTCGGCACGACCACGATCGGCGGTCTGCAATCCGGCCTCTACTTCGGCCTGCTGGGAGCCCTCGAGCGCGTCGCGGCCGAATTGTCCGACGAGTTGCAGCAAGGCGAGACTCGCCAAACGACACTCTTGGCGATCACGGGCGGCTATGCGCGCCTGATCGAGTCGGCTTTGGACGAAAGCGACGTGCTCCGCGCCTATGCAGTGACGGTCCAATCGGTGCCTCACTTGACCCTGGACGGACTCGTTTGTTTCCACCGTTTGGGCTTCTGACGAATTCTGTCGTATGATGGAGGGATGATGCTCGCCCTCATTGGACTCGCGCTGATCGCCCAGACCCAACCCGAGCCGGTCTACCGACCGAGGGGCGACTATGACCCCAACAACGGCTTCACAACGCTCGAAATCACCAAGATCGAGGGCGAATACGTGCCGTTTTATCACGAAGACGCCAAGCCCGACCTGTGTCCAGGATCGCGCATCACCATCCGGATCACGGTAAGGAACTCGGGCAAAACGCCGGTCCGGATGCCCGACTTCGTGCTGTACGAGATCAACATGAAGAAGCCTTGGATGACGACGGACACGGTTTTAGACCTCCCCCTGTCCGAGCGAGTCGCGACGGGCGGCAACATCCATCTGCGCGGGAACGAGCGCATCACGCTCAAGCCAGGCGAATCCAAGGTCTTCACACACTCTCCTGCGATTCCTCAGGGCCCGTGGAACCCAATGAAGGTCGAGGCCCGGCTCGGCGTCAACCTACTCGGCGACGTCTTGTTTGTTGGCCACCGCACGCCCTTCCCCGCAACCGTTGCCGTAAACGCACCGAATTACCACGCGGTCGCTGGGCAAGGCGTGTTCAAGGGCGTGGACGGCAAACCCCTGGAGCAAGCCACCAACTGGCGCGGCGTCATGAAGTTCGTCTGCGAGGGCCCACCCGTCGGTGGTCCCGTGCAGGTTAATTGCAGGATCATGAGGAAGAACTCGAACAGTCCGGCGATTATGGGCGGCAGTTCACACGACTCCCACGATGGCGAGTTCTGGCTCGACACCACAACCACGTCGCGTGGCGAGATTGACTGGTCGAGGGGCGAGTTCACGGTCAGGGTCGGCTGCCCGAAGCACGGGATGACCCGCCTTCTGACCGACGCCAACCCCTCGGACGACATCATGACCCTCTCGGCAACCGCCACCGCTGGAGGCGGCGAACGATAGGCTCTACTTGAGGTGGCGGCCCCACCAGGCAACAATCTCGCCCAAGCGGTGCAGTCTCAGGTCGGGAGGACCGGAGCGACTCATGCCGTGCGATGTGGACAGCGGATACCTCACGAACTTGGACTCGACCCCCTGCATCTGCAAGGCCGTGAACACTTGCTCCGATTGCTCCACGTTGCAGCGGAAGTCGCCTTCCGAGTGGATGATCAGCGTCGGCGTTTTGACGCCTTCGAAGTAGGCGATCGGCGATTGACGCCACAGTTCCTTGATCGCGTGGTGGTCGCCCCAGCACACGCCCTTGAAGTAGCCGTCCTTGTTGAACGGGAAGTCTGAGTTGCCGCCCATCGAGACCATGTTGCTGACGCATCGGTCCGTGATCGCGGCTTTGAAGTCGTGGCAGTGGCCGATCACCCAGTTGGTCATGTAGCCGCCATAGCTGCCGCCCATCACGCCCATCTGGCCGGGGTGGATGTATGGCTGGTGCTGCATCCAGCGGGTGACCGTTTGGATGTCCTCCCAATCCTTGTTGCCCCAGTCGCCCCGAATCGCGGCGGTGTGCGCTTCGCCGTAGCCTTCCGAGCCGCGCGGGTTGCTGTAGACCACGACGAATCCCTCGGCGGCCAGCAGTTGGAACTCGTGGAAGAACGTCCAACCGTACTGCGTGTGCGGCCCACCGTGGATCTCCAGCACCGCCGGGTAACGCTTGGGCGGCAGGTAGCCCACCGGCTTGATCACCCAGCAATGCACCTGGACGCCGTCGGTCGAATCGAGCCAGAACTCCTCCGGCTCGCTAAGGTCCAAACTGTCGAACAGCGGTTTGTTGAACCCGGTCAGCATTTCGATGCGCGGCGTCTCTTCCGAGAGGTCGAGCAGGGCGATCTCGGCGAGCCGCACCGCGTCGCTGACGGTAACGGGCAAGATCATGCCCTTGGCGCATGGCGCGCCGCACTCGACGACCTGCCTTCCCTCGGTCAGCCAGGCGACCTCGCCCGTCTCGGCGTCCAACCGACCGGCGTGCATTTCGCCCTGCTGCGCGACGTTCACGAGCAACGCTTTGGAATCCGGCGTCCAGACCAGAAAGCCGCTGCCGCCCGAGTCCTTGGTGTCCGAGATCACGCCGCCGGTGAACGTGGCGTCCAGGTCGTTCGTGAGGCAAACGGGTTCGCCGCCTTCGGCGGAAACGACATACACGCGCTGGTTGCGCACGCCCCACGGGTCGTTCTCGTCCACGTCGCCCAGGTAGGCGATCGTCGTGCCATCGGGCGACCAACGCGGACTGGTCTTGGTGCCCTTCGGCAACCCTTCCAGCTTCCACGCTTGGCCACTCATGTCCACTCGGTACAACTGCTCGTTCGTCGGCTCGACGAAGGGGCGCTTGCAGGCGGTGTGGGTGACCACGAGCTCGGCCGAGTTGGGCGACCAGTCGAAATCGTACTGCCCAAGCGGACACGCTGCGTACAGCTTACGATGCTCTTTCTTGGCGACATCGAGCACATAGATCGCGTAGCGCTGGCCCATGAACCAGCCATCGCCATCCAGTCGGCACCAGACGTCGTCGAGCACTTTGGGCGGTTCGCTGAGTCCTGCCGCTTCGCGCGTCTTCTTGGCTTCGGCCGTCCATTCGGCGTGCTGCTCGCGGAAGAGGTAGGCGATCTTGGTGCCGTCCGGCGACCACTTGAACCCGCCGATCGAACCCTCCGGCAGTTCCGTGATGCGTGTGGCCTCGCCGCCCTCGGTGGGCAGCAGGAAGATCTGAGGCTTCTTCTCGTCGCGTCCGCTGATGAACGCGATGCCGGAGCCGTCGGGCCTCCAACGCCCATGCGAGCACCCCGTCTCTCCCTGCGTCCATTGCCGGATGCGCCCGTCGCGGTCGGTGGTGAACAGGTGCGGGACGGCCTTGTTCTTCTTGACCGGTCCCTTCTTGCTGAACAGGATGAGCGTCCCATCCGGACTGGCCTGCGGGTCGCTGACGGATTCAAAGGCGAGCAGGTCGTCGGCTCGGATGGGTCGCTTCGGCATGGCGCAAGGTTACCTAGGCCGAGTCCGTCCGATCCGGGCTTGCCCGCAGCGGGATCCGGACCCTCCATCGCGGTTCCGCACTCACGATTCACGATTCACATTCACATCCCCCCGGATTTGGAGGAAGGAAGAAGGAAGTCGGAAGTCGGGACCTCTGGGTCGCCTTCACCGTTGAAGCTGCACGGGGCGGGTTTGTCAACCGGTTGCTCGTCTGGGGTTCGGATGGTGTTCGGTGGGGTTCGGCTAACGTTTGACTGTGGTTCGGTTCGTGTTGGGCTGAGCTCCGGCCGCTGCGCTGGGTCGGCGGCTGGCAGCTGGCTGGCCATCGAGCCTCTGAACCCTGAAAACCGAATACCGAACACTGAACACTTGAGAACCCTCGTCCGTTTTCCCCCGAGTGCTCGCTATACTGGTCTCCATGAATGCAGCGACGAACAGTAGCCTCTCAAGATTGTTCTGCCTCCTGTCGTGCCGACCATTGGTGCTCTGCCTGGTAGAGGGCCGAGGATTCGCTGATTGGTGACTATGAACCGAGTGTCGTTGCGTCTACTGCTGCAATGCGGCTGCATCATATTGTTCGGTGCGGCTTTGTGGGGCTGCAAATCCTTGGAGCGGAGGGAGGCCGGGATCTCAGACGAAGTCGACATGGCAGCGTTGTTGCCACATATTGACAACGGAGACGCAGATCGACTTTACAAGTTGATGCATGGCAAGAAGATAGACGACCGGCAGAAGCAGGAGCTTGTGATGTACGCTTCCAACAGGTGACAGTTAGGAATTGTGGCTATGCTGCTGGACATGAATGTTGATATGGTTGGATCAGTTGAAGATATGCAGACGACATTGTTCCATGCCGCAATCCTCTTTGCCCCAAGGGAAGAAAAGCTTGCTGTCGCCATGTGCTTTCTGGAGCGGGGAGCAGATCCGAACGTGCTCGACAGCTTGGATAGACCTGTCTTCTATTCTTTCGCCGTCGACGAGGCCGCTTTGGGAGTGTTCTTGCTTCACGGTGCTGATTTCACTGCCAGAGACGTCGCGGGACGATCAATACTGGAAGAAGCTGTTGTCGAGGGCGCCAGCGTCAGCACGTTGAAGCTCTTGGTGAGCGCGCCAGGATTGCACGTGGACAAACGTGAGAGGTCTAGGATTCTCAAGATTGCGAAGAGCCGGTATGATTCCTCTCCAGATGTTCTGGAATTGTTATCAGGTTCGCTTCCGGAATAGAGCAAGTGGTGCAAGGTTGTGTGTGGTTACTGGCGTTCATGCCGGCCCTCACCCCTAGCCCCTCTCCCACCGGCGAGGCGCTTCGGCCCACGGAACTGCTCAGACGGTGGACGAGGGGGACTCCCGCGCGGATGACCGCCGACTCGTCTCGCACCGGGAGGGCGCGACGAGCGCGACCCTTCGAGCTATAGGTTTCATCCGCCGCGTTTCTTTCGAGACTTCGTCCCGGCGGCGGAACGGGCACGGTCTGCCGGACAGGGGCGTTGTTTTGGCGCGCGAGGAGATCGGGCCCGGTCAGACCGTGGCACACCCCGGGTCGAAGAGTTGGCGGATGGCAGTCGGCGGTTGGTGGGCTGGTCTGCTCCCCAAAAATGAAGACGTCGCAAGATGAGTCTCCCCCGTCCT
>ERZ761607.1648-NODE-1648-length-26796-cov-7.923301_pt1 | contig 26796 bp, 26 predicted proteins | sample MGYA00511164_ERZ761607 | MGnify/ENA primary metagenome ERZ761607 (study PRJEB28899, sample SAMN02445080) | bioreactor sludge metagenome | biome: EBPR sludge | place: Australia: Brisbane, Thorneside Wastewater Treatment Plant | collected 2011-06-22 ... | reverse complement strand
TTCATCCAAACTCTCTCTCCTCCCTCTGAGTTGGTCTAAAGGCTGCACCGCGCAATGCGCGGTGTATGCCGTTAAAAGGGGAAAAGCCACGGATTTTATCCATGGCTTTTTATTTTATGCCGCCCCATTCCCGTTTCGTCTGACTTTATGATTCACAAACCTCGAAACATCTTCATCTACTGGAGAGTTGAAGACCTCATTTGGGCTGCTGACCTGCCGCAATCGATTGCTGACAATGACCGCGATGCGTGTTGCGAGTTGTGCGGCTTCAGGTAGATCATGCGTGACGAAGACCGTTGTTGTGGCGGTTTCTTTTAGCAGCGTGCCCAAGTCATCCAATAGATGGCTGCGAGTGGGAGGGTCGAGCGCGGAGAACGGTTCATCGAGCAGGAGCAGTTTCGGTTCGAGGATCAATGCCCGCGCCAGGCTGACGCGCTGCGCCTCGCCGCCGGAAAGTTGGTTGGCGCGCCGCTTCGCCAGGTGACCCACACCGAGCCGTTCCAGCCAGAGCGGGACTTTATTGCGAATTTCATCTTTATTGATTCCGCGAAACTTCAAACCGGATGCGACGTTCTCGAAAACGGTCATATCGAATAAAAGCGGATCTTGCATCACCAGCCCGATCCTGCGCCGATAGTCCGTATCCGACTCCGCCGATGCCTGCGTGCCGTTGAATTGAATTTCACCACGCTCGGGCTTGAGCAATCGTGCCAACGTCAGGAGCAATGTGCTTTTGCCTGCGCCATTCGGTCCGACGACCGCGAGCACTTCTCCGTTTTGGATCGCCAGATGTTCCAACTGCAAGGCGGGATGTTCGCCGCGCCTGACCAACAAATTATGGATCTGAACCAGCGGGGTCATTTTCGCACGCCCCTTTGCTGGATCCACGTCAATGCCCAGTTGATAAGGAAGGTGATGACGAGCAAAAGCACAGCCAGCCCAATGGCTTTATCGAATTCTCCCTTGCTGGTCTCGAGGACGATGGCAGTGGTCAGCACGCGCGTTTGGTAGCGGATGTTGCCGCCCACCATCATGGATGCGCCCACTTCCGAGATGACCGAGCCAAAGCCAGCCATCAACGCCGCCAGCAAAGGCAGACGCGCCTCGCGCCACAACATCCAGATCATTTGGATTCGGGATGCACCAAGCCCATAGAGTTGCAGAATCAGTCTCGGGTCCAGAGCTTGAAGCGATGCGGCGGTTAAGCCGGTCACGACCGGGAAGGAGATCACGACCTGGGCGATGATAATAGCGGTGGGGGTGTAGATCAGCCGCAAATCCCCCAGCGGACCAGAACGCCATAGCATCATCGCCACGAACAAACCGACGACCACAGGAGGCAAGCCCATGCCGGTGTTGACGAGGCTCAACAAAAAAGAACGCCCGGGGAATTTGCCAAGCGCCAGCAGCGTGCCGAACGGCAAGCCGATGATCAAACTCAAGCCGGTTGCAATGGCTGAGATTTGAAGAGAGAGCAGGGTGATTTGGAGGATTTCGATGTTCATAAAAGAGTAGGGGCGAGGTACCCTCGCCCCTACAGTAACTATTTTAATCCAAGCCGAGGTCGGCGTCGGTCTTATCGGCATCGGGGAAGAAGAGCGGCTGACCGAATTTGTCTGCGCCGAATTCACCGATGACCTTTTGGGTTTCGGGGTCGATCATGAAGTTGGCGAACGCAAGTGCGCCTTCATAGTTGACCTTGGGCCACTTGGTCTGGCTGACGGTGATGACATGGTAGACATTCAACAGGCTGGTATCCCCTTCGACCAAAACTTCAAGTTGATAGTTATCTTTGTTGGCGAGATAGGTGGCGCGGTCGGTGAGGATGTAGGATTCCGTTTCGGAGGCGACGGTCATGGAAGCGCCCATGCCCTGACCAGTTTCGATGTACCAAGCTTGTCCGGCGGGGTCGAGTCCGGCGGCTTTCCAGAGCGCGAGTTCCTTCTTGTGTGTGCCGGAGTCATCGCCGCGGGTGACGAAGTTCGCGCCCGCTTCGAAGATGGCTTTGAACGCATCTTTGGCGACGGTCATACCTTTGATGCCAGCCGGGTCAGATGCGGGACCGACGATGATGAAGTCATTGTGCATAACGAGGAAGCGGTCGGTGCCGTTGCCAGCCGCCATGAAGTCTTTCTCAGAGGCGGGCGCGTGGACGAGCAGCACATCGGCATTGCCTTCTTCACCCATCTTCATGGCTTCACCTGAACCGACGGCGATGGTCTGCACGGTGTAGCCGGTCTGTTCCTGGAACATGGGCACGAGCACATCTAGCAAGCCGGAGTCCTGCGTGGAGGTGGTGGTTGCGAGGATCAATTCAGCGACTGCGGGAGCAGCGGGGGCAGCAGATTCACCCGCCACGAGTTGAATCTCAACCACACCCTTGACTTGAAGTTTGCCGGATTCACCCGGGAAGACGCTGCTGAAGCCACCCTTACTGCGGAAAGACAGGATGCAGTTTTCACAGTCGGTCACATCAGCGAGGGAAACCTCCGCAGTGAAACCATCGTCGGCGACCAGAATCACGGTGGTGGCGTCGGTGTTGGGTTCTGCCATCGTGATCAATTCGGAGATCAACACGCCGGTGTAGGTGGCTTTTTCACCATTGTTATTGGTGGATTCCACATCGAGGGTTGGCATGGCTTTGACTTCATCTTCCGTCCACGCCTGTTCTTTGGCGACCGCGCCGGTGACCTTCAGCGCGACATTCGCGGCCGGAGCCTCAGTAGCAGCTTCAGTTGGGGCTTCGGTGGCGGCAGGGGCTTCCGTAGCGGGAACCTCTGTGGGGGCAGCTGATCCGCAGGCGGCAAGCACCAGGGATAGGATCAAGCCCATGAAAAAGAGTAATTTAATCGAACGGGACATTCTTCTTTTCTCCTTCTTTACATAAAATTGATTTTGCTTTCCGCCAAAACGACAGGCGGGATAAAGCCGATGTAATTATTCGTCCACGGCGACCATGATGTTGGAAGCCTTGATGACGGCGTACGCCTCTTTGCCTTTCTTCAAGCCAAGCGATCTCACCGAGGCATTGGTAATGATGGATACCAGTTGTTCGCCGCCGGGAAGTTCTATCGTCACTTCAGAGTTGACGGCTCCTTTGACGACCTTGATGACCTTGCCTTTTAGAACATTGCGCGCGCTGAGTTTCATGGATATCTCCTGAAAAACTTTTTTACCGCCAAGCACGCGAAGGTCGCAAAGGAAAAAAAGATTTTCTTTGCGTTCTTAGCGGGCTTTGCGGTTCAGAATTATTCACTGCTCTCTTTCAGCAGGGACAGCCTCAAAAATATGAACGTTGCCAACGCGACCAACACCAGCAAAGCGGCGACGGGTTGGGCGGCGGCCAGACCAAATCCTTCGAAGCGCTCGAAGACCAGCACCGGCACGATCTTGGGATGATAGGCAAGGATGACCACCGCGCCAAATTCGCTAATTCCGCGCGCCCACATCATCAACGCGCCAGCCAACACACCGCGCCACGCCTGCGGAAGCGAGACATACCAGAACGCCTGCCAGGGAGTTGCGCCGTCGATCAGTGCCACGCGTTCCAGTTCTTCATCCACCAGCGCGAACGACTCGCGGCTGAGATTCACCAGAAACGGCAGGCTGACGAACAACATCCCAACGACCACGCCAGCGAAATTGTCAGTGAAGGCGATACCAAGCGGAGTCAGCCACTGACCGAGCAATCCGCGCCTGCCGAAGACTAGCAAAAGCGCAACGCCTGCTGCTGTGTGTGGAATGACGATGGGGAGGTTGACCAACGCTTCCAACAAACGCTTGCCGCGGAATTTTCTGCGTGCCAGCAAAAATGCCAGCGGCACGCCGGTAAAAATTGCCAGCAAGGTCGCCATCGCCGCCGCGCTAAACGTCAGGCTGATGGAGTTCAGCACCTGCGGGTCGGTCAGCGCCAACCAGAGATTTTCCGGTGTGGTGCCAAGCAAAATGCTGAGCAACGGCAGGACGATGAATAGAATCAGCAATCCACCCAGCGCGGAAAAAACGATGTTAAAGAACAGGTTCCTTTTCTTCACGCTATTCCAACGGAACCGTGAACGCTTGCAAACTGGCGAGCAGGTTTTCGTACCCATCCGCAAGGAAGGTCTCGAACAAGGGATGGTGATTTGCTTCCATCACGGCGCGTCCTTCATCGCTCAACAAAAAGGCGATGAACAGCGCGGCTTCTTCCGTGTGCTGTGCGCCCGCAGGGATGGTCACGCCATAGCCAATGCGCTCGCCGCGAAACTCCGGCTCCACCGAAGCAAACCGCTGAAAGTCCAGATCCACTTGCACCTGGTTGTACGTTGCTTCAAAATCCGGCTCGCCTAAATTCACTTCGGGGGGCAGGCTCACCATCTTTAAGTTATGTTGTTGGATCACACTTTCATACTCGAAGGCGTAATCCAAGTCACCTGATTCGAGCAACGCGATCAATTGCACACTTGCGCCGCGTAAAACAATGTGCGAATCTGTTTTTGTTTCCAAAATTTCCGGCACGGTGATGGTCGTGAGTTCATCGTCGCGAAAGATCGTCACCGGAAAAGAAAATTGTTCATCGAACATCGGCGCGAACAAACCGTAATCATCATTCGCCATCTCCATCAGCGCGAACGCCATCAATGCGCGATAACCAGAAGCATCAAAACGCGGGTCTGCAATTCCGATCTTCACATCAGGGCGGGCGATCACTTCCGCCCAATTCCCTGCATTGATCTCGTCCGCATATTTGCTGTCCTCGCCATACGCCAGCGCCAGATGATTGCTTGCAAAACGGATGTACCAATCGGCATACGGCTCATTCGTTTCAGGAACGAGGCTTGTATACATCAGCATCGGAATGAGCGACGCATCTGCCGTTACCACCACATCGATCGGTTTATGCAGTTCCGTCGCATGGCGAATGACCTGAATACTGCCGTGATACTCCGCCTGCACATCGATGTTCGGGTATTTCGCCTCGAACGCTTTTTCAACGTCCGCGAACGGGATGATGAGACTCCCCGCCGCGAACACCGAAAGGGAGGTCTTCTCGACTGAAGTCATCCCATCATTCCCCACCTCAGCCTGTTGGCTGCTGCAGGAAGCGAGTGCTACGCTGAGAAGGGATACAAGCAAAAGAATTGCTATAGTTCGTTTCATCATCATGAGAGGTGACAATCACTTTAAATGTGACTGTCACCTGATTTGTCTACTTCACTTCCAACTTGACTACATCCTTCACCCAGGTGCCGCTGGGCAAATTCGGCATGACCATCTTGAAATTCTCCGCCGTGTTTGTAAAGCCAAGCAGACATTCCGCACACGCGCGGATTTCATCCAAACTAACTTCAGCAGAATATCCGTCTGAAGCGGTGATGACCAGAGTGGTCGCGCCATCCGTCGTGCCAACCAGATCAAGCAAGACGTTCAACGAAACGCCTTCGTACTCTTCCTTGCCTTTCTTGGGATGTTCCGCCGTGATTTTCAAAACTTCCATTGCGCGCAGGTCAGCTTCCATGAAGCCCGTCGGCTGAGTCACCGCCCCAGTGATGACGAGACTACCGGTCACTTCAACTGGCGCTGCCGCGGCTTCTTCTGTCGCTTCTTCAGTAGCAACTACAATTGTTTCCAGCCCGACATTGATCTCTGCGATCATGCCGACCATTTCGTTCTTTTCTAACCCTTCACCGACCAGCCGCAGCGGGAAATATTCTTCCGGCAGTTGGTTCTCGTTGACCTTGTACGCCACGAGGATGTCATCATTGCGGTTGAGGCGCGCCGCATCAAATGTGACGGTGTAGCCGTCAGCAGCGATCACATCCACGCTGTAACCGGCAGCGGCGAGTTCTTCATTGAACGCGGGACCCTCGTGCTCGATCTCATCGTCCACAGTACCGACGAACAACCAGAGTGGCACCCCGACCCATTCCTGCGCCTTGTCATCTGTCCAGGATGAGCCGTGACACTGCGGCGCACCACATGATTCCACGCTGGCGCGGTCAGTCGGTTTGGAGATGGCGCCATTCAATTCCAGTACCCATTCTTCACCGAGATTTTTGACCTCGAATTTGTTGACCCACTTCACCGACCAATGTCCATCGGTCACTTGATTCAACTCAGGGCTGATAATGGCGAGACGCAGGGTTCCATCCTGCCTGGCGTCGAAGGGTTCGCCATTCGCTTCGTAGGCAAGGATGGCGGTCAGTTCAACCGGATTTTTGAGCTCTTCGCCGGTTGCCGGATCATAGGCGATGAACGAGCCGTTTTGAATTTGGTCGAACGAAAACGTGATGCTATAACCATCCTCCGCAACCACGTTGAAGCCTGTCGTTTCGTCCATCCCGCCCATGAGTTCGGCGAGGTCTTTCAGCGCCACGCCTTTCATTGGGATGGGAGGTGTGATCTTGCCGGTACTGCTCTTGATGCCCGCGTAACCCTCGGTGGCAGGCAATGCTTTCAACTCATCCAACGTCAAAGAAATAGTTTCATTAGGTCCGACGATCTCCAACACAGGCTTGGCTGGTTCGGTCGGCATAGGTGTATCTTCCACCACGGCTTCCGTTGCTTCTTCTGCGACGGGTGAGGGTTCGATTTGAGTTCCCCCCGAGCAGGCGGCAAACCCTACCGCCAACGCAATCAACAATGCGCCGCTCAGGATCAAGCGTAAATGCAGTTTCATACAATTCTCCTTGGTGTTAACGCGGGCAAACACTCACCCGTAATTTTCAGCACTGAAGAGAAAGTGATAAAGATGTTCATGAATTTGGATATGGAGATTTTGAAAGCGGAAAGTGCTGACTATGTTCCTGATCGAGGTTGGATATTATATGGTCTTTTAAGGAAAAACTTATTTGAATTATATAAAAAAACCATAGGAACGGATAGTGCTAAAGTTTAGTTTCCGGGACTAAAAAGGATGGACGAACTCTACTTTTGACCAGTTGGGGGATCTATAAATGTATCTCTTCGCCGCTGTGTTTGGCACTGTAGCCGGTGAGAGTCCCCAACAAGGTGCGGAAGCCAGCGGTCTGAATGAATTCGAGCAGGGGGGTGAGGTTCTTTTCCTGCTCGCGCGGCAGGATTAGGTCGTAACGTTCCTCGAACAACGGGATGAAATCCAATCCGCGTTGATGCGCCGCAGCTTGCAACCCGAGCGATACATCCACCTTATCCATTTCGACGAGGGAGGCGGCTTCACTATGAGTTTTCACAGATCGTTCATACCCGTGGATGTTCTCAACGGGAATGTTTTGCCTGCTGAGTTCCGCATCCAGCCAGAGGCGCGTGCCTGAGCCGGGGTTACGGTTCACAAAGCGGACCTCGGAGCGGGCGATGTCCGAAAGGCTTTTGATTCCCTTTTTGTTTCCCGCCGAAACGATGAGACCCTGTGTACGATAGGCGAGAGTGAGGACCTCCACATCACGGTCTGGGAAAAGATGGCGGATGAATGGTGTATTGTATTCGCCGCTTTTATCGAGAAGATGTGAGCCGGAGATCTGGCACAGTCCCTGCCGCAGGTTGACCAACCCATCCAGCGAACCGACTGGCATGCTGAGCAGGTTGACGTGTTTAGCGAGCCGTTCTGCGATCCCTTCAAGGGCGAGGTCGTGACTGCCCGAGAAGATCACCGATGGATGTTTGCTCTTGGGCAGGATAACCTCTTGCAAAAGAAACGCATCCCCCTTGGCACGATAGAATTTCTCTGTCACTTTGCCGGTGCGCCTTGTTTCGCTGATCTCGATCAGGTCTGCGGATTCCAATGCGAGGATGTGATGCCGCACCCAGGCGGGGGACTGCTTCAAGGTCCGCGCGAGGATCGTGAGCGTGGCAGGCGCCGCCATGAGCAGACGCAGAATATCCATCCGGCGGGAGTCAGCCAGCAGTTTGATCTTGTCGAAGGAATTGATGGGGGATACGGTCTTCATACGTTCAGAGTTAAGGGAATCCTTAATTCGAGTCTACCGGTTTATCTTGGCAGAGTCAAGCAGAAATCCTTCTACATGGCATAACTCTTTTAAAGTTGTCGAAAGGGTTACAAAAATTCTGACTATCGATGCCAGTTATAGATGACTTCCTTCAATTGTATTTTTTGGATGTCATCCTATAATAAGTATATATGAACACATCCGAATTGCAGGAGTCAGATGGACCTTCGTAAACTTGAAACCTTTCTATGTGCGGCGGAAACATCCAACTTGTCTGAAGCTGCAAAACAACTTCACCTCAGCCAACCGGCGCTAAGTCACCAGATCAAATTGCTGGAGGAGGAACTTGAAGCCCGTCTCTTCATCCGCAGCAATACCGGTCTGAAATTGACCGAGGCCGGGCATCTGCTCCTGCCGTATGCACGCCGCCTTCTACAAGATACGAGCGACCTGCAAGAGATGATGGCATCCTTGAAAAATAACGAGACGGGGGAATTGCGCATTGCCTGTAGTTCCACTAGTGGACGGTATGTACTCCCACTCATGGTCGCCCGCTTTTGTACGGCGTATCCGTCTGTCCGTGCCCGCATCCTTGCCTGCCAGCCTCGACACATGGTTGAAAAACTCCTCGTCAGCGATGCCCACCTCGGCATTGTCAGCTCCGAGCCGGTCGAACCTGAATTGCAAGCCCAGGAATTCTTCCGCGACGCAATCAGCCTGGTCGCAGCCTCCAGCCATCGTTGGGTGGGGAGGCGATCTGTCGAACCGGCAGAGCTGCTTCAGGAGCATTTCATCATGCGCGAAGAATCCTCCGGAACACGCAAAGTCATGCTGGAGGAATTTGCGAAATTCGATATCAGCCTCGATGACTTGAATATTTTTCTCGAAGTGGGGAATGTGGAAGGGGTCCTTGAGCTGGTGGCGGGTGGGTACGGTGTTTCGTTCGTATCGGAACTTGCCAGCCGCAATCTGCGCCGACTCGGGCGGATCGTTCGTCTGCCCGTGGAAGGAATGGACATGGAGCGTTTCAATTACCTAGTGCGAAAACGCGCCTCACCGCCTCATCGCGCCCGGGATGTTTTCTGGGGATTCATCCATGCGCCTGAAAATGCCGACCTTCTTCACCTCAACGTAAACGATAATTAGAACTTATAACAAAGAGTCAAAAGCGGCGATTTTCGCCGCTTTTGACTTGTAGCCTCTCATACTATTTGGGCAGGCGACCGTTTCAAACCTTTTGGTCTTCCTGCATGAATTGGCAATGCACGGTAAAGAAGCCGTAGATGAAACTAAGCGCCATGCATCCGCCCCAGAAGAACGGCGTCACATTGATGCTAAGAACGCCGCTCAAGCTCAAGGTCGGGATCAAAATCGCGCAACCTAACATTGCCAGCCCAATGGACTTGAACAACAATGGGTGACGCACACGGATGAACTCGCACAACTGCGAGTGATTCTTCTGAGTTGCAAATCCCAAAATCGCCCCTCCCATCAGCCCGACGAAAAGTGAAACTGCCATGTTCTCCTCCGCGACGCTTTTGGCGTCAGGACCCAATGACTTTTTCTGCAATTTCATCATACTCGTGAAAACCGGCTGGAACCAGTAACACGCGTCATGCCGGTTATTCCATTCTGGAATGGCGTGCCATAAATAGGTTGAATACCAGACTATTGAAGGTATATTGGTAACTTTCCATTCGATGAAGTTCTCCGCTGCAATTCCAGAACTCAAGCCTGGAGTGAACACCCCATGCATCTTCCACCTGTTGGGGAGACGTCATAAAAAAAACCCGCCTCGAAAACAGATTCCGAGGCGGGTTTTGTCAAACTATCTGTGAACGGGTATTACAAATGCCGCGAACTGCGCGGATCGAAAGCGTCGCGCAAGCCATCGCCCAGCAGGTTGACGGACAGAATGATGAACACGATGAAGGTGCTGGGGAAGACCCACATCCACCAGGCGCCGCGGGTCAGGAAAGACTGCGCTTGTTGCATCATGTTGCCCCATGTGGAGGTCGGTTGCTGCACGCCGAGCCCAAGAAAGGAAACGTAGGCTTCGGTGAGGATCGCGCCTGCCAGACCCAAGGTGGATGACACGATGATCGGGCCAAGTGTATTGGGCACTAAATGTCTGAAAAAGATGCGGGTATCGCTGGCGCCGAGCGCGCGGGAGGCGGAAATATAATCCAACTCCTTGATGGAAAGGACACTGGCGCGCACGATTCGTGCCAGGTACATCCACGAAGTGAGACCGATCACCAGGATCACAATGCCGATGCTGCCGCTGAAGGTGCGTCCGAGGATGACCACCTGCCCCACTTCACGCCCAATGAATTTCGCCAATACGATCAACAGAAAGAGTGAGGGGATGGCAAGCATGGCTTCGGTGAAACGCATCAAAAGCGAGTCGACCCAGCCGCCATAATATGCTGCAATGCCGCCGATCAGCGTTCCGAGTGAAACGGAGACTGTTACAGCCAGTATCCCGATAAATAGCGAAATCTGTCCGCCGTAAATGATGCGGATAAAAACGTCGCGCCCGACACTGTCTGTCCCGAACCAGTGGGTTTCACTGGGCGGGGACAGGCGGGCTTTTAGGTCGGTCTCATTTGCCCGGGCTTCTGGATAGATGATCGAACCGCCGATGATAAAAATGATGAGCAATACGGCGCCTATTCCACCGACAACCGCCATGCGATGTTTGCGGAAGCGGCGCCAGATCAACTGGCTGGGGGTGAGCGGCGCTTTACGCTCTTCATCGATCGACCCGACGCTTGTGGAGGACTTTGCGAATTCAGAAGTTTCTGTCATGATAAATTATCCTAGCCTAATCGGATTCTGGGATCAACGACGGTATAAAGCAGGTCCACGATGATCGTAAAGAATACTACGCCTGAGGATGTCAATAAAAGCACGCCCAACACCACCGGGTAATCTCCACGCTGGGCGTATTCCCAGAATAAACGACCCATTCCAGGCCAGGTAAATACCGATTCTGTGACGAGCGCTCCACCCATCAGGAAGGGGATATCCAACCCGATGATGGTGACGAAAGGCAGGATGGCGTTGCGGAAGGCGTGTTTGTAAAGCGTAACCCGTTCGGTAAGACCCTTCGCCCGTGCAGTGCGAATATAGTCCAGCCCCAGCACTTCAAGAATGCTGGTGCGCAGGAATCGGGAATACCCGGCGGTTTGAATGGCAACCAGGCAGAACACTGGCATAACCATATGGCGAATCAATTCGATGGGATCTTTTGGATCCCAGATGTCTGCCCCGGTAGGCAGGTAGGGAAGCCCCCACTGTTTGAACTTCACCGCGAAAAGCATGATACAGCCCAATGCAATGAAGAATATTGGCATTGAAAAACCGATGAAAGAAAGGGTTGTGATCAGGTTATCTACAAAGGAGTATTGTTTGACAGCCGCCACCAACCCCAACACAACAGAAACGAGAATGATGAAAATCTCAGCTGTGATCATCAATTTTAGCGTCAACGGCAGGCGCTGTTTGATCATTTCAATGACGGGCTGTTTCGAAAAGAAGGAGTTTCCCAGGTCGCCTTGAAGCGCCAGACCCAACCAGCGGACGTATTGAACTGGCAAGGGTTTGTCCAGGCCCAGATTTTTGGCGATTCTCTCCCTGTCTTCAGCAGTTATGCCCGGCTTATTGGCATATTGCGCCATTGGGTCCGAGGAAAGCCGCGTTAAAATGAAACACAACATCGTTATGATAAAAAGGATGAAGATGGCTTGCACGATTCTGCGCACGAGGTATGCCCACATGGGTAAACCCTTCCCACCGTCCTGGTTGGGATTTTTGCTACAGGACAGTAATCAAACTGTTTTCAATTGATGGTCTCAAAAAAATATTTGAATGAACAGAATAATTTCTATGGATAGACCTGTGGCGCTTGCGCCACAGGTCTATTTTCAGCTTTCGAACTTAATCGTCTTACTTGATGTCGAAGTCCTCAGCAGACCAGAACGCGTTGGCGTAACCGGAGCTGGGCGGGAAGACCAGGGTGTCGCTGTAGGCAAAGATGTTCGCGCGGGCATAGAGCGGAACGATGATCACATTGTCGAACATGTACTGCTGGATCTCATCGTAAACGACTTTGCGCGTCGCGGGATCAGCGCTCTTCAGCGCCTCCAGGAACATGGCATCCAACTCGGGGTCGCAGATATGATAGTTGTTGGAACCAGCCGGGTTTGCAGCATTGGGCACATCGTCGCAGCCGAAGCTATCGCTCGAGTCAGGATCGGGATAGAAGCCGGTTGTGTAGATGGCCATATCGAAGTTGCCACGCGGCATGTCGGCACCATCGGTGTAGGAACCGAAGAAGGTACCAGCGGGGAGATGGTTCGGGATAACGTCGATACCGATCTGCTTCAATTCAGATTGAATGGTGAGGACGTTGTCCACACGGCGCTGGGCGGTTGTGGTCTCAATACCAAGTGAGAACCTGACTTCTTGACCGTCACAGGTACCAGCGCGGATGCCATCGGAGCCGACAGGGTAACCAGCTTCATCGAGCAGGGCGTTCGCCTGTTCAGGATCGTATGGATAGGGTTCCAACGCGGTGTTGTACCAGTAGGAGTTCGGCCACAAGGAGGCAATAAACGCGGCATCTTCCACCTGCAGGTAGTTCTTGATGAAACCGAGGCGGTCAATACCCATGGCAATTGCCTTGCGGACGCGGACATCCTTGAAGGGGCAGAAGCCGTCGACATCACTGATACCGACACCATCAACACCGGCGGTGGTGCCGAGGTTGAAGAACAGGTGCTCAAAGTCAGGGGTGGCATCAACACGGAGTTGAATGCCCTGCGACTCGAGACCCTGAACGGTCGGGATATCGGATTCAGCGAGGTTGACCATCAACTGCACATCGCCGGCCTGGAGGGCGGCAAGACCCGATTCAGGATCGGGAACGAACTTGATGTTGATGTAGTCCAACTTGGCGGGAGTGCCGAAGTAGTTCGGGTTGCGGACGAGGGTCATGTGATCGCCGGGTACCCATTCCTTGATGGCGAACGGACCGCCAGCCCAGGTGGGTTGGTGGATCTGCGGGTTGGTTTCGAGCCCGGTCTGACCTTCAAAGATATGAGCGGGGAGCAAGCCACCGCTGAGGTTGTTAGGACCGAGATTGAAGATGGTCGGCCAAGAAGGATAGAGTTCCGAGAATGTGATCACCACGGTTCTGTCATCGGGCGCTTCAACGCTGGCGATCTTGTCCCAACCACCGCGGCTGACGGGGGCATTCGCCGGATCCATCGCGGCCTGCCAGTTGAAGACAAAGTCATTGGCTGTGATCGGCTCGCCATCAGACCAGAAAATGCAGTCCTTGAGCTTGTAGGTGATCGTCAAGCCGTCTTCAGAAACCCCGCCATTTTCGGCGCTTGGGATTTCTTCCGCGGCATAGGGGATCAGGTTGTTTTGATCATCCCATTTTCCAGGACCAATACCGTACATCTGCCAGATCCAGGCGGAAAAACTCATGTTGCTGTACTGAGATACAGCCTGATCGGGTTCCTGCTCGAAGGCAATATTGATGCCTTTTTCGCCGGTGTCAGCAGTGGTGGGGTCCCAGCCGGGTACAGCCGGAGCACAAGCAGCTTCTTCAGTGGCCGCTGGGGCTTCGGTGGCGGGGGCTGCTTCGGTGGCGGGGGCTTCGGTGGCTTCGGGCGTGCCACCGCAGGCGGCGAGCACCATGCTCGCAAGCACCAGCAACGAAAGCAAAGCGAACAGATTTCGTTTCATACGGTTCTCCTCCAATAGAGAGAAATGAAAGTTTTCATTTTGCCGCGCAAAATGATGGTGGATTATACACCGATTACAAATTTACCGGAAAACCGCTTCCGGCAAACCCTACTGGAGGAGGGTTTAATTCACAACCAAATACTATGTCTGAATGCTACTTCATCATCCCCGCGGCGCGTCTGCCGATCTCCACCGCAAAGTTCGTCCCCCGGTCCCACGGGTAGACCTGGCTCATCGAAGCGAAGTACAGACCTTCGATGGGAGTCTGGATGGCGGGAATGTTTTTTGAATGCCCCACAAGCGGAACAGGCTGGGCATAGTTTGTCTTGTATACCCAGACCTTTTTCACCCAATCGCGTTTGAACTCAGGGTTGAACTTCTCGAAAGCCGGGATGAACTTCTCAAGCAGTTGGTCGTCGTTCAATTCGAAATACTCATGACCCATTTCGAGATAATCCCCCGCATACACAATATGATCGCCGCCGAAATGATCCTTTGAAACAAAGTTCGTATGCTCGACCAATGCAAGGAAGGGATAGCCCTCCTCCTTTGGCACGTTGAACCAGTAATAACCTTCCTTCGAAAGCGGATGTTTCAGCGCAAGCGTCATCACCACTGCCCCCATCGACTTCAACTCCAGCAGACCCTTCAAATAGGATTCGGGCAGCTGCGGGCATAACCTCGCCATTTGATTTGGGGATGTGGTGACCAAAACCCTGTCGAAGGATTCGACCCCCGCCCCGCTTCGCACCTTAAGCCCGGCTTGATCCTTCTCAATGGACTGGATGCCCGCCCCAAGCCGAATCTCCACACCCTGCTCGCGCAGTTTTTCCGCGAAGAGGTCGGCAAATTTCTGAAAGCCGCCTTCGAATGTGCCGAGGCGCGTCGTCCGCGCCTTGATGCGCGCCCACATCCACGCCATGTTGACATCTTTATAGTATGAGGCGAACTTGCCAATGAGAAGCGGCTCCCACATCCGTTCGTAGACTTTTTTGCCCGCATACTTCATCATCCACTCGTGGGCGGTGACCTTTTCGAGCGACTGCCAATTCTTCGTCAGCCGTAAAAACAACCCGACGAATCCGAACCGGATTTTATCCAGCCCGAACCCAAGCCCGGGGAAGAGAAGCGCATTGAGGATCGAATCAAAGGGATACCACTTGTGTTTATGCAGCATGACCGTCAGCGGGCGCGGAAAAATGACCTTATCCTCCAGCCCCAACTCGCGGATCAGCCCGAGCATGGCTTGGTCCGTTTGGAACCAGTGATGGTAGAACTTTTCCACGGACCAATCCCAATGTGGTTCCTTGAACCCGCTTGCCAGCCCGCCGACAAAATCTGCGGCTTCATAAATGACGATATCGTGCCCTGCTTTTTTTAAGTCCCATGCAGCAGCCATGCCGCCGTAACCTGCTCCGAGAATTGCGATTTTCAAAAGAAAGTTCTCCCGATCTATTTTGTTCTGTGTTCGAGTTGTTCGGCAATGGCTTTCAACTTACCCCACCGCTGGCGTACGACATAGACCATTGCCAGGGTTTGCATCCAGCGTAGTTCGCTATTGGGCAGTTGGACCGCCTGTTCGAGCACCCGTACGGCTTCTTCATCTGTGCGTTGAACACGGACATATTCCTCTGCCAACCGGCAAAGGCGCTCATCTTCACTTTCGCGGGACGTGGTTCCAATGTCCAGCCTTCCGATAACCTCACGGATCTCGAAATCCAGCTCGTGTTCCGTAAACGGCTTGATGAGAAAGTTCTGAATCCCCAATTCTTTTGCCGCCTCGAACGTCTCAGGGTGATGCTCCGCCGATACTAAAATGCAGACGGTGCGCGGGTTTTCCTGCAATATTTGCCGGTACGCCGCCAGCCCGTTGATCTTGGACATGTTGATGTCCAAAAGGACGATATCCGGTTTGTGCTGGCGCGCCATTTCGATGGCCTGGGTGCCGTCCAGCGCAATGGCGACCACCTCCACGCCTTTGACCGACGATAGCATGACACGCGTGTTGCGGCGGGTTTCCTGGGTTGTATCCGCGATCAGGACTCGTTTTTTTCTGGGCTGAGGTTGCATGGCATTCTGCCTTTGTTGTTTTACGAATGGGTTATCGAGGCAAGTATAACCGAGATGAGCGTTCGCACTTTTCGCCTGACATATGTGTAAATTCATCCATCATCCATATAAGGTGTGAACCGCCCAATTTCAAGTGTCTACTCTCTAATCTCCACTCCTCAATCTGCTTCTTCCCGCAGGGAGTCGCTCCATTTGATCCCTTCGCGGGCAAGGTAATACGCGCCAAGGGCAGTGATGGGAACCCAAAGCGCCACATGCAGGACGAGGGTATAACCAGCAGCGGTCGCCTGGTCCACGCCATAGGCGGTGAGCACGGCAATACCGGGGGCGTCGAAGGTGCCGATGTAGCCCGGTGCGGAGGGGATCGTGGTGGCGAGGTTGACGATGCCGTTCATCAGCATCAACGCAAAGAACGAAACGTTGAAATCGAAGGCATGCATTACAAACCAGTATTTGCCGGTCTCCAACAACCAGATAATGACCGAAGTAAGGAAAACCATTAATACATTGAGCGGAGAACGCAGCGAGGCGAGCCCGTCTAAAAATTTGTTCATCACGCTGATGATGCGGGCATGGAGACGTTTTGGAGTGAGCCGCTCGATCATCCATAGACCGATCCGCGCGGTTGAATGGGGGAACATGGCTGCCAGCAGAAAGACCAGCAATGCGCCGAGGAAGACTCCCGTTCCAATGACCGCCACTTGTTGTATGTTTCCCACGAAGCCCGAAGCGCCTGTCAGCTTTGCCAGCTCCGATAGATTGACGAAGACGAATGCCAGCATGACCACGCCGTCGAAAATGCGCTCGACAATGATGGTCGCCAATGAAGCTGAAACGGATATGCCTTCCTTGCGTTTCAAGATGACGGCGCGCAGCACCTCCCCGGCACGTGCCGGGTAGATGTTGTTGCCCATGTAACCGATGGTCGTGATGGGAAACATGGTCTTTGTGGGAATCTTCTTGATCGGACCGAGCAGATAATGCCATCGCCATGCCCGCACCCATACCCCGACGAAGTACACTAGAATCCCCGGCACAAGCCAGATGTAATTCGCCTTTTGCATCGCACCCCAGAAATCACCCAACTTTAACCCGCGCAGAGCGAGCCATAAAAAAAGGACGCTGATCAGCGCCCCAAGCCAGAATTGCCATTTCTTCATTTGCATAATGGCTGGGATTGTACCAAATCAAAACTGGACTTCAAAGTCTCAAGACGTTGAAGTCCGTTATGCTCGCGTATAATCTCAACCTTGAAAGGAACGTAAATGAAAAAATATTTCCCCACGATTCGAGACTATCTACTCATCATCTTTTCCAGCTTGATCCAGGCGATCAGCCTGCAGTTGTTTTTCATCCCCGCCAGCCTTGCATCGGGCGGTGTGAGCGGAATTGCACAATTAATCAACAGCGCCACAGACTGGCCCATCGGGTTGATGGTCTTGATCGGCAATATCCCCTTGTTCATCCTCGGCTGGCGGCTTCTCGGTGGGTTCAAGTTTGCCATGCGCACAGGTGCCGCCATCCTTACCTATTCGATGCTCATCGATCTGTTGGGGAACAACCCGGTTTTTAATTCATATTCGCAAGCACTCATCTTGGAATTGAAAGACGATATTTTTCTAAACACTTTATATGGCGCGATCGTCAGTGGAGTTGGATATGGGCTGGTCTATCGCGCACGTGGATCCAGCGGCGGGTCCGACATTTTGGCGCGCGTGCTCAATCATTGGCGCGGCATTCCCATGACCCAAAGTTATTTGATCGTGGATACGCTCGTGATCCTCTCGGCTGGATTTGTTTTCGGCTGGAAGCCCGCCTTGTATGCCATGATCGCCCTTTACGTGAGCGGACTTGTGGCAGAGACCGTGCTCGAAGGCGGCGGGACGGTCCGCACCGCGATGATTGTGACGGGCAGACCTGATGAAGTCACAAACCGGGTGATCGAGGAACTCCAGCGTGGCGTGACCTGGCTCGAAGGCAAAGGCGCGTATACCGGCAACAGCCGTCCTGTCCTTTATTGCGTCGTCAACCGCGCGGAAATCGCCACGCTGAAAGCCATCGTCCATGAAAATGATCCCGAAGCCTTCATGGTCATCGGCGTGGCACATGAGGCGCTGGGAGAGGGGTTCAAGCCCCTGAGAGGCAGATAACCTTACGGCTTGTCCAAAAGCGGGCGGAGATGACATCCGCCCGCTTTTTTGTTCCCAAATTCAGCTTTATAAAATTAAGTGGAGTGGGGAGATTTTTCACATGAACTGAACAAAATTAAGTGGTTGGCACTCTTCAATATAATTAGTTTTGTCGTTTCGAATAGTGACAAAATAATATTGAACTGGAGGGTGATTCGTGCTAAACCATTTACAGAACACTATGTTGGACGAAATCGATAAAGCCCTGCTTCGCGAACTGCAAGCTGACGGCCGCCTGACCAACGTGGAATTGGCGCGCCGGATCAGCCTTTCGCCGCCTGCCACCCTCACCCGGCTCAAGCGCCTGGAAAAAGACGGCTACATAAAGAATTATGCCGCCATCATCGACCGCGAAAAAGCCGGGTACGACCTGCTTTGCTTCATCCAAATTGGAATGCAGACGCATCAATTCGAGCAGGTGGAGAATTTCCGTAAGCTGGTGCAGGACATGCCCGAAGTGCTGGAATGTCATCACATCACCGGCGAGTATGACTACCTGCTCAAGGTGGTCTTCCGCAACCGGAAGGACCTGGAGCGATTTGCCGTGAACCGCCTCACACCTATCCCGGGCGTGTCACGCATTCACACCAGCCTTGTGTTCACAGAAGTCAAATCAACCGCCGCGCTTCCGCTCGAATAGTAGTAGGTCCGACAGTTTATTTGAAACCTGTCAGGCTTCATAATCATTTTGTAATCGGAGGACCCCATGACCGAACCGCGCAAGAAAATGACCCTTCCAGGGCTGTACCAAAAAGTGGCGGACAAACAACCCATCACCTGGCTCACTTGTTACGACTACCCAACCGCATACATGCAAGACCAGGCAGGCGTGGACATGATCCTCGTCGGCGACAGCCTCGGCATGACCATGCTCGGCTATGACTCGACCCTGCCCGTCACAATGGACGACATGATCCGTCATTCGGCGGCGGTCCGCCGCGGTGCGCCAAACGTTTGGCTGGTGGGTGACATGCCATACATGACCTACCAACCAAGCGTTGAATCCGCCATTCGCAACGCCGGCAGATTCATGGCGGAAGCGGGTTGCGACTGCATCAAACTGGAAGGCGGCGCGGCAATGGCGGATCGCATCAAGGGGATCGTGGATGCGGGGATTCCCGCCATCGGTCACCTCGGACTCACGCCTCAATCTGTCTCCGCCCTGGGCGGGTTCAAGTTGCAGGGAAAGTCTGCCACACTGGCAAAGAAGATCGTGGACGACGCCAAGGCGCTCGAAGAAGCTGGAGCGTTCTGCATCCTACTCGAACTTGTCCCCGATAGATTGTGCCAGCTCATCACAGAACGCGCAAAGAATTGCATCATCATGTCGCTGGGGTCGGGTCCTCACGCGCACGGACAGTTGCTCATTTACCATGACGCGTTTGCGCTCTATCCCAAATTCAAGCCGCGTATGGCAAAAGTCTTTGCCGATGCGGGTGCGGTCATCCGCGAGGGGCTCAATGGCTACGTCAAAGAAGTAACCGAAAAGACCTTCCCCGCCAAAGAAAACTGGTTCGGGATGCCGGATGAAGAGTATGACGAATTGTTGAATTTAGTCGGATAGTTTGATAGTCAGATGGTCGAGTAGTCTGGCCGCCACTTCGTCAAGTAGTCGGATGGTCGTTGGTCAGGGACAATGGCTTATTCGACTATCAGACTATGCGACTATCTGACTACTCAACTACAAGACAAGGAGACAAAATGCAATCTCTACTCAAAATAGACCCCAACCGCCTCGAAGCGATCAACTCTGTTCTGCTCGACCCGAATTCGCGAGTGATGAAGGCCTTTCTCGATATCGTTGCCAAGTACGGAACGCCCGAAGAGATCAACCGCAAGCACCACGAGTCGCGCAAGATGGAAAATCTTTTCAAGCAGGTCGAAGCCAAAGCGCCTGACTATCTCAAAGACCTCAACTGGCTGATTCAACAACGTGACAGCGGCGCATTCATCTCGGTCGCAGACTACAGGCACAAAGTCCTGGGCGATGCGGTGAAAAATATCAAATTCAAGGACGAGTACGCTGTTACCCTTGAAGTCTCCGCCCTGCAATACTTCCCGTGGATTCGCATCATGGCGGAACAGGCGATCGCGAACAAGACGCTCATGCCCGGGCGATATATTGCCGTGCGCAAGATGAAGGAATCTGAAGCCGATGGCGATTTGCCCGCCATCGTCGCCGCATTGGACATCATCGGTGCGTCATTCGTCGAGACGCTGGACACGAAAGGTACCGACGGTTCAAACCCGCACCTCGGCGGACCTGCGACGATCACCGGTTACTTTGGCGGTATTGGTCAGCCGAACGAACACGCGTTGCAATGGCTGGACGAGTTTTTGTATTATTACACCAATTATGGTGTTCAACATGTCTTGAACTTCAACGCGGGGACGATCCTGCTCGGTTTCATGCTCTACAAACTTGGCGTGGATATTCAGTTCAAGATCTCGGTCTTCTTCGGCTCGGATAATCCCTATCACGCCTTGTGGATCATGATGATGGCAAAGTTGTTCAGTCGTGACGATGGGACGAGCCCGCTCATTGGCTTCAACTGGTCGAACTCGATCAATAACGAGACGATGGAACTGACCGCAGACTTCCGCAAGTCGCTTGGTTTTGAGAAGGTCGTGCGCTTCGAACATCACATCACCGAGCCGCAGAAGAGCATCGTCATTCAGCCGTATAACCGCCGTGCCGAACTGGTGCAGATCGCTGACCATGTTGCTAACATCGCGGCGAAGCATGAAGGCGGCGACCCCGAAGTGGATGTGACCCGCGCTCATCTCTCCGACATCCTGGACTATTTCCGCGAGAAGAAAGAAGTCATCGAAACCGGTGATTGGGATAACTTGCTGAGAAACTACCTTGATAAAGTGGATGCCTGCAACCAGACCGCCTGGGCGTTGACCGAGAAAGGCTTGAGTTTTGTGGCGGCGAAGAATTTGCATAAGTGGTGATCACTAGGTCGAATTGGTAGATTGTGTAAAACCAATCTACCAATTCCCAATATACGAATATCCCGAAGGTGAGAATGACCATACTAGAGTTGAGAGAAGAACTAACCGCGCAAGAAATCACCGAATTGAATAAGGAATACACTTTTTTCTCCTGGTCTGCACAGGGGAGCTTGAATCCCATTCCTGTCGCTCATGCTGAAGGTGTTTATTTCTGGGATGCGAACGGCAAACGCTATCTCGATTTCGTTTCGCAGTTGGTGAATTCCAATTTGGGGCATCAACATCCCAAAGTGGTGAAGGCGATTCAAGAGCAAGCCGCCAAACTCACTTTCATCAGCCCCTTTCATGGTACAGAGCCGCGCGGCGTGTTGGGCAAACTATTAGCGGAAGTAACCCCCGGTGATTTAAAGAAATCCTTTCTCACACTGGGTGGGTCGGATGCGAACGAGAACGCCATTAAGATCGCGCGTCAATACACCGGCAGGCACAAGATACTGGCACGCTATCGATCCTATCACGGCGCGACTCACGGAGCGGTTGCTCTCACCGGCGATTATCGCCGCCTCTCTGCAGAGCCCTCCATTTCGGGCGTGATCCACATCCTTGACCCGTATTGCTATCGCTGTCCGTTCGGCTGGACCAAGGATACCTGCAAACGTCAATGCATCAGCCATGTCGAAGAGGTGATTCAACACGAAGGTCCCGACCAGATCGCGGCGATCATCCTTGAAGGAGTGACAGGCACGAACGGGCTCATTCTCCCGCCGGATGAATACTGGCCCCGTATGAGGGATATCTGCGATAAATACGGCATCCTGCTCATCTCTGATGAAGTCATGAGCGGCTGGGGGCGTACCGGCGAATGGTTCGCCGTGGATAATTGGAACGTCGTTCCCGACATCATCACCACAGCAAAGGCAATTACATCCGGGTATTTGCCGCTGGGCGCGGTCATTGTCAGTGAAAAGATCGCGAAACATTTTGACGATCATGTGTTGTATGCAGGTCTGACCTATAACGGTCATGCCATGTCCTGCGCGGCGGCGGTTGCGACCATCAATACCTATAAAGAAGAGAACATCTTCGAGAATGCCAGAGTAATGGGGAAATATCTTGGCGAAGAACTGGAGGAGTTAAAAGAAAAACACCCCTCGATTGGGGATGTCCGTTACATGGGTTTATTTTCCGGCATCGAGTTCGTGAAAAACCGCGAGACCAAAGAGCCGATGGATGTCGCACGGCTAAAAAGTTATCTTATTCAAAACGGAGTTTACGTTTTCCACTTCAAGAATATTCTCATCGTCGCGCCGCCGTTGATCATTACTAAAGAACAAATGGGTGAAGGTTTGCAGGTATTGGATGAGGGGATCTTTGAAATGATGGATAGCCAGATCGCTTAGCGAGACACTTTCCACTCACCAATTAGAGAGTGGAAAGTGGAAGGCAGAATTACTTCCTTTTCCCATACCCCAATTGCTTCAACATATTCGCATCGTTGCGCCAGTCTTTCGAGACCTTCACGCGCAGTTCCAAAAAGACCTTGTGCCCGCCCATCTCTTCGATCTCTTTGCGCGCGGCAGAGCCAATGGCTTTTAGCATTTTTCCGCCTTCGCCAATCACAATTCCCTTTTGCGACTCGCGTTCCACATAGATCGTCGCGGCAATGTATGCCATGCCGTTCTCGCGTTCTTTGAATTCGTCAATGCGCACCGCCATGCCATGCGGAACTTCGTCACGCAATTTGATGAGACAGGCTTCGCGGATCAAATCTCCCGCAATTTCTTTTTCATACAAGTCCGTGATCTGCTCATCGGGATACTCCGCCTCTCTCTCAGGGACGGCTTGGATCAGCGTTTCGATCAGTTCGCCAACCCCAAGCCTGCGCGCCGCAGAGACGCGCACTGTGCTGGCATTGTTCACCAAAGCGGCATATTCTTTTTCGCGGACGGATAATTCATCGGGTTGCACCAGGTCTGTTTTGTTGAGGACCAGCATGCGGGGAGTCCGAGGCGAGACTCCGTGGAGGAGGATGGAGATATTCCTGTCCTCTTCGGTCGGGGAGGTGGAAACATCCACCAGCCAGAGAATCAGATCCACGCCTGAGAGGGCGTCTTCTGCTTCGGAGTTCAGAAACTCACCGAGTTTGTGCTTGGCGTTGTGAATGCCGGGCGTGTCGACGAAGATGAGCTGTGCATTCTCGACCGTGAAAATGCCAAGTTGTTTTTTGCGCGTGGTCTGCGGACGCGGCGAAACGGCGGCAATCTTCTGCCCGAGGATGGCATTAAGCAGGGTGGACTTGCCCACATTGGGGCGTCCGATAATGGCGATAAAGCCGGAACGATGATTCATGCTTCTCTCTTTTTCCAATTGACAATGACGAGGCTGGCGACAACCAGAAAACCGCCGACGAACAGTTGCCAGGTGAGACTTTCGTTGAGAAAGATCACACCGAGCAGCACGCCGCCGGGCGGAAAAATATATGTGACCAGCACAGTGCGGGTGGGACCGATCTCGTGCAGTAAATAATAATTCAAAATCATCGCAATGCCAGACCCCAAAACTCCGAGCCACAAGGCTGCGACCCAGGTGATCGGCAGGCTCGGAATGGAGAACGGTTGCTCCATGACCGGGCCCAGCAGCCACATGAATAGTGTGGCGATGATGAGCGGCGCAGCCCCGCGAACCGCTCCCTGCACATGGACGGTCGCTTTGCGCGCATACACGGCGCTGGCGGCATAAAACAGCGAGGCGAGGATGACCGCGCCTTCACCGAGGATGGAACTTTGTTTTATATTCATTAGGTCTTCGAGGAGCAGGACAATAATGCCCGCAAAGCCGGTCAGCAGGCCGATGACCTTTTGCTGGGTCATCTTGTCGTCGTGCAAAAAATAGTGCGCGATGACCAGCGTGAAAAGCGGGACGGTCGCATTAAGGATGGATGCGACGGCAGAGTCAATGCTGGTCTCGCCCCATGAGATGAGAAAGATGGGAATTGCCAAACTGGTGGGACCGAGAATAAGATAAGTGCGCCAGGTCTGCCAATCGCGGGGCCATTCAAGCTTTTGGTAGATTGCGACCGCGGCTGCGGTCAGCGCGCCGAACAACATGCGGAAGGCAACCAGTACCATGGGGCTGGCTTCTTGAACGCCGATCTTGATCCAAAGGAATGAAGAACTCCAGATCACGCCGAGGGCAATGAAGGCGATCCAATGTTTTGTTTTCAATAGGTTTCTCCTGATGACGAGTGTATCAGTTTTCTGAAAAGGGGCTGCTTATGCCCAGCCGCGCTCTACCGGGTATCGTTCTTTATCTTCCCAGTATTCGATGCCGCCGATCATCTCTTTGACGTGAAAGCCAAGAGCGCTAAGCTTGGCGGCGGCTTTTGTCGCACCGTTGCAGCCGGGTCCCCAGCAATAGACCACCAACAGCTTTTCTTTAGGCAGCTTGGACGTTGTCTCTGCATTGATGTTTACCTGCGGCAAATTGATCGCGCCCTGCGCATGGCTTTTGGCGTAATCTGCTGCGCTGCGAACATCGATCAGAATAAAGTCTGCCAGTTCGTTCTTCATGTCCGCGTACACATCCGAGGGGTCGGTCTCGTACGTCAGCTTGGCGGAAAAGAAAGCGTTGGCAATGGCTGGGTTTGCTGCCGGGGTGGCTGTGACCCGTGCTTTGGGTTTGAGGGTAACCATGTTTTCTCCTTGAGTTGGAATGCTTCAAGTGTATGGAAAAGAAGCCCTTTTGTGAATTTGAGGCTTTCGAACATAGCGTTCGGCGAAGCAAAACGCTCGACAGAATGGAATCATGTATACTGCGGGCATGGAACTCCATCACTTAAAGACCTTTGTCATTGTGGCTGAGGAAAGAAACCTGACCCGTGCCGCCGACCGTTTGTATATGACGCCGCCTTCGGTCAGTGCGCACATCAAGGCGTTGGAAGATGAACTGGGTGTGACCCTCTTTGTCCGCAAGCCGCAGGGCATGGAACTCACGGAGCATGGCGAAATTCTGCGCGTCAAAGCCGAGAAGATCTTGAACTCCACGCAGGAGATGGTTAACCTCTCAAAAAAATTGCAGACTTCGCTCACGGGTACGACTCGCATTGGTCTGAGCGCCACCTCCTCGTTTCAACGAGCCGCGAACCTCATCAGCCTGATGCAAAAAGAATACCCCGATATCGAGTTAACCTTCATCGCCTCTTGCACACATAAAATCGTTCAGGGGCTTCGCAACCATTCGATGGACGCCGGTTATATCTTTGGACCTGTGGAGGATGCCGCCCTGATCGGGTACGAACTGGCAGTCGCAGACCTGGTTATTGCTGCGCCGATGGAATGGAAAGACAAGGTTGAAAGCGCGAGTTGGAAAGAGATCGCCACCCTGCCCTGGGTCGGTTCGACTTATTACTGCCCGTTCCAGACCGCCCTCGAAAAGATGTTCAAGAAAAGAAAACTCACCATGAACAACATTGTCCGCACCGACGATGAGGTCAATAAATGTGAGCTGGTCAAAGCGGGAATTGGCATGGCTTTGCTCGAAAAAGGCGAAGCTGTAGAAGCGGCGAAAAAGGGGAGCGTGTTCATCTGGAAAACCGAGCCCATCCAGAGCAAGGTTTCCTGGGTGTATTTGAGAAATCGCAGCGATGACCCTTTGATTTCTGCCATGACTTCTCAAGTCTTGCATGTTTGGGATTTATCATGACCGCTTCTTATAGAATCCGCGCGGCAAAGCCAGCCGACCTGCCTGAGATCGTCCATTTGTGCGCGGAACATGCCGAATTCGAGCAGGCGGATTATTCTGCGTTCGGCAAGGCAGAACGCTTACAGACTTACCTGTTTGGCATTCCGCCAGCTGTATATTGCCTGGTTGTAGAGATGGGAAATAGCCTGTCCGGTTATGCAACGTATTCAAAGGAATTTTCCACCTGGGATGCAGGTTTTTACATCCACATGGATTGTCTGTTCCTGCGACCACATGTCCGCAGTTTGGGAATCGGTGAAATGCTGATGAAGCGCATCAAAGAAGAAACGCGTCGCCTTGGATGCCGCTTGATTCAATGGCAGACACCCACATTCAATACAGGGGCCATCAAGTTTTACAGGCGTATTGGCGCGGTTGAAAAAGAAAAAATGCGTTTTTATCTGACGGTTGAATAGACTAGATGCTTTTCACCAAATAATATTCCCCACGTTCAAAGCCGCGATCGAGATAATACTGGCGCGTGCCCACTGCCGCAATGACGGCAAGTTTCTCGAATCCTTTTTCTTTTGCAACCCGTTCCGCTTCTTCGAGCAGGCGTGTGCCTAAGCCAACGTGCTGAGCCGCGCCTGTTTTTTCTACACCGACGCCAAGTGATTGACCATACACATGCACTTCGCGAATCAGTGCTGAGCCAGTCAAGTCCTGCATGCCAGTTTCGGGGGAGTCTTTGGAAGGCAAAGACAAGCGGATGAACCCAGCTAAACCATCTTCTGGTGTGACGAACGAAATGAAATGTTCTTCGGCACTGCCAGCCTGATAAACCTGGTCATTCAATTGCAGCGACGCTAACTCGACGACCTTACCTTTCACTTCACGGCAGCGAATACACTGACAACGTGTGCCGCGCTTCTTCATTTCATCATGAACGTCCTGACGCAAACTCGTGCGGCGATTGCCTTCCACCACGTTGTTGCCCGGAATATCGCGGATGACGCGATTGACGCGGCAATATCGCGGAATAGATGTCTTGATATCTGCGATCAAGTCCACGAGTTCTTGGGTGGTGTAGGGTTGGAATTCGCCGCGTTGCCAATATTCATATAACTCGGCATTGGCGAGTAACTGGTTGGGGTAAATTTTTATTTCATCGGGGCAGAAATCATTCCACAGTTTTGCGAAGTCTTCGCGGTCTGATTGCGGAGTGGCACCCAAAA
>ERZ761607.1647-NODE-1647-length-26800-cov-8.790204_pt1 | contig 26800 bp, 18 predicted proteins | sample MGYA00511164_ERZ761607 | MGnify/ENA primary metagenome ERZ761607 (study PRJEB28899, sample SAMN02445080) | bioreactor sludge metagenome | biome: EBPR sludge | place: Australia: Brisbane, Thorneside Wastewater Treatment Plant | collected 2011-06-22 ... | reverse complement strand
TATTGCGCCCACAGTAGGGAAAATGAGGGGAAAACCCTCGGAAAAGCCGGAAAATCACGAAAATCCGGCTTGATTGTTGCGTATGGTGAAACGCGCCGGCTTAGCCAGCGTGAAGTCCGACAGGCTGCTAGGGAAAGACCGTTAACAAGAGTACACATCGGGTCAAGTCCGCCAGCGATCGTCCCCGCTCCGCCGAGACCGTCGCTTCCGGCAAGAAGGAAGCAGGTGCTCCCGGCCCGCGCGGCGATCCAGGCAAGCGCCTGGCCTCCATTGATGAGGGTACGTTGAAAATGCACGCACAAATCCATCCCACCGCCATCGTCGATGATGGTGCCCAAATCGGCGAACGAACCCGCGTCTGGCATTGGGTTCATGTCTCTGCCGGGGCACGCATCGGCAAAGGCTGTTCTCTGGGTCAGAATGTCTTCGTCGGAAACCGCGTAGCCGTCGGCGACAACGTCAAGATTCAGAACAATGTCTCGGTTTACGACAATGTCACCCTTGAAGATGACGTCTTCTGCGGCCCGAGCATGGTTTTCACCAATGTTTACAATCCGCGCTCCGCCGTCAATCGGAAGGACCAGTATCGCGACACGGTGGTCAAACGCGGCGCAACGATCGGAGCCAATAGCACCATCGTGTGTGGCACCACGATTGGCGAATACGCCTTTATTGCCGCCGGCGCAGTCGTCAATCGCGACGTAAAAGCCTATGCGCTGATGGTCGGGGTACCCGCCCGCCAGGTTGGCTGGATGAGCCAGTTCGGCGAGCGACTCGATTTGCCCCTGGAAGGGAACGGAAAAACTACTTGCCCGTACACCGGTACGACCTACGAATTGATTGACGGAAGCTGTACCTGTCTTGTCGCACCCGCCGCTCCGGAGTAGCTGTCGTCGCGATGGGGGATTGCAACGAGGTCTGCCGTCGTGGACACGCGGATCGGAGGGTGAGCGGACGCGCCTCGCCCTCCCGGGTTGGTCAATCCTTCCTGAACAGCCGGCCGATCATCCGCCGCCAAATCGGCTGCAGTAGCGGCCGTTCGTCTCGCCAGACCACCAGTTCATCGAGTGCCCTCTCCGGGGTAGTAAATCGGCCCGTCGTTCGGGACACATAAGTCGGGTAAAGGAGCAGCGCACCGGCCACCAGGCCATCGAGCGTCAGCCGGCGACGGCGACGATCCGGCGGCACGAGGTCTACCGTCAGCCCCCAGCCAACGTAGAACGGCTGCCCGTAGCAGACGACTTTCTTGCCGCGCAGTAGCGCTTCGAAGCCGGTCAGAGAAGTCAGCGTATGCACCTCATCGACCTCCGGCAGCAAGTTACCCATGCTGACGTCAAGCACCACCTCGTCGCTCCAGCGCTCCGCATCATTTTCCCCCTGCCCCTGCAGGCGCAGGCCAGCGACGACGTCGGGATGCGGTTTATAGAGCACATAAGCATCCGGGTTGGCCGTCCGCACAGCACGAAGCAAGTCCACATTACGGCGAATTCCTGGAGCCCCATAGGCCAGAGACGCGTCCGACTCGACCTGTCCAGGAACCAGAATCACTCGCCTCGGTGTCGGCGCCAGCGGACCGTTGTCAGCGCCTGCCCCGCTTCCGGCACCCGAATCCCCGCACGGCCTTCGCTCGGGCGCAGTGCTGCGGACGCCAGGAGGGGGTCGAACCCACCGAGCACCGCCGACGTTGTACTTCGTCAGACCGGTGGTCACCAGGCGCTCCCGCAGCGCTGCCGCCCGCAGCAGCAACTCCTCGTTGAAATCAGTGGTCTCCAAGACCACTTCCAGGTCCGACGGGCACGTCGCATCGTAGTAGATTCCTCGACCATCCATCACCCACGACAGCGGCCGGATCAGCTCCGCCCCCAATCCCACCGAGCGCAGGAACCCGTCCTCCAGCCGCACCACCCTAGCGGCTGGCGAAAGACCTGCCGGCTGTTTTCGGCCCCAGATGGCCACCAACGCGCCATCAGGCACCGGCTCGGTCGGCTCGCGAAAACGCACCTCCGATCCCTGAAAGAAATTCCGTACGATCGGCATCTTCCAGCGTGAAAATCCGAGTGCCACCACCTCGGCGGGAAAACGCTCACGCATCCTCCGCTGCAGGCCCAGCCAGTCGACCAGGCGCTCGACTTCGCAGCGCTTTCCGGTCTCGGGATCAATGTAGCGCGGATAGGCGATCAGCGCGCCATGCACCAGATTCTCAAGTGACACGGCCTGGCGGCGCTCCGGCGCTCGCAACTCGTCCTCGGTCAGCCCCCAGCCCGCATAGAACGGCATGCCGAAGGTGCGCACTCGTTTGCCCCACAACAAGCCCTCGAAGCCCATCTGAGAAGTCACCACGTAGACCGTCTGCGCGTGCTCGAGCAGCGTAACTGGGTGCACGTCCTGCCCGAGCACCATTATGCGCGGATGGCTGGCGATCGCCGCCAGATCGAAGTGGCCCCGCTTGTATCCTGCCATCACCTCGGGGTGCACCTTGAGCAGCACCCGGCATTCGGGGTTCTCGGTCAACGCTGCATCCAGCATTCGCTGAAAACACGACGCCTCACCCATCCCGTAGCGAATCGAGGCATCGCCAGCGGTCTGATCGACTACCAGCACGTACTGCCCGAACTCGCCGCGCGCCCCCCCTTCCGACTCCGCGACGAACTCTCGCGAGTGATTGTATTTAGACACCCGAGCTGCCCGCCATTTCGCCAGCAAGGCGCGTGCCCTGGCGCGGCACGCATGGGTCAGTTCGCCGGCAATCAGCGATTCCAGCCGGGACGGTTGCAGGGCATCGTAATAGATCCCCAGGTCGTCCACCACCACTGATAATGGCGGCTCGTTCCGGCCGAGTCCGACCGAGCGCAGAAAACCATCTTCCAGACAAACGAAGGGAATCCCGCGCGCCGCGGCAACGCGAATGGCGCGCCTGGCAAAACGACTGCGCCCCCAACCTACCGTCGCGGTGAGCTTGGCGGGCGTTCCGGCGACGCAGCGGATGACCTCCGCCCCGAGGAACTCATCGAGTCCGCGCATCTTTCGCAGGCCGCGGTTGAAAACTCCGTACACCCCGTCCATGTGCCTAGATCCTTAGCAGACCAGTGGTCACAGCAAGGCGAAAGCGCCGGACGGAAGCCAACGCATCCGCAAATGAACGACCCTGGATCCCCCGCACGATACTCTCGAAGTTATGCCCGTCGAAAATGAACCCCAGACCGTGGGTTCCGACGAGATCGGCCAGATAGGTGCGGTCAGCGGCGACCACGGGAATTCCCACTGCCAGCGCCTGAAAGAACTTGTTCGGCAAGGAAAGTCGATAGCTCAGGCAAACATCGTCTACACAACACCACATCACACATCGGCGCGATGCCACCAGGCTAACGAGCGCGCTTTCATAATCGCGAGGACCTAGCACCCAGCCAGCGGCAATCGCGACATCGGGGACTTCACCAATGAAAAAAGCATACACCGGAACTCCGAGCCGCTTCGTCTCGGCCGCCAGATGATCGAGCTGCCGACCCCTGACACCGCCACCCACGTAGACCAGCGCCAGTTCCTCGGCGCTGGGCACAGCAGCGTCCGCAGGTCGCAGGCGGCTCGCGAAATGATCGTTAGGCAGCACGCGTACCCGTTCAGGGGACATGCCATGGACCTGCTCGTACAAGTCTGCGATCGGCACATTGACCACGCGCAGTTCGCTCGCCCGACTAAGCACAGCGTTCTCGACGACCACGTCAAACGCCGTTCGCAGCCAGCTGTTCCGTCGGTTACGATGAAACTCGATCTCATGCGCATCGTAAATGAGCGCAGCTCTCGAGCTCCGCGCCAGTTCCAGCCCAACCACCCCACAAAACAGGTCGTGCGCATGGATCAGCTGAACACCATTGAGCCGCTGACGGAGACCTGAAGCGACACGCAGCGCTCTGACGAAACTTCGCAGCGAAACAGAGCAGCCAGCGAACAGGTGGTCCGGGCTCAATCCATACTGTTCTCTTAGCAATGACCATAGCCCATGACCGCGTTGAATGGCCTTCAAGACCATCAACACTGCCCTCAGGCAAGCCAGCAAGCTGAACGGCGGGAACGCCGCCGGGTCCGCACTGGCCAAATTGATAATTTCGACCGCCGGATAATGAGCCAGCGACGCCAGCACTCGCCTGTCGTGCTCGATGTCCTCGCTGACCAGTACCAGTATTCGCCCCGAGTTCAAGCCGGCCGCCCGGTCAACATAAGGCCAAATCGCGGCAAGCCGCGCCTGTGGCAGACGCAGGAACAATGGCGGCGGTCGAGCGGGAACCCCTGCGCGTTGCTCGCGATTCGAGCGCGCGATCTGGTCTGCCCTCGCGACGCAAGCGGCACCCACGCAGCGGTGGGCGCACGGCCAGCGCTCGGGACTGCCCACATTTGGCGGAGCAACAAGAGCTGGGCGCGAGGGACCAGATCATGATCTCCAGGCGTCTTGCCAACACGAGGAGTCCCTCCCGCGACAGGCCGCACGTCCCACAAGTCCGCGCGTCCGAAGAATGGGCCACCGACCGGGAACTCCGCGCCGCGCGCGCAAGGCACCTGGTCCGTTACACACCTTCCGCACACTTGACAAAGACCCGCTTGAAGTAACCCTTGCTGTCGTCCCCGATGTCGTCAAAGATCTCGGGAGTACCGAATTCGTCCGCGGCCAGGCTCAGCCAGTCTTGATCCCACTCCCGGTAAACCCGCAGCATCAGATCGCTTTGATAGTAGTGCTTCGAGGCGACGTAGCAGTAGACGCCACCAGGCGCCAAAGCCTCATGAATTGCGCGTAAGGTGGCTCTTGCGGCATGGTAATTCTCAATGAATACGGTGCCCGTCTTGTCCAGCACTAGATCGAACGGCGCCGCTGCGCGGCTGTCCGACGCTGCTCGGCTCTCCCGCCAAGCCATGAACGCTTCAATCGAATCGGCAACCCACCAACACGCGGGATAGCGCGCCGCGCAGACCTGGATGCCCTCCACCGAACCATCGACACCGATGCAGAAAGGGGAAACCGCCTCGGGTCGCTGCCGCACAAGCAGCGTCCGGACGAACTCGAGGAAATCACCTTGCCCGCAACCCAGTTCGAGTACGCTGTCAATCGACGCGGCATTTTCCGAGACGTACTGCCCGACAAAGGACGCCACGGACGGAGCAATCGAGTACAGCTGCGCATTGCTGCCGTACTTCTTGTCATACAGGTCAAAACGCGGGCTGGCCCTGGCCTGGAGAACGTTCTGCCGGCGTTGCAGATGTAATGCCTTGGCGTCCAGCAGCTTCGCGTGATGTGCACCATTGCGTCGCGCCTTGATTGCCGCGAGCGCGACCGGACTGTAGTTGGATAGCGGACTCCAGTGACAGGCATGTACCAGGCACTGAATGTTGCTGGCGACGTCACGACTGAGCAGATGCGTCCGAAGGACGGCGAGCATCTCGGTGCTTTCAGCGAACCGGTCGAGGTAGCGCGTCTGACCGTCCTGCAGAAAGAACCAGCGAGCGGAACTATCCGCGACGTACAGCCCGTGTGGGACAAAATTGCCTTCGTACGCCAGACCGTAATCGGCCATGGCAATCGTGAATTTCTCGACCGCGTGTGCACCGGCCTTAACCTGCGATGCAAAGAAGCGTTCATGGTCGGGGCTGTTCGCATACTCCTCAAACAACTTTCCTCGCAACTCCCTAAAGATCTGATAGTTCAGATAGCCGTCGATACGACCCCGGCGCGACCCGTGCGCAACGGTGCCTCTGATCGGGATTCCATTCGTTTGAAAACTCTCAAGAATCTGCTCCAGGAACTCGCCCGGCTGTCGCAGGGTATTGAGACCCAAGGTGATCAGGTCATTGTGCAGCGCCACCTCATGCCCCAGGTCGAGCAGCTGTTTGGCGTAGGAAAAGACCCGCGGGTCGATGTGCAGCTGCCCCTCACTGACGTGGCCGAAGTAGTTCGCGGGGGAGTACTGTCCGTCAGGATGGAGCAGGAAGTAAGTCGACCGCACGCCGAGCTGTGACTCCAGGGTAGCCATTGCCAAGGCATTCTCTATCGACCAATCAACGTCGTGTCGCAGCGCGACGTGTGGGGTGGTCACTGACAGAGAGTCCAGCAGCGAACAAAACGGCAGCCCAAAAGCCGCCAGCAGATCCTCCACGTAACGCGTCCGATCGGTCCACAGAACCGCCTCATGCACGTGCGATAACGCAAGGCTCTCCGTGACCCTTGGTGGCACCCCGACATGGGTCCCGTCCGCCGGCCCGACGAAGCCTCCGACGCCACTCGTCTCGGCAGCCCCGCGCATATCTGGAGACCGTTTCTGGCCCCGAAGCAGCCATATCGTCGACGTCGGCGACAAGGCGATCGGTGTCACCTGCAAGTTGCCGATGAGATGCCCGTAACGTTCCACGACCTGAGCAGCACTGCGAAAATAGCGAAGGTGACCGAAAGAATCAAAATTGGGCACGGTCGCCAGAACTTCGACCCCGGCTGGAATCGACTCGATGAGCGACAGATCCTGATCAATATGCTCCAGCACCTCGGTGCAAATCACGGCGTCAAAGTCAAAGCGCTGCACCGCGCTCGCATTCGGGAGCGAGACGACTTCAAAGCGGTAGTCCGGGCAGCGAACTCTCGCCTGCTGAATGGCGACTTCACTGAAGTCGATGCCGGTATAGCCGATGGTCGCAGGGCACTCGCGCAGGTACTCGGCGAATTGCCCGGGACCGCAACCGAGGTCCAGAACTTTTCGGGTCCCGGCGGCAATCAAGGAATCCGTGATCTCGCGCCAAACACCGACGTATTCGGACACACTTCCGTGCTGTGCATACTTGCTGGACCCTCGGAAGATGGCGTCGTAATAGCTCGCTGCTGCTTCGCCGGCTTCCGCACGCCCGGCCGCGTGCTGCCGCTGAACTTCCATCAAGGCTGCCAGGACTGCGAAATCCTCTTTCAAGGCCAGGGAACGGCTGTACGCTTCCACTGCCAGCGACAGTTCGCCAGCGAGGGTGGCGCTGCGCGCCAGACGGTTCCACCAGGCGACCTGCGAGCCATCGAGTTGCAGCGCAGCGTGGTAGCTGGCAATTGCTTCGCGGTACCTATTTTGCGCGTAGAGAACCGCACCAATTGCAGCCTGATGGGCTGCCACTTCGGGCGTCAACGCCGCGGCGCGTTGGAAAGCACATAGCGCCGCATCATGATCTGCCAGCTTCTGGTACAAGCGTCCGCTGAGCGAGTGATACGCAGCAACCTCGGGTGCCGCCTCCAGGGCTCGCTCGATGAATTCACGCGCTGCCACCAGTTCCCCGAGTTGCACTGCCGCCTTGTGCGCCGACGACAGCAGAAAAGCGTTCGACGGAAAAGCAACAAGCGACTTCCGGCACAGCGCTGCGGCGCCGGCCCAGTCGGACACGAGCAACCTTGCCCGGACATCCGCAATCACTTCGGCAGATAACCTGGCGCTCATGCCGGCGGCGCCGCCGTCATTCAGCATCATCAACTCGCTGCACGTGGGGCATCAGAACGCTCCCGCTCCGTGCGCGGCATCCCGAGGCCCGGGCTGGGTGCGCGGACGTCTCGCCAGGCAGGCGACCGGGAGCCCGGGAACCGCCTGCTCCGCTGCGGCCAAGCCGTGGTCGATTGCCACATCCGCAGCTCTGACCGCTATCCGGCAACCGCTGTCGGGCCGGTCGGGCATCGATCTATTGGCCCGTACCACCGACCATGACCGACCAAAGTCCAAAAGAAGGAAGCGAACCGACGCGCGACAGGTACTCGCCGCATTGCGAACTGGCCAGCGGCGCCTTCTTCCGGAAGGCGCAGTGTGCGGCAGTCAGCGTCGCCTGACATTTTGAGGCATCGCCGCCCCAAAACTTGCAGGTCGCAGCACGGCACCTCTTGTTGTCGCAGGCCGCCCATTTCTCCCATACGCCCAGACCGTGGTCGCGAAACTCCTTCGAGCCGAGCAGGACGCCGATCTGATCGGAGAGCACCGCCACCGCCGCAGCATGGTTTTCGATGTTCTGCGACGCATCGGCCTTCTTCGCTAACCACTGCGGATCCAGTCTTCCCAGATAACCCTCATTGCCGACTCGCCGCTCGTCGAGTTCCGAGCGCATGGCCTGTCGGGCCAGGTGCGTGGCGGCAGGGTCGCCAGCGGCAGCCCCCAACACTGCCGCCCCATAAGCCATGAATACGTTGACATTTCTTACATATCGCCCGCTATCGTTCGAACTGTCGCTATAGAGATAGTAGACACAACCCGTGCAAGGGACAGCCGCGAGAGTGTACTGTTGCCAGTAGGACAAGATCTGCCCCGCCACGGTGAGAAACTCCTTGTTCCCCAACAGCGCTCCCGCTCTGGCCAGACAGGCGATTCCCAGTCCCGTCTGGAACGAGTAGACGGTATCCGCGGTGTTGCATGTTCCGTCGCCAAACGCGTCAAGGCCGCCGTTCGGACAACTGTCGGGACTCTTGCCTTCGTAGGCCCAACCTTTGATGGCTCCCTTCGATCTGACGACCTTGTCGGTTAGCAACTGGGCTATGGCGAGCAGCTTTGCTCCCGTTGGCTTCGAGCCAGCCTCGAGCACCGCGGCTGCCGCCAGGCAATCCCAGCCCAGGTCAGCGGCGTCGCGGCTCGCCATTGCGCGGGGGCTGCTCACGACGCCCTTGATGGAGGCGGCTACCTTGCTTTGGGCAACGCCGGGCAAATCGCTTACTGCCGCCGGGCGAAAATCCTCGGCATTGGCGGCAGGCTCCTCGCCCGCGACGGCACAACTCACCCAGATCACAACTGCCAGCGCCAGCCTCAGGATGCGAACCGCGAAATGGCCGATGTTCATGTTCTTGCTCTCCCCGAAACCGTGACTATGGCCTTTCGATTGCCGACTGCTAGTCGTGGAGGCGCTGCCCGACGGACAAGCCGAAAGCCCCGTGGCTTGCTACTCCTGCCTTCATTCTGGACGAACGAGCAATCGGCAGAGCGCGAGCGCCGCTTACTCATCGAGCCGCTGCCTTGTTTCCGACATGAAGCGGGCAAGGGCCATGGACCCCACCGACCCGCCAAACCATCCCCTCGGAAACCAGTCCGGACGGCGACCAAACAGTCGGACCAGCTTTCCTCGAATCTCCGGACGAACGGAGTCGAGCAGGCTGAAGCCCGCTATAAGCATGTACAGCGCCGAATGCTTCTGGGCCACTTCACCCGCTGGGCGGATCTTCCGACTGCTGACATAAAGGTTGAGATCATCGTTTGGTTGCAAGACATTCTTCAGGAACGAGTCTGCAATCCGCTCCAGATCCTGCGTTGAAAATCCCATCTCAGACCCGTAGGCCGCCGCCGGAAATTCGGTGGTAACCGCAGCCTTGTAGAACGCCTCCCCACCAACACCGTGCTTCAGATTCCTATCAGTCATCGACATCGGAGGATGCTCTTCCCGCAAGCTTCCCGGGGACGGTGCATAGGCCCATGAATAAGTGCCATTTGCCTCGGAAGTGCATGCAGCAAGAAAGTAGCGTGCGATACTTTTCGCGTCCCGCCGGTACTTTTCCTTGCCGGTCAACTGGTAAGCCTTGACTAGTGCAGCCGCAAACGCATGTGTGTGGTTAAGCCCTTCGATCGAATCGTCGAAAGGCGCCCGGAAGTAGCCGCCTTGCACGGTCTCTTCAAAAAGCATTTCGCCGTCAAATTCATCCAGGCAATCGGTGATCGAGAGTATCAGCCTCTCGCGCTGCTCGCTCGCCAGGGCCTCACCCGCCTCGCTAAGCAGCAGATCGCATATGGGAAGAAGGATCAAGCCGGTCGTGGTCACCTCGCAGGCACGCACCGGCCCTTCTTCCGGGGTGAACACCCCCCAGCACCTGGTGACCCGTTGGCGCAGGTCATCGACCATGTCCAGGCTGTCGTCCCGCTCGTTCAAGAGCCTTTCGTAAACGTCCAGGACGATATCGGCAAAACGCTGCTCACCAGTAGCGCGGTAGGCGTAAACCGCACTCCGCCCCCAATAGGTCCATCCCCACCCGAAGACGCGGCCCTTGGTCCCGGGCGTCTTGTCCAGCCGCGCCTGCGTCAAGTCCGTAGCGCACCCCGCAACGAAGCTATACAGAACGCCACTCCGCGGACGAGAAGCGATGAACGTCGCGTAGGCGTCGCCCCAGCCATCTTCGCCGCCGACCTCGGCCCTGGACAAGGCCGCCAGAAAATCATCAGGATACTCCAGGATGCTGGATACGCTGGCCTGCTCGGCCGCCAACGAGGTTTCCCCGGCAAGGACGCGCTTCCGGCAGGCCTCGTACGCCGTGTACAGCGACGCGGCCGGCTCAGGTGGCGGCTGACTACGGCCGATGGTTTGCCAACGGCCAGCCCTTCTCAAATCCCGGCCCGCCGCCGGTACGCAGTTCTTGGTCCACGTTTCGACAAACGGCAGCGCGTAGACCAGGCCGTACCGGGATTTTTCCTCCTTGCCGACAACCTCGATCCTGATCTTTGACAGCTTGGCCCACTCGCCAATGACCGCGCGGGTGGCTCCTATCAGGCTCTCCTGACTTTCAACGGGCTTGTTCCAGGGCAGGATCCACATCCAACCCGTCGGCTTCAGGGATTTCGCAATGTGAGCGAGAAATTCGCGCAACGGCGTCTCATCCCCCGCCATCGCGAACCAGTAACAATTTATTGATGCGCGGCAAAAAATCCCATCAAACTGCACATCCTTGAACGGCCAGTCTTTGCGCAGGTTGCAAGCGGTCATGTTGTGTCCACGCATCTCACCAAGCTTCAAGACGGCCGGGTCGTAATCGACGCCAAAGGTAATTGCGCCCTTTTCCTTGACAATATCCAGAAAATCGCATTGCCCAGGCCCGATATCCAGAATACGCTGTCCATGAAAGTCAATGTGACCCAGGTAGGAATCCACGATGGCGCTTATGCCGCGATACACTGCAGGGCTGGACGTTCTCATGTTGGACTGAATGGCACTTGCCATCACGGCCCGCTCGATGTCGTTATATAGCACGGTGACGCCTCGGTTTTCTGGGTAGAAAAAACGTTGCCAGTTACACGGTCAAAATATTCTCAGTGCGCAAGCCAACTGCGCTGCAGAGCCTCTCGGAAGGGAACCCAGTACTCAGCAGCCCTCCCATCCTCGTACAAGTCCCAAAACTCCTTCAGCCATGGATTGTTTGAAAAATGTTTTTCCGCAGCCTTGCTGTTCTTCGCGAAGTAGTACTGGGGATGAATCAGCACAAAGTATCGATACGTCAGTGGCCGATTTTTGGTAGACAGATTCGTGATCAAAAATCGTCTTAAATCGAGACTCGCGTCGCCGCGTTTGATCCGGACCGTCCACCCGCCGTCAGAGTAACGCTGCGCGCTCGGGGCGAACCGGTTGTGAGTCCAGACAAGCCGGTGCTGACTGAAAGCGGGGTAAAAAAAGCTATAGTTATTGACGCCCTTGGGGCTGGTTGCGCCGCCATGCGGGGAAAAATAACGAATGTCAAGCCCCTTCGAGCGCAGGAACTCCACATCTTCATTGAAAGCATTGGCGACGTCGGGCTCATGAAAGCCACCAAGTTCTCCAGCATTGCAGTGGTACGCGAAGCACATCCCGCTTTCATCCTGCAAGCGTTTGAGTAAAGCGTAGTCGATGTCATAGCTACGGATAGTGCCATCATCATCGATTTCCCGACAAAAAATTGCCGTCGTCGACTTCATCCCCGACGCCGCTTCAAGTTCGCACATATACTGAGTCTCACGTGGAGCACTGTCGGAGTCATGCTGGATCAGCAGGTTAAGTGTCGACACATCAACGCTGGCCAAGCTCGTCTTTCGCCAAACACGGTATTCTTCAGCATATAGACTAGCTAACCCCTCTTCCGTGCTTATATCTTTGTCTTCTGGAAAACGCAAATCGTTGAAATCCAGAAAATTTACCCTGTCACTCGCCAGCAGGGCCTCGTAAAAACCCCGAACGTATTCAAAAGGCAGCATTGCGATGCCCGGACGCGGATTCGATGGCAAAGGATTCCGGTCAAGAAAGGCTCTCATCGCTGCCAGGGACTCGCTCCCTCGCTTCGGCGTTGGTTTCTCCGTACTAATCAGCGACTCCTGACCGGCAGAAGCAACCGGCGCTCGAGGGCCCTCGGAGAAATCCGGTTTAACCAACTCCTGGGCAACAAACTCCGGTTCAACGAACTCTGGGTCAATAAACTCCGGTTCAACGAACTCCGGCTTAATCGACCCCAGTTCAGCCAGTTCCTCCTCAAGCTTGAAATCCTCCGTCACTATCCGCGGAGTCGCCACAATAGTGGCGGTGGCCGGAGTGCCCGACATGGCCGATGTTGGTGCGGTCGCCTCGGACGCCGAAGTCGCTTCCGAATCTGGAGCCGCGTCGGAACCGGCAACTGCCTTAGAAACCATGGTCACCGCCGGCATCGGCATCCCATCGGTAGCCGGGGTCATGCTGCTGGGCCTTCCCGCATCCTCCTCACGCAAGCCGAAGGTCCACCAGTTCGGATGGACCAGTGCCATACAACGCGCCCCATTGACGCCTTTCAGCACGGCAACAAGATTCTGGAAATCAGCATCCGCGGCCAAGGTCAACCCCTCGGCGCGATATCCCTTCGGGCCAGCCAGAACGACACTGTTGCTGCTATCTGAATAAGCGAAGTCGCGTGACAGGAAATAGGCCTCGTACGAAAGCCCCAAGTCGTCCATGTCTACTTGATGCAGTTGTGTTTGCCACCCTCCTGCCGAGATAGTGCGGCCCGCTTCATAGCCGCGTCGCTGGCAAGCGCTGAACATCTCGTAATTGACGAAGCCGTTTCGCTTGGCGAATTCACTCCCATGAGAAGCTGATCCTACAACCTGAATGTCATGCGCGCGAAACCATGCTAGTTCCTCGCGCAAGAGCGTTTCGACGGGCCGCCCGGTAATCCAGGAGAGTTGCGCGAAGTCGTTGTGCAAACCGACCTCGTGGCCATAACCCAACAGTCGCCTGAGTGCCGTTAGCAGCTTTCGGCTGTGCCAGACACGCCCGAACGCGATCCGCCCATAGTAGTTTGATTTGCGTCCGTAGTCCCCGGGCGGTAGCAAGAAGTAGGTGGCCCGTACGCCCATTTGAAATTCGATGGCGGCCATGTTGACCGCAGCGTCAAGATCAGAGTCCACGTCATGGCGCATTAGAAGAATGCTCTTCATGTCGCGCTTCGCCGCGTACTCACGGTGCAAAACCGGAGCAAGGCCGGCGTCAAGCATGGCCTGTAGCAGCTGCCGATAGCTGGCAACACGCCCATTCGCAAAGACGGCATCGAATACTGGCGTATTATCAGTCATATAATTGGCCCTAGTTATCTGAGTTGTTGGGGATCCGCGAGCAGCGCACCGACCGCTCCCACCTGGAAATCAATGGGTCGGAAACGCCACCAGTCAATCCGCAGCGCACGCGATACGCCTCATCGCGCCGGCTATTGCAGCGATACCGTCGCACAGGAGACGTTTGCTCGCAAACCCTGCGATTTAATTGTTGCGGCTGAAATTCAGGACTTTCACGCCGTCGTCCGGCTTTCCCGATTACACACGCACGATCGCCAAAGCAAACGGGAGAGGAGTGCCTGGCGTCTGGTGCCGCCTCAACGACGTAAACACTGCCCCCCCAGGAACATCGCGATTCCAATACAGAACCATCAATTCGCAACAACGGCCCGTCAAGGTCCGATGCCTCACGGCGTGCGAGGAAATATTCAGCGCGCCCCATTTCCAGAGACTTTTTAAGTACCAATCAAGAGCCATAACCATTTCCGAGGGCAAACTCACCGCTCAACGATCGGGTTCGCGATGGTGATCTTGAATCAACCACTCAGACCGTCCGACCGCGGCAACTCATTGGCCCTCCGCGACAGGATCTCTCCGTAAATCCTGTTCAGCTTATCCACCTGCGCCGTCCAGGAATATTTCGCCTCAAAAGCGGCCCGATTCTCGCTCCGCATCTTGAGCCGCTCGTTCTCCCGGAGCATGCGTGAAATAGTGTAAGCCAATGACGTCTTGTCTTCGAAGTCAACAATTTCCCCGTTACCGTTCTCGGCGAGAAACTCCTGAATTTCATCCAGCTCATTGGAGACGATGGGGACATCGGCAAACGACATTTCAAAAAGCTTGTTCGGCATACAGTACTGATAAGACAGCGTTACCGGTTCGACGGAGATGATGCCGATGTCTGCACCTCGAATGTAATCCACCACCTGATCGAACGGTACTGGGAGCATCATCCGGAATCGCTTTCCCACATCCAGCCTGTCTGCCTGCCGCAGCAGCATGGTATGGGTCCTGCTGTCGCATGGCCCTACCGTCGCGAAAACAACGCCATCGAGCTTGGGCAGGAGTGGCAGTATCTCGCTGACGCCTCTCCCCATCGTTACCTTACCAACGTAGATAAACAATGGCACCTCAGGACCAATACCAATTTCACCGCGAATATGTCTCTCACAGGGATTGATAATGGGCGAATTGTACAGGATATTGATATCTGTACGACCCAGGTGCCGGGCCAGGACTTCGCCTACTTTACGGCCAACGGTATTCACTGCGGCCGCCCGCCGACCGTACTTCTTCTCCACATGGGACACCCAAAGCTTTTGCAGGAAGGGGTGCGGCGGATTGCGGTGCACCTCAAGTTCGTGGGCGTCGTAGACGACTTCGGCACCACACTCTTCCGCGGCGTCGTGTGCCGCTGGCAAACAAATAAGGTCGTGCGCATGAATGATGTCGGGCTTGATGGCCGCCACATGCTTGGCAAACACCCGGCTGAACATCGCGTACTTGGCATACGCTGTCAGGAGCTTGGCGATGAACGTGCCTATTGGCTTGATGAACCGGTGGCTGAACAGGCTCAGAGGGAAAACCCCCATCAGTACCTGAACCGGCCGCCAATCCAGGCGGTGATAGCTAACGGCGCCGCTGTTGTCGAAAGGCGGCGCATCGGCCGAGAGCGTCCCGAAGACGTGCACCTCGTGTCCCGCATCGGCCGCGGCCTGCGCCATCTTGATGACCCGGGCATCGCTCACGCACGGGTTGGAAACAATAACCGCTATTCTTGCCATAGTCCTTGCACGCCCCAATTCTAGTTCGATTGCTCGGACGCAACGTCCGTATTCAGCAGCAGTCCGCGTACTGCCTCAAACGTATCGTTCACATTGGCTTGTTTGGCATTGATCTCGAAATCAATGTGCTGGGAGGCAACCAAGACGGCGATCCACTGGAATAGTCGCTCCCGCCTCGCGACCCAGTGCGAGAGCGGCTGAACGAGCCTTGATGCGAGCCACAAGGAGAAAATGCCAGCGGCAACCAGCAGTAGCTCCATGGCCAACCCGTAGCCAAGTCCAGCGACAAGCGCTCCAATCGACAGTGCCGCAGCTTGCTGACTCAACTGCTGCATCCCATCGTTGCGCACCAAATCGAAAGCGACCCGCACGATGGCCAGGCCCAGGAAAGCAAGGCCAAACGCCGATATCAGCCAATACCACGCTCGTAGCAAGTTGATATGCCTGGTCAGCGGCGCCACCGCAATCTTCAACCCGTTCACGGCCAGTGTTACCCGTATGCGAAACTCATCCTGCTGCTTGCGCACCGCTTCGTGCTCGCGTTTTATCTGTGCTTCGAGAAGCGAGCGTTGGTCTCTTATCTGATCGATCTCTGTAAGTACAGTATCGAAATCGCTATCGATAGGCCGTTGCCCGACCCTCGGTTGACGACGCAAGCGTTGTTGAAGCTCGTCAGACTTCTTGATCAAATCGTGCAGTTGTTCTTCAAGCTCGGGAGAATAGCCGACGCCTATTACTCCGGCGTCTGACACAGAGGAACGCGCCGTAATCGCTGCCCATTTCCGCTGCTTGAATAACCAGCCCCTTTGCTTGGGCGACAATTTTGCTTTGACCAATCCAGCGTAGCGCACGGCATTTTGATCGGTCTTGGCGTCGCGTAAATTAGCCGACTCCAAATCAACGCCGGTGGTTTGGGCCTTTCTGAGGTCGGCCCCACGAAATGAGCAGTTCTCGACCGTTGCTCGGGAAAAATTTGCCCCGCGCAAGCTTGACCCATCGAAACTGGTGTCCCGCAGGCTGGCCTGGATCAGCGTTGCGTACTCAAGATGCGACAAGGCCAATTTGCTCTGTTGGATCACACAATCGGTCAGATCAGCACGGTTGAAACTGGTGATTAGGGCGTGCACATCGCGCAGCGACGCGTTGCGCAGCACCGCAAAGTCAAAGCTTGCCCCGTCCAAGATCGAGCGATCCAGCACCGCTCCCTCCAGATTCGCGGAAACGAGCTCGGCCGAAGCCATATTGGCTCCCGAGAAATCAGCGCCCTCAAGCATGGCGTGACGGAATTCCACGTTCTGCAAGGACGATCCCCGGAAATGGCACCCTGGATATTTCACCCGCTGCAGGTTGGCACCATCGAGAATGGCATTTTCAAAGCCAAGCACCGCCGCAGTATCCGACAGATTGGCGCCAGTCAGATTAGCGCCGGAAAAATCTGTCCCGGTGATATCGGCCAAGCTCAAATTGGCGCGTTGCACGGACGCTTCGACGAACTTGCAATGTGCCAGGGAAGCACGTTCGAGATTGGCTCCGTCGAGAATGATTCCACTGAGGTCGAGACCGGAGAAATCAACAAAACGGAGATCCTTGCCGCTCAAGTCGGCCGGCCCCCCTTCCTTGCGGTCCGATTCCAGCCAGGTCTTGTGAGCATCCAGGCTCAACAGGATGTCATTAGGGATTTGTACCATAAACTTTCTCTTCAGTATCTAACGCCGTGGATTGGTTGCAACGTACCGATCTCAGCCAACAGCCGCCAGCAATGACGACACCACTAGCCGCTGAACGTCAATATCCATGTCCGCACTCATCGGCAGGCTGATGACTCTCTTGGCCGCATCGTCACTCAATGGCGTGCAGTCTGGACGGCAGAAATGCTGGTAGGCGGGCTGCCGATTGAGCGGCACGGGGTAGTGCACCGCCGTCGGGACATTACGCTCCTGGAGTTGCTGTTGAAGCTCCTCGCGGTGATCGGTGAATACCGTGTATTGCGCCCAAACGCAAGTGCGGTCACCCCTGACATGGAGCAGGCCAACCGGCGCCTGCGCGGCGGTAATCAGTTCGGCGTAGCGCTGACCCAATGCAATTCGCCGCTCCACCTCCCAGTCGAATCGATCGAGTTTGGCCAGCACCACGGCGCACTGAAGAGTATCCATTCGCCCACCAACTCCGACACGGGTGTGGTAGTAGCGCTTCTCCTGCCCATGGACGCGAATCTCGCGCATCGCCTTGGCCAACAGATCATCATCGGTAAAAATTGCGCCGCCATCACCGTAGCATCCCAGCGGCTTGCTGGGAAAAAAGCTGGTACAACCAATCGTGGAGAGATTGCAGCTTTTCCGGCCTTTATACTCGGCGCCAAAGCTCTGCGCAGCGTCTTCGATCACGGGAATGTTACCGTGCCGAGCCGCAATCACATTTATCTCGTCCATGTCCGCGGGTTGGCCGTAAAGACTGACGGGCATTATGGCTTTGGTTCGCGGTGTAATGCTCGCCTCGACAAGGCTGGCGTCAATGTTGCAGGTAGCTGCCTCGATGTCCACAAACACCGGCGTGGCGCCCAGCAGCGCAATGACTTCAGCGGTCGCCACAAAGGTGAATGGCGTGGTGATTACCTCGTCGCCTGGGCCAACGCCAAGGGCCATCAAGCTGATGAGTAGCGCTTCGGTGCCGGAGGCAACCGTGACGCAGTGCTTCGCGCCAGTGAACGCCGTCAGCCTTTCTTCAAGCTCCCGTACTTCCGGGCCCATGATGTACTGCCCGTGCTCAAGCACATTCTGAATACGGGCATCTATGCTGCCTTTCAGCGCCTGGTATTGCGATTTGAGATCAATGAATGGGATTTTCATGGTAGTCCTTTTGGAACGTTTGTTTTTCCTGGCAACTGTCGCAAGAGACGATTTCTTCTACAGCGGCTGCGCGATCAAGTGGGGTATGTCAGACGCTCGTCACGGATAAAGGCAAGCTCAAAAGTTATGGGCAATGCCAACGATCACGGCAATTCTGAACAGAGCTTCGACGACGTCCCTGAATATTTGACGGGATTTCACGTCAATCTTGGGCAGCACCATGATCTGGTCGCCCGGGCGAACCGCCGCCTCGCTACCGCCAAAGAAGCCGCTCTTGGCCTCGTCAAAGCTGCCGTCGCGATGCGCAACGACCACCCGCGAGGAATCTGCATTCTGCGTATAGCCACCGGCATTCTGGATGTAATCGGCCAGCTTCAGAGATCGATCGTAGGCGATCGTGTTCGGAAAGATGACCTCGCCACCCACCAGCACCAGACCATCCTTTGTCGGAACCCGCAGAAGGTCGCCGTTCTCCAGCAGCAGTTGGTCGCGATCAGCTGCTTGCGCTATGTACACCTGCCCGGACGGCTCGACGCTCTTGCCCCGTTCGACCCACTTGAGCAGCAGGTCCGCCTCTTCCTTGCGCAACTGTGCTTCTTCATTGGTCCCCGAGCGTGCCGTCAGGGCTGCGTTCTCCAGGAACTTGAGCGTCGTTTGTAGAGCCACCCGTTGCCGCTCCTTGGCACTCAGGCGGAAGAGCTGCAAACTTGAAGAGTCGGAGCGCTCGGAGAACTCGATCTGGCTGACGAGTGCACCCAGCTTGCTCCCATAGGGCAGCACGTATTCCTGAACGCTCTGGTGTTCGCCCTCGACCCGTACGGCGATGGTTCCTGGCCTCTTGTCGGAGGTGAATTCGAGTCCGTCGCCATTCCTCAAGGCGACGATCGAAGCATCGGCGAGAGGAAAGTACTCCGTATTCGTTACGGTCCCGGTGTTGCGCACCACCCGAACGTGCGTAGCCAGTGGCGAGGGCTTGGCGAGCTTGATCAGATCGGAGACCGTCAAGGTGGTCTTGCTGAACTCGAAGCGCTTGGCGTTTTCGGCCAAACCGCCTACTTTCACGGTGTTCTGGCGAGGCCCGACAAAGATCACGTCGCCGTCGGAGAGCTGGATCATCGGAATTCGCCCTTCGAGCAAGAAATCGTAGAGGCTGATCGAAGCACGGGTCTCGCTTCCACGCTTGACTTGAACATTCAGGAATGAGCCACGCTCGGGGTCGATGCCGCCCGCCTGGTCAACGTAATGCAGCAGGCTGTCCATGCTCGTGCCGCTATACAAGCCAGGGCGATTGACAGAGCCGCTGACGAAGATACGCACTGGTTGAGCCGCGGCGAGGCTGGCGTAGCTGTACACATTGGCGCGAAAAACCGTGTTCGCGCCCGAGGTCACGACGCGCTGCAGGTCCTGATTGCGGACGCCCAGAACATGCACCGGACCAACGTGCGGGATGAAGATATTGCCCTTGGGATCGACCGTCAATGGCGCGTCGAACTCGAATGCACCCCACAGACGAACCTGTATCTTGTCGCCGACCGCGACCGCGTAATCCGGGTTGAACTGCGTAGCGCCTTCGCGGGCAAAGGCGCCGGTAAACAGATTGGCGCCGAAGACGTCGCTGACCACATTGGAGGAATAATCGAAAAACTGCGGTGTCGCCGTGCGGACATCCGGAACCACGGCCGGCGGCACGGCCGTCAACGGTTGCCCCATCGGCACAGCCGGCGGTGCCGTGGCCTGATTCTTGGCATTGCCAATACCCAGAACGTCGGTACTGGCGGCAAAAGCCCCTGGTCCAACAGCGCCAAGCAGCAGGAACAGCACAAGAACGAGTGATGGAAACCATCCCCCCTCTGAACCCCGCCCGGTCCCGCAAGGCTGGGCGGCGACTCCATGTGCAGTCAATATCTTGGTCGTCAGTAAGTTATTAGGCAGCCAGATCATGGGTTTCAGTCCTGGTGGTCGCGGATAATGGCGGTAAGCAACTGCAGTATGCCGGCCAGCACAAGCACGGAGAGAGCGAAAACAATGATGTTGTAGATCCTGCGCGGCTCCATGGGATACTGCGGCAAGGTCGGGCTTTGCACGATGGACACTTTCTTGAGGTTCCGTGTCGCGTCGATACGTCCTTTTTCCAATGCGGTCAGCGCAGTCTTGTACAGATCCTGGGCAAACGTTACCTGCATTTCCAGACCCTGGTATTCCTCCACCGTCCGGTTGAGAGTGCCACCCTTTGGTGAGGTCAGGCGTGCTTTCTCGGCGCGCAGCTGCTTCTCGATGGCGGCGATCTGGAGGTTGATCTGGGCCACATCAGGTGCCGATGCACTCAAGTAGCCCAGCATCGTTTCACGGCTGGCCTTGAGCTGCGCGAGGTCCCCTTCCAATTGGGCAACGATCCCGGAGAGCGTTTCAGCCGCCGCCTGCGGGGAAATGAAGCCCTTGGCATTCTGAAAGTCAACCACTGCGCTACGGGCTTTCCTGAGGCGCTCGCCCATCTCGCCCACTGCTGTTTCGAGAAAATCTACCTGATCACGCGCCAAACGGTGGCCGATATCGTTCATGAAGCGCTCGCCCTCTTCCACCAGAGCGCTGGTAATCGCCTGCGCCATTTCGGGTGAATAGGCCTGCGTCCTGATTCGCAGAACCCCGGCGCCATCGTCCACCTCGACGCTGACGCGTGCCAGATAATGCTCATGGAAGAATTCCTGGGCAACATCCTCAGACCACATGCGCGAGAGCGGGTCACGCCTCGCGTCGCTGTAATGGGCGCGCAACTGGAGCTTTGCCTCAAGCGTTTCCAACATGTCCACCGAGCGCAGATGGTCGCGCATCAGCATCAACTCGTGGTCATTTCTGGTACCCGCAACCAGCAAGGCGAAATCCTTGTTCTGGCCGCCGGCCATGTCGGTACTATCGACGACCACATCGGCCTGCGATACGTAGCGGTCCGAGGCAATGAGCCCCCAATAGACGATTGCCAGCAGGATCGCCACCAAAGCAACCTGAAACGCTCGGCGGCGAACCAGGTGGGGCGCCAGCCGGCCATGGACGCTCTTGATGAATTGCGGCAGTGGATGCTGGCGGATGCGATCTATCATGCGGTAATGCTTTCCTTGTAGGCCATGAGCGCGTCGTCAATGTTGTCGAACCATTGCGCTCGACCATCATCCAGCCAAATCCCGGCGGAACAGAATTGTTTCAGCGTGCCCTCGTCGTGCGACACCATGATCAAGCCCGCGCGATTGGCGAGATTCTTGAAGGCCTCCGCAGCCTTGGCTCTGAATGACGCGTCGCCTGCCGAGGTGACCTCATCGGAGATATAGACGTCAAAGTCAAAGGCCAGCGAAAGGGCAAACTGCAAGCGCGACTTCATTCCCGAAGAGTAGGTCTTGACCGGCTCGTCAAAGGCATCACCCAACTCGGAAAAATCGGCAACGTAGGCCAGACGGTCTGGAATGTCGAGTTCGTGACCATGGATTCTGGAAACGAACTTGGCGTTCTGCCGCCCCGTAAGTGAGCCTTGCAGGCCGCCACCAAAGCCCATCGGCCACGACACCCTGCAATGGCGCTCGATCCGTCCTCTGTTCGGCGTGTCGACCCCACCAATCAGCCGCAACAAGGTCGATTTGCCAGCGCCATTGCGACCCACCAGGCCGACGCTGACATTCGGCGGAATGGTAAACGAAACACCCTTCAGCACCCACTTTCCCGCGCCGTGCTCGGTCTGGTAACGCTTATGGACATCTTCAACGACGATCATTGCATAAGCAACCGGCGAGCGAAGCGAACGTGCATTGCCAGGCCGAAGAACAGCGAGGAAAATGCGAAAGCCATCAAGTAATCAACGTGAATTCCTGCCACCACGTGGTAGCCAGGGGAGAACGCCGCGCGAGCCAACTCCAGTCCCTGCATGATCGGGTTGAGCAGCAACCAGTCGCGCAATGCGGGGGGAACCATGGAGGGAGAAAACATCACCCCGGAAAGGAAGTACATAGGTATGAAGAACAGTTCCGCTACTCTGCCAATCTCTGGAATCAGCGTGCTACCCACGGAGAGCATCAACCCCAGGCCGGTTCCGAAAATCCAGATCAGACCATAAACCACCATCACCATCAGTGGGTCGTGCGGCAGAGCGTCGAAACCCACCAGCGACATCCCGGCAAACATTATCATCCCGACAAACAGCTGAATCACACCTTCAAGAAAGGCACGAACCAGCACCACGTCAACAGGTTTGACCTGGCGGTAGGCAAACAACGCACGGTTGGCCGAGATCGCAGCCATCGAGCGCATCGTCGTATTTCGGAAGAGCCTGTACCCGACAATGCCAATTGCCAGGAACAGCGCAAAGTCGAAACCCGGCATGATTCGATGGCGAATCGTCGAAAACAACACCATCAGAATCATCAAATGCGCCGAGTTTTCCACCAGCAACCAAAGCCATGCCGCTCGACCTCCAGACACCCGGCTGACCGCTTCGCGCAGAAATAGCGCGTTCCAGGCAGACAGGGTGATGCTAGCTGACGAGCGAACGTTGTCCATGAACCCTCATAGTTGGTCGGCGCCACTGCGCCCTCGATGTGCCCCATCGCAAGATCAGCCCATCATCAATTCAGGCACCGCCAGCCCTCGTGCAAGATAGATATCCCGGGTCCGGCGGCGACAACGAGCTGCCGATCCTGGCCAGCACGCCCCTACCGAAAACCTTCGCTGAGGGGAAGAGGAGGAGCCGGCAGCGGTCGAAGATGCCCTTCAGGCTCAACCAGATGCTGGTTGCAGAAGCAAGGGATTCTAGCGACGCGGGCATTTTTGGTCAATCAAAAAACGGAAACAGCAGGCCCTGACGCATGAACCCCTTACTTGGCTGCAGCTGACGTGGTCTAATTTCCCTGGACACCTCGATAGGTGGATGATCCACTCTTGCAGGAGCAATTGATGAGCCAAAAACGCCAGACCTTCGACCCACCTTCGCGCGACAGGCAGGTGGTTCAACCGATCAAGGACCAGGGACCGCCTATGGCCGTGCGCTGCCACTTGTCCTGTAAGCACCTTGACTTGCGCAACTAGCGCACGAAACAGCTCGTCTTCTGTAACCGTTCACTCCTTCTTAACAAATGCCGCCAACACCTTGCTTTTGAAGAATAATTCGTGATTATGATGAAGCCATAAGAGCCACGACGGGATGCGCCTGAGCAAACATGATCTTTTTCAGATGGACGACGACTGGCTGAAGGGGCTGCCGGCGGAGCTATTGCTGGAAGTATCGAAACGACTGCCGCACGACGTCAAGGAGTTACAGGATCGGCTGAATCAAAACGCGAGCAACAGCTCGCGGCCGCCGAGCACAGATGCACCGTGGAAGAAGGCGCGCGACCCAGCCGTGGGGAAAGGAGCGCCGGTCGCGACTGACGCTCCCGAAACGGCAGAGGGTTCGGCGCCGGCGCAAGAGACGACGCCGCCGGTGACCGAGCGCCCGTCGCCCCGAAAAGGCTCGGGGAAGCGGCCGGGCAGGCAAGCTGGCAGTCCGGGTCATAGTCGCACGCAGAAACTTGCGGATACTGATAGTTGTGCGCAGCGGGCCGAGAACTGCGCGGCTTGTGGTGGAGCACTTGGAGCACTGGCGGAGGATGCCGAGTCACAGGCCTACACGGCCTGGGACGAGATCGACATCGCGCCGCCGGTCGAGGCAGGCGATGGAAGGTATCCTGACAGAGCTGATGGCGGCCATCTACGCGGCGCGGCTCGACCCACCGCCGCAAGCACTGCCCGAACACTACGCCGCCGAGGTCAAACGGCTGCGGCACCTGTGCGAAGGGCATCGGACGGATGAACATCCGGCCCTGCGCCTTGTTGTGCGCAAAGTTCTCTACGACTGGAAAGTCATCCTGCGTCCGCTCGCGGAGCCCCTGCTGCCGCTCTCCAACAACGCCGCCGAACAGGCGTTGCGACACTGGGTCATTTCGCGCTATATCAGCCACGGCACCCGTTCCGAAGAGGGATCCCGCGCTCCCTGCTATCCCGGCTTCGGCATAGGGGAATGAACGATTACGATCGTCTTTGTCGGCAATACGCAGTCGATCAAGGTCGGGAAGTTGGTCCATGCTCAACTAACAGCATTGGGTATGCCAGCCGACCTGAGTAGCTACGAAGCATTTTAAATAAGAGGTGTGGTTAATGACAAATCCTTCACAATCCATAACTGATCCAGCGAATGTAATTTACATATCCCCCGACGAGCGGTTCGCCAGTTATGACAAAAGCTATGCGCTTTCAGATAAACATTTTTTAATCGCAAATAGCATCAAGAGCTTTATTGATAGTATTGTTGCCGAGGGCTTGCTGAAGCCAAGAGCAGCACTTGAACTTGGTTGTGGGCAAGGAGAGTTTCTTGATTTTATTCGATCAACCATTAAAAATCACACACAAGAAATGCCGGTTCATTATTTAGGTGTTGATGGTAGTGTGGCGGGCATCCGCACCGCTGCAAGAAAATTTCCAGAGTGCTACTGGATCGCCGATAGTGTTGAAAACTTCCTAATTCAACGCTTGCGGTTTGAAGGTCACGAAACATATCGGTGGCTAACAGGGTATTTTGATCTTGTTGTCGACAAAACTGGACTCACATATTTGAAAGATTATAATCAGGCAAGGGCTGTTGTCTCACAAATAAAAGACTTAATGAATACGGGTGGTATTTATATATATATCGCATCTCGCAATTTCTATCAAACAACAGGCATGAATTCTACTTACAAAGGTTGGCCGACCGGATGGATGGAGATACTTCAGGAATCCTTCGGGAATGTTAAAAATTATGACGACCAAGGCCCGGATTCGACCGGGTACTACAAACGCGTTTTTGTTAAAGAGGCAGAAAATAAACGCTTATACGATTCGGAAATAACGCATGATAACAAAGTAAATGAAGCAGCACTTTCTTCAAGAGTGCTTTCAATGGCGCATGAAGCCGTGCTGTGGACAGATGGGACACGCTATATTGAGGACCTGTTGTCATCCTTTGGTCTTCCATTTTGCACGGCTTTTGACTCCTTATCGGTGACATCACCCCATGTGATAATGCGCCATGATGTAGATTGGTCTATCGAAAATGCCTTAGCCATGGCAACTTTGGAGGCCAAGAATGCAATTCGTGCGACTTATTTTCTTTTGCATCCGGATGGAGAATATTCTTCATCTAACTACTTTGGCCACGTGAGCGGTAATAAACTACATATTAGACCTGAAATTTTTGCATATGCCAAAAGACTTATTGATCTTGGCCATGAGGTAGGTTTGCATAATGATCTTATTACTCTTAGTCTAAATACCGGCAAACAACCAATTGAGTTTCTTGAACAGATTCTTAATGCCTTTCGACAGCATAATATAATTATTCACGGTACGGTAGCGCACGGCTCCGGACGATGTCGGCGGGACGGATACGTAAATTACCAGATATTCAGAGACAAGATGGCTGCCCATCCAGGCTTCCCTCTTTCAGATGTAAGATCCGATTCACATGTAATTAAAAAGTTTGCGATCAACATGCAAGATTATGATCTTGCATATGAGGCCAATTTTATAATTAATGGTGGATTGTATATTTCGGATAGCGGAACACAGTGGCTTATTGAACAAGGCTCAAGGAAACAAAGGTTTGAAAAGTTCGCCGCACGGGGAGAGATGTTGAACTTGTTGCGACAAATGTTGAACGCTCGCGACGTGAAAAAAAATATTCAGTGCCTAATTCATTCTTGCCATTGGAGTTTTCTATTAAATTTTAATCCAACAGCATCTTCAGCCATTGCGAAGCGAACTCGTCTGAATCGTTAAATCCACTTTCCTCAGAGGTTGCGGATGTCTTGCCTTCGCGCCAGAAAGGACGTGGTTCCGCTGGTCGGGCTGCCACGGGCCAGAATGAAATTCCCCCGCAGGACTTGTCTCTATTGCGAGAATGCTTTTGACATGTTGAAAACGGTTGCAAAGTCGATACACCTCCGTAGTTTGAGGATATTGTCCTCGCAAATCAAATCCGACGGTATCGGAGGCGACACCTTTTTGGTTGCGGCCAACGGCCGTGCTGTGTTATTCGCTGCACCCGATCAACCGCACTCTTGGGAGGCTGACCATGGCCGAGTATTTCGCTCACCTTCTGTGGCTCCGCGGCGAGCAGGATTTTCTCGGCAACCGCTACAGCCGCAAGCACCTGCTGCGCTTCGACGGCGGCTTTGAAATCTCCGCTTCGTCGTCGCCACACGTCGTACCGGTACCGATGTCCGACGCGGCTTCGGTGGATCCTGAGGAGGCTTTCGTCGCCTCGCTGGCGAGCTGCCACATGCTGTGGTTCCTCTCGATTGCTGCCCGGCGCGGCTTTTGCGTCGATCGCTACGCCGACAGCCCGGTGGGCATCATGGCCAGGAATAGCGACGGCAAGCTGGCAATCACCGTGGTCACCCTCAAGCCCAACGTGACCTTCTCGGGCAAGCGCCTGCCTGCCCGCGACGAAATCGAGCAGATGCACCATCGGGCGCATCAGGAGTGCTTTATCGCCAACTCGGTGAAATCGGAGGTGCGATGCGAACCGCTGTTTGGCTAGTCGCTCACCGAATGCCCCGGCTCTGCAACATAGCCTCTTGCGACCCCGACCCGGCTCAAGGGGATGTCAAGGCTCAGGGCAGCAGTCGGGCGACCACTTCGACCAGCGCCGTCCCCAGGCGCAGGTGCTGGTCGGCGTCGAGATGAACGCCATCGAGCGGGCTCACGGTAGCCACGCTGCCCGCGTCAAAATAGTCGCAACCGAGAGTGATGGCGACTTCCCGGCAGGCCGCAGCGAGGCCGACGCACTTGCGCTCGCCGTCGACGAACTTGGGCGCGATCGCTCCGC
>ERZ761607.1646-NODE-1646-length-26823-cov-5.888299_pt1 | contig 26823 bp, 27 predicted proteins | sample MGYA00511164_ERZ761607 | MGnify/ENA primary metagenome ERZ761607 (study PRJEB28899, sample SAMN02445080) | bioreactor sludge metagenome | biome: EBPR sludge | place: Australia: Brisbane, Thorneside Wastewater Treatment Plant | collected 2011-06-22 ... | reverse complement strand
GACGAGGTCTGCGAGACCAGCTACAAGGACCGCGGCGGCAAATACCAGGGCCAGCACGGGGTCACGCTGCCCAAAACCTGAACCTGTTGCGTCCCGGCAGGCGCCGGCCCGGCCGGTGCACCGGCGCCCTTTGCCATGCGACTCGATGACATCCTCTACACCCAGGGCTTCGGCACGCGCCGCGTGTGCGCGGGCCTGATCCAGCAAGGCCATGTCCGTGTGGCCGACGCGGTGGTGACCGACGCCGGTGCCGACTTCCAGCCCGAGGGCCTGGCGTTTTCGGTGCAGGGCACCGACTGGACCTGGCACGACAAGGCCTACCTGGTGCTGCACAAGCCGGCCGGCACCGAATGCTCGCAAAAGCCCTCCACCTGGCCCAGCATCTACACCCTGCTGCCCGGCCCGCTGCGCCAGCGCCCGCAAAAAGGCGCGGTGCAGGGTGTGCAGGCCGTGGGCCGGCTGGACCAGGACACCACCGGCCTGCTGCTGCTGACCGACGACGGCACCTTCATCCACCGCATGAATTCGCCGCGCAAACATGTGCCCAAGGTGTACGAAGTGACGGTGAAGCACCCGCTGACGGACGCCCAGGTGCAGCGTCTGCTGGCCGGTGTGGTGCTGGACGACGACCCCCGTCCCGTCAAGGCCGCCGCCTGCGAAGCCGTGGGCGAACACCACCTGCGCCTGACACTGACCGAAGGCAAATACCACCAGGTCAAACGCATGCTGGCCGCAGTCGGCAACCGGGTCGAAGGCCTGCACCGCTCGCAGGTGGGCGGGTTTCGCTTGCCCGGCGACCTGGCGCCCGGCCAGTGGCGCTGGCTGACCCCCGGCGACCTAGCCGCCATCACCGGTTGAGTCCGAATCGGGGCGTGCCGGCCGTGGGACGCCTGCTGTCAGCGGCTTCGAAACCGTGCACCGACGGCTGGTGGGCCGTCTTCAGGTCGTTTCCAGGCGAAAATTGCCCGTACCCAGCGCAGAATGGTCATCTTTTGCTATCGATGCGGGACTATTCAACCCCTGCCAGAAATGTCGTGATTGCGGCTTGCACCGTGCCAGGCTGGTCCTTGTGGGGTGAGTGGCCACAATCCGGCAGCTTGAGCAGGCGGGTCTGCGGGGCGCGGGTGGCGATGTCGTCGATCTGCGCCAGGGTGCCGTAGGGGTCGTCCTCGCCCTGGATGGCCAGCAGCGGGGCGGTGATGCGGCGGCAGTCTTCGCGGATGTCGAAGGCGCGGAAGGCGTCGCTGAGCCACACGTCGTTCCATTGCCAGAAGGCGCTGTCCACATCGTCGTGATAGCGGGCCAGGCGTTCGCGCAGGCCGCTGGCGTAGGCGTCGCGCGCCTGGGCAATGGCGGCCACCGACACGTCTTCGACCATGACATGCGGCGCCATCACGACGCAGGCTGCGACCGGGAATCGGCTGGCGTGCAGCAGCGCGATGGTGCCGCCGTCGGAGTGGCCCACCAGCACCGGACGTTCGATGCCCAGTCGGGCCAGCAGCGCGGGCAGCACCTCCCAGGCTTCGCGGTGCATGTAGTCGGGCGCCAGGCGGCCCGTGTCGCGCACGTCGGGCACCGGGCTGGAGCGGCCGTAGCCGCGGCGCGAGAAGACCAGGCCGGCGCGGCCGGTGGCGGCGCACAGCTGGTCGGGCCAGTCGCGCCACATCGCCACCGAGCCCAGGCCTTCGTGCAGGAAGACCAGCGGGGCGGCCGCTGGGGTGCCAGCGGGGGCGGCGATCGCTCGGATTTCCAGGGCGGTGGCGTTGATTTGGATCAAGTTCATGGGGTTGTTCGCGTGACCGTGGACGGCGGCGCCCGAGCCGACGGCTACACTTGCGGGCTGTCTGAAAGTTGGTGTTGTAGTGCGCGTTTTTTCCCGATTTTTGCCGTTTTTGGTTCTGATGGCCGGGTTGCTGGGTGGCAACCCGGCACTGGCGGTGTCCCCGGCCCCGGTCTTTGTGCTCAATTCGCTGGATGGCAACGTCAGCGTCATCGATCCGACCACCTGGAAGGAGACCAAGCGCATTCCGACCGGCAAGGAGCCACACCATCTTTATATGACGCCCGACGAAAAGTCGGTCATTGTGGCCAATGCGCTCAGTGATTCGCTCACCTTCATCGACCCGCGCACCGCCGAGGTGCAGCGCGAGGTCCGCAACATCCTCGATCCGTACCACCTGCGTTTTTCGCCGGACATGAAGTGGTTCGTCACGGCTGCCAACCGGCTCAACCATGTGGACATCTATCGCTGGGACGGCAGGGACATGCATCTTGCCAAACGCATTCCCACCGGCAAAACGCCCAGCCACCTGTGGATCGATACGCGCAGCACCACGGTCTGGGCGACCATGCAAGATAGCGACGAACTGGTGTCCATCGATCTGGCCACGCAGTCGATCAAGTGGCGGATCAAGACCGGTTCGCTGCCGGCCGACGTGTTTGGCACGCCCGACGACAAACACCTGCTGGTGGCCTTGACCGGAGGTGACGGGGTGCAGGTATTCGACGTGTCCGGGCCGGGCGCCCGCCTGGTCAACACCGTTCGTACCGGCCAGGGGGCCCATGCCTTCCGCGCCGCGGGCGACCGGCGGCATGTTTACGTCAGCAACCGGGTGGCCAACACCATCAGCAAGTTCGACTACCAGGCCATGGCCGTAGTCGACCGGTATCCCGGGCCGTCCGGCCCCGACTGTATGGATGTGTCGGCCGACGGGAATTTCATTCTGGTGGCGTCGCGCTGGGCGGGAAAACTGACCGTGATCGACACCCGCTCCCGCGCGGTGGTGCGGCAGGTCAAAGTCGGCAAGTCGCCCCATGGTGTGTGGACCCTGGATCATGCGCCGCGCCAGTAAGTCCATCCATTTTCGACGCCCCGCTAGGGTTCGGGCGGCTGCGTTCGCTATCGTTGGAGTAGCGCTGATAGACCATTTTGCGCTGGCTATGGCCCAAAATGATGCGAAATCGGCCTGCGCCAGGCCCGTGTACCTGACGTTTGACACCGGGCACATGGGTGTGGCGCCGTTGGTGGCCGATGTGCTGCGCCGCCAGCAGGTCCGGGTGACGTTTTTCGCTGCCAACGAGAAGACCCAGGAGGGCGACGGCAGTCTGGGCAATCATTGGGCGCCCTGGTGGAAGGCGCGTGCCGCCGAGGGGCATGAATTCGCCTCGCATACCTACGACCATACCTACTGGCGGGGTGATCTGCCGGGCGTGGAGCCGCGCTTTCGTATCCAGCCCTCCGCCGGGGCGCTGGCCGGGCGTGAGTTCACCTGGGATGCGGCCAAGTACTGCGCCAATATTGCCTATGCGGCCGAGCGCCTGCAGGACCATACCGGCAAGAAGCCGCTGCCACTGTTCCGGGCGCCGGGCGGCAAGACCTCGCCCCGCCTGCTGGCGGCGGCCAAGGCCTGTGGATACGAGCATGTCGGCTGGGCGCCGGCCGGTTTTCTGGGCGACGAATTGCCCAGCGCGCAGTACCCGAACGATGCCTTGTTGAAAAAGGCCCTGCGCGACATTCGCGCCGGCGACATCCTGATGGCGCATCTGGGCATCTGGTCGCGCCAGGACCCATGGGCTCCGGCGGTGCTGGAGCCGCTGCTCGTCGGACTCAAGGCCAAGGGCTTCTGTTTCGAGACGCTGCGCACACACCCGCAATACCGGGACTGGATCGCGCAGCGCGGCGGGTGAGCCAGTGGACAGCCTGACGGACTGGTTCGGACAGGTGCAGCAGGCCGTGTTCGAGGCCGCAGTGCAACCGCTGGCACTGGCCGTTGGCGCGGCCAACCTGTTGCCGGATGCTTTTGAAGGCACAGGCTGGCTGCTGGTCGGCTTGTTGCAGATCGCGGTGATGCTGGCGGTGATCGGGCCGCTGGAGCGGCTCTGGCCGGTGGAGCCCATTGTCGACCGCGCGGCGGTGCGCGTGGATGTGATCTACACGCTGATCCACCGCCTCGGGTTGTTCAAACTGGTGATGTTTTTCACCGCCGAGAACTGGCTGGAGGCGGGCATTGGCGAGTTGCGCGCGCTGGGGCTGCCGACGTTTCACCTCGACCAGCTCATCCCCGGTGTGACCGACATCCCGCTGGTGGCCTTTCTGATCTACCTGCTGGTGTTCGATTTTGCCAATTACTGGGTCCATCGGGCGCAGCACCAGTTCGAATGGTGGTGGGCCTTGCATTCGCTGCACCATTCGCAGCGCCAGATGACGATGTGGTCCGACAACCGCAATCACCTGCTCGACGATGTGATCCGCGACCTGCTGTTTGTCACGCTGGCAATCCTCATCGGAGTCGGGCCTGGCCAGTTTGTCGCGCTGGTGGCGCTCAGCCAGTTGAGTGAGAGTTTCCAGCATGCCGACCTGAAGATATGGTTCGGGCGGGTCGGCGAGCGGCTGTGGGTAAGTCCGCGCTTTCACCGTTTGCATCACAGTATCGGCATCGGGCATGAGAGCGCGGGAAAGGGGACTCTCGGAGGCTTTAACTTCGGCGTGCTCCTGCCCTGGTGGGACATGGTGTTTGGCACCGCCAATTTCGAGCGTCGCTTCGACCCTACCGGCGTGCGCGACCAGGTGGAGCAGGGGCGTGACTACGGACGCGGATTCTGGTCGCAGCAGCTCCAGGGCTTGCGCCGGCTGGTCGGCCGGGCATGATTCGGCAGCCCGCCCGTGCGCCAGGCGCCTTGACCGGCGTCAACCGGGCGCTATGCTTGCGCCATGTTGCCGCTCATTGATGCCTTCTGGCGTGCCGCCGCTTATTGCCTGCATCCGCGGGTCATTGCGCTGTCGGTCCTGCCGCTGCTGATCCTGGTTGTTCTCAGCCTGGGTCTCGGATACCTGTGGTGGACACCCGCGGTGGACTGGGTTCGCCACGCGCTGGACGCCAGTACCACCATGACTCGCCTGGCCGTGTGGGTCGAAACGCTGGGGGTGCCGAACCTGCGCGCGGCACTGGCGCCGCTGCTGGTGATTCTCGCCGTTACCCCGGTGGTCGTGCTCGCTTCGCTGTTGCTGGTGGCTGTCCTGATGATGCCGGCGCTGGTGCGTCTGGTGGGCGAACGGCGCTTTCCCGATCTGGAGCGCAAACACGGCGCGTCGCTGCTGTTCAGTGTGGTGTGGTCGCTCGGTTCGCTGGTCCTGGCGGTGGTTGCGCTGGCGGTGTCGCTGCCGCTGTGGCTGGTGCCACCGCTGATTCTGGTGTTGCCACCCCTCATCTGGGGGTGGCTCACGTACCGTGTCATGACCTTTGACGCGCTGGCCGAATATGCCAGCGCCGACGAGCGGGCCGAGGTGTTTCGCCGGCACCGGGGGCCTTTGCTGGTGATGGGCATCATCTCGGGCTTTCTGGGGGCGGTGCCGAGTGTGGTATGGGCCTCCGGCGCCCTGTTTGCGGCCTTGTTCCTGGTTCTGGTGCCGGTCGCGATCTGGATCTACACCCTGGTTTTCGCGTTTTCGTCGCTGTGGTTTGCCCATTTTGCTCTGGCGGCATTGTCCCGCTTGCGTGCCGAGGCGGCGCCGGTGGCGGCCGTTGCCCCTGTGACACCGGTGTTGGCCGCAGACCCACTACCATTGCCGGATGAACCAGCCAAACTTCCCGCACCGGGCGCCTGAACCCCTGGCGTTCGGACTCATCGTCATCGGTGACGAGATACTTTCCGGCAAACGGGCCGACAAACACCTGTCGAAGGTGACCGAGCTGCTGGCCGCGCGCGGCGCCGGTCTGGCCTGGGCTGAGTATGTCGGAGATGAGCCGCGGCGCATCACCCGGGTCTTGCAGCGGGCTTTCGATTCCGGGGACATCGTTTTTTCGACCGGGGGCATCGGGGCCACTCCTGACGACCATACCCGGCAATGTGCCGCCGCAGCGCTGGGGGTGGAACTGCAGCTGCACCCGCAGGCCAAGGCGCTGATCGAAGAGCGCATGCGGACGCTGGCACGCGAGCAGGGCAAGGTCTACGACCCCGAGCGGCCGGGCCATATCCATCGACTCAATATGGGCGTGTTCCCCCTCGGGGCGCAGATCATTCCGAATCCGTACAACCAGATCCCGGGTTTCAGCTGTTACCCGCCGCCTTCGGATGGATCAGATCAGGCCGCAGCGGCGCCGGCGTGTCCGGGCATTCACTTTGTTCCCGGCTTTCCGGTGATGGCCTGGCCGATGATCGAATGGGTGCTGGACCAGTTGCCGCCCCTGTGGTTCTCGCCGCTCAACCGTCAGGAGCGGTCCATCATCCTGTTTGATGCCATGGAGGCCACACTGACGCCGTTGATGTTGCAGATCGAGCGGGACCATCCCGGTGTCAAGGTCTTCAGTCTTCCCAGCGTGGACCATCCGGAGTGGGGTCGCCATGTGGAGCTTGGCGTCAAAGGGCAGGTGGAGGCTGTGGAGGCCGCCTACCGCGATCTCAAGGCGGGGTTGGCCCCCTTCACCACCCGTACAGGCCCCGAATTGGTGCGATAAATTGAGCGCATTATTTTGGTGCATTACAGATGCACCAAAATGGGTTGCTCGCAAGCTGTCGGGCGGCTTGTTTTGTGCTGCAGCGACCTTGGGGCTGTGAATTCCGGGGCACAATCGGAAACATCGGGTTGTCATGTGTGCCGGCCTCGGTCTGGCACAAATTCTGCATCCAGTGACCCCGAATTCACTTTCGATCAACCCCCGTCAACCAGGAGAATCTGATGGCCAAGAGCGTCGCAGACGTCATGAGCATGGTGAAAGAGAACGAAGTCAAGTTCGTTGACTTCCGCTTCACCGATACCCGCGGCAAGGAGCAGCACGTGACCGTGCCGGTCTCGCACTTCGATGAAGAGAAATTCACCGATGGTCATGCCTTCGACGGTTCTTCCATCGCCGGCTGGAAAGGCATTGAAGCGTCCGACATGTTGCTGATGCCGGACCCCAACACCGCCAACATCGACCCGTTCTTCGAAGAATCCACGCTGATTCTGACCTGCGACGTGCTCGAACCCGGTGACGGCAAGGCCTATGACCGCGATCCGCGCTCCATTGCCCGCCGTGCCGAAGCCTACCTGAAGGCGTCCGGTCTGGGCGACACCGCCTACTTCGGACCGGAGCCCGAGTTCTTCATTTTCGACGGCGTTCGCTGGAGCAACGAACCTGGCAACACCTTCTACGCCATCGAAGAATACGAGGCCCCCTGGAACAGCGGCAAGCAGCTGGAAGGCGGCAACCGCGGTCACCGTCCGACAACAAAGGGTGGTTACTTCCCGGTCCCCCCGGTCGACAGCACCCACGACATGCGCGCCGAAATGGTGCTGATCCTCGAATCGCTGGGCATCCCGGTCGAGGTGTTCCACCATGAGGTTGCTGGCGCTGGCCAGAACGAAATCGGTACCAAGTTCAGCACGCTGGTCGAGCGCGCCGACTGGACACAGATGCTGAAATATGTCGTCTGGAACGTTGCCAACGCCTATGGCAAGACCGCGACCTTCATGCCCAAGCCCTACGCCGGTGACAACGGATCGGGCATGCACGTGCACCAGTCCATCTGGAAGGACGGCAAGAACCTGTTTGCGGGCAACGGCTACGCCGGCCTGAGCGATTTCGCCATCTACTACATCGGCGGCATCATCAAGCACGCCCGCGCCTTGAACGCCATCACCAACCCGACCACCAACAGCTACAAGCGCCTGGTACCGCACTTCGAAGCTCCGGTGAAACTGGCCTATTCCAGCCGCAACCGCTCGGCCTCCATCCGTATCCCGCACGTGGCCTCGGACAAAGCCCGCCGTATCGAGGCGCGTTTCCCGGATCCGATGGCCAATCCGTACCTGTGCTTCTCGGCATTGATGATGGCGGGCCTGGACGGGGTGGAAAACAAGATCCACCCGGGCGAAGCCGCTACCAAAGACCTCTACCACCTGCCCCCGGAAGAGGACAAGCTGGTGCCTACCGTGTGCCACAGCCTGGACCAGGCGCTGGAGCATCTGGACAAGGACCGCGCCTTCCTGACCAAGGGTGGCGTGTTCACCGACTCCATGCTCGATGCCTACATCGAGCTGAAGTCGAACGAAGTGACGCGCTTCCGCATGGCGGTGCACCCGGTCGAGTACGACATGTACTATTCGCTGTAAATACCTGTCGGGTTTCAGAAAAAAGGACGGCATGGCCGTCCTTTTTTTCTGGGCTTTCCGGGGCGTTTGCCGTGTGGTTTGCCGACTTTGCCCCATACTTGCGCTTTTCACCGGTCTGAAACCGCCTCAATTTCCGTCATGTTGATCGTCCGAATCCTGCGACTTGCCGTTCTTGCCGCCACGGTCGGCGGGGGGCTGCCCGCGCTGGCGCAGGGCGGGATCTACAAGTGTCCCGGCAACGAATACACCGATCGGGTCAAGCCCGACGAGGCGCGCGCGCGCGGATGCCAGCTCATCGAAGGCACCGCAGTAACGATCATTCCGGCGGCCCGGCCCGCCACCGGCAACGGCTCGGCCAGTGCGTCGCGTCCCGCCGCCGCGCCGTCGAGCGGCCCGCGGGTCGACACCAACGAGCAGCGTGCCCGCGACGCCGATGCCCGCGCCATTCTGGAGGCCGAGTTGCGCAAGGCCGAAAGTCGTCGGGCAGAGATCGCCCGCGAATACAACAACGGCGAGCCGGAAAAACAGGGCGCCGAGTTCAGGAATCACCAGAAATACATTGAACGGGTGGCTGAGCTGAAAGCCGGTATTGCCCGTCTGGACAGCGACATCACCGGATTGAAGCGCGAACTGTCCCGCCTGCCGGGTGGTGCGCCCCCCGCGGCCAGTGCCTCAGCCCCGGCGGCTGCAGCGAGCCGATGAGTGCCAGCGGCCCCGCCGGCCGCAACGGCGCCGAAGCCTCGGGCGCGGACCGGTTCTCCGCGCTGGATTTGCTGGCGACGCTGGTTGCCGTCGTTCGCACGGATGGCAGTGTCCTGTTTGCCAATTCGGCCCTCGAAGACGCCATTGGCCAGTCCCGCCGCAGTATCCAGGGCGCGTCAGCCCCCTCATTTTTCCAGGAGCCGATGGTTTTGCGCAGTGCCCTCGAAGGGGCGAAGGGCAATGAGTTTGCCGCCCTGCGCTACGACGCGCGGCTGATTCGCAACCAGTTTGACCCACTGCCCGTGCATGTGATCGTCGCCCAGACCGAGCGGGCCGACGAAATCGTGATCGAGCTGCTGCCGCTGGAAGCCCAGACCCGGCAAGGCCGCGAGGAGCGGCTGATCGACCAGGCGCAGGCCAACAAGGAACTGATCCGCAATCTTGCCCATGAAATCAAGAATCCCCTCGGCGGCATCCGGGGGGCTGCGCAATTGCTCGAAATGGAGATCGATTCGTCCGAGTTGCGCGAGTACACCCAGGTCATCATTCACGAGGCGGATCGCCTGCAGAGCCTGGTCGATCGCCTGCTGGCGCCCCATCGCAAACCCCATGTGGTCGGTGACGTGAACATTCACGAGGTGTTCGAGCGCGTGCGTTCGCTGATCCTGGCCGAATTCCCGCGCGGCCTGACCGTCGTGCGCGACTACGACACCTCGATCCCCGAGTTCCGCGGCGACCGCGAGCAGCTGATCCAGGCCGTGCTCAACATCACCCACAATGCGGCCCAGGCCCTGGCCGACGCGATCGCAGATGGCACCGCCGAAATCACTTTTCGCACCCGGATTGCGAGGCAGGTCACTTTCGGCAAGAAGCGATATCGTCTGGCACTGGAATTGCATGTCATCGACAACGGGCCCGGTGTACCGGACTCGATCAGGGATCGGATCTTCTACCCGCTGGTTTCCGGGCGGGACGGTGGCTCCGGTCTGGGCCTGACGCTGGCACAGACTTTTGTGCAGCAGCATCAGGGATTGATCGAGTGCGACAGCGTGCCCGGAAGAACGGACTTCAAGATCTTGATTCCGTTGCCCTGATGTCTTTGCGGGCCACTGTGCCGGGAACCAGAAAACCATGAAGCCGATCTGGATCGTTGACGATGACCAATCCATCCGCTTCGTGCTGGAAAAAGCGCTGTCGCGGGAAAACCTCCCGACCCGCAGTTTCTCCAATGCGCGCGATGTGTTGCAGGCGCTGGAGGCCGGGTCCGGCGAAGAGGGGCCACAGGTACTTGTCAGCGACATCCGGATGCCCGGGGGTTCGGGCCTGGACTTGCTGACCAAAGTCAAAGACCGGTATCCTGGCCTGCCCGTCATCATCATGACGGCCTTTTCCGATCTGGACAGCGCCGTTTCGGCCTTTCAGGGGGGCGCCTTCGAATACTTGCCCAAGCCGTTCGATCTGCCCAAGGCGGTCGAGCTGATCCGCCGCGCCGTCGACGAAAGCCTGCGTGAAGAAGTCGCTGAAGAGCGCATGACGGCCACACCCGAAATGCTGGGGCAGGCACCGGCCATGCAGGACGTGTTTCGCGCGATTGGCAGGCTCAGCCAGAGCAATGTGACGGTCCTGATCACCGGGGAGTCGGGCTCGGGCAAAGAGCTCGTTGCAAGAGCGCTGCACAAGCACTCGCCGCGCGCCAACGGCCCGTTTGTGGCCATCAATACCGCAGCCATCCCCAAAGATCTGCTCGAGTCCGAATTGTTCGGCCACGAACGCGGTGCCTTCACCGGTGCACAGACCATGCGGCGCGGGCGATTCGAGCAGGCCGACGGCGGAACCCTGTTTCTGGATGAAATCGGTGACATGCCTTTTGATCTTCAGACCCGCCTGCTGCGAGTTCTGAGTGACGGACATTTCTACCGTGTCGGCGGACACAGCGCGGTCAAGGCCAATGTGCGCGTGATCGCGGCGACCCACCAGAACCTGGAGCAGCGTGTGAAGGAGGGGGGGTTTCGCGAGGACCTGTTCCACCGCCTGAACGTGATCCGCCTGCGTCTGCCGGCGCTGCGCGAGCGTCGTGAGGACATTCCCATGCTGGCCCGGCATTTCCTGCAGCAAAGCGGGCGCCAGCTCGGTGTCGAACCCAAGCGTATTGCCGACGAAGCCCTGACAGCGCTGGCTGCCTTCGCCTTTCCGGGAAACGTCCGCCAGCTGGAGAACATCTGCCACTGGCTGACTGTCATGGCGCCAGCCCAGATGATCGAAGCCAAGGACCTGCCGCCGGAGGTTCTGGGCGCCGACGGCGTTGAATCGCCCTCGCCAGTTCCCGCACCCGCCACAGCCAACGCGGCGACTGCCGTGGCCCCACGTTCCGATGCCTCGTTCGGCGGACCGGGCGAGAGCCCCGTGGCAGGGTCTGCCGGGCACGACACCCCGTTGGCGCCCGAATCCGCCTGGGAGGCCGGGCTGGAGGCAGATGCGCGTGCGTTGCTGGATGCCGGGCGCAATGACGTGTGGGATGCCTTGACGCGGCGTTTCGAGTCGCGCCTGATCCAGACCGCCCTGGCCAATACCCGCGGACGGCGCATCGAAGCCGCCAACCGCCTGGGCATCGGGCGCAACACCATCACCCGCAAGATTCACGAATTGGGTCTGGAGTAGCCCGGCCACACCGGCGACTCCGCGCGGGCGCTCAGGTGCCGATCACGCCGCCGTCGTTTTTGCGAATCACCACCGTGGCCGAGCGGGGGCGCCCGCCCGGCTGGTAGTCCGGCCAGTTCGAGAAGCGGGCCGGTTGTGCCGGGTCGCTGCGATCGCTCGGCGTCTCGCCCGGGTGCTGCACATTGATAAACATCGTGCGGCCGTCCGGTGTCCAGGCCGCGCCGGTGATTTCACAATGCCGGGGGCCGGTGAGAAAGCGCCGCATTTCGCCGGTGGTCAGGTCACAGGCCAGCATCTGGTTGTTGCCCAGGTTGGCAAATTCCCCCAGACCCATCTGGCTCGCATGCATGTCGGTCTGAATCCACAACAGGCCCCCCGGTCCGAAGGCCAGACCGTCGGGACAAGCGAACAGGTCGCCCTGGATGGTGCCCCGGGCCTCGGGCCGCGCCTGAACCGGGTCACCGGCCAACACCAGATGGCTCCAGCGGAAGCGGGTGGCATCAAAGTCGCCCCGACCCGCCTCGCCTTCGTCCCAGCGAATGATGTGACCATGGGTGTTGCCCTGGCGGGGGTTGGCCGCATCGGTCGGTGGCTGGCCCGGCCGGCCCCGCTCGGCATGATTGGTCAGGGTGCAGAAAACCGTACCCCGTAGCGGGTCGATGGCCAGCCATTCAGGGCGGTCCATCGGGGTTGCGCCCAGTGCATCGCTGGCTTGCCGTGCCTTGATCACGACTTCACCCTGGTCGGCGAAGCCGTTGGCCGCCGTCAGTGGCCCCTGACCTTGCACCAACGGCAGCCAGTGGCCGGTGCCGTCCGCATCGAAACGCGCCACATACAGCGTGCCGTGATCCAGCAGCTCGCGATTGGCCTGGGCGGCGGTCAGGCCATGGCCCGCCGGCCGGATCCGGTCGCGGCTGACGAACTTGTAGATGTATTCATTGCGGGCATCTTCGCCGCTGTAGACCACGGCGCGGCCGTCTTGGGTCACGGCCACCCAGGCGCCTTCGTGGGCCGCCCGTCCGAGCGCCGTGCGCTTGACCGGGGTGCTGGCGGGATCCGCCGGATCAAGCTCCACCACCCAGCCGAAGCGGTTGAACTCGTTCGGATGCTTCGTGGCGTCGAATCGTTCATCGAAGGCGGGCCAGCCGAAAAACGCGGTGCGCACCATGCCCCAGCGGCGCTGATGGGCGTCGGGCTGGTCGCCGCCGGAGAAATAGAAGCGGAAATTCTCTTCGCCACTGAGGTAGGTGCCCCAGGGGGTCTGACCGGCGGCGCAATTGTTCAGCGTGCCCGCGACCAGGCGCCCCGACGGATCGCCGGCGGTCTGCATCAGGCGGTGGCCCGCCGCCGGGCCGCCAACGGCGCAGTGTGTCGCGGCAGTAATGCGCCGGGCATAGCGGGACGGCCGAACCATCTGCCACTGGCCTTGGTTGTCCTGCGCAATTTCGATGACACTGATGCCATGGGCCGCCTGACTCTTGCGCACCTTCTCGGCGGTCCAGGTCGCCAGGCCGTCGGGAAACAGCAGGCCGTCATCGACGTACTCATGGTTCATCACCAGCAGGCCGCGGCGACTGCCGTCGAGCGGAAAGTAATGCAGACCGTCATGGTGCATGCCCACCTGCAGCGCCTGGTCGGCGGCGCTGGCGGACGCGTCGTGGCGCCACGGTGGCATCGGGGCGCCCGCCACGCCAATCGGCTCGCCCCAAGCCGCAAAAGGGGTTGCGGTGTAGCCGGGGGGAACCACCAGCCGGTCCGCCCTGTCGACGCCAATTGCCGCAAAGCCCGGACGCATTCGCGCTCCCCGGGCGGGTCCCGTGCCGGCGCAGCCGCTGGCTGCCGCGCCGAACAGCGACATCATGGCAGCGCCGACCGATGCCTGCAGCACGGTCCGCCGGGGCAGTGGTGCCAGCTCGCGCAGGCCCCGGGCGCGGGACGGATTGCTGTCTTCCAGGTTGTCTTCGGGGTGTCGCATGGCTCAGCCCTCCAGCGTCAGCACCACCGGGGTGTGGTCACTGGGTTTGGTCCATTTGCGCGGCGCCCGGTCGATGGTGCAGGCGCGCACCGCCGGTTGCAGGGCGCTGCTGACCAGGATGTGGTCGATGCGCAAACCGCGGTTTTTCTGAAACCCCAGCATGCGGTAATCCCACCAGCTGAAACTCCGCGGCGCCTGCTCGAACAGGCGGAACGTGTCCACCAGCCCCAGTGCCAGCAGCCGGCGGAAATGTTCGCGCTCTTCGGTGGTGTGGTGAATGGTCTCGCGCAGGCCGTCGGGGTCATGGCTGTCGCGATCTTCGGGCGCGATATTGAAGTCCCCGGCCAGCACCAGACGCGGATGTCGGGCCAGTTCGTCGGCCAGCCAGCGGTGCAGCGCGTCCAGCCAGGCCATTTTGTAGGCGAACTTCTCGCTGCCCGGCTCCTGGCCGTTGACAAAATAGCCGTTGACCACCCGCAGCGGCCCGCCCGGTGTGTCCACCGTCGCGGCAATGATGCGTGACTGCTCGTCGGCAAAGCCGGGGATGTTGCGCACCACATCCCGCAATTCCTGGCGGGCCAGCAAGGCGACGCCGTTGTAGGTTTTCTGGCCGAACGCCGCCGCCTGATAGCCGACCGCCGCCAGCGCATCAAACGGAAACTTGTCGTCGGTCAGCTTCAGTTCCTGCAGGCACAGCAGGTCGGGTGCGGCGATGGCCAGCCAGTCCAGCACATGCTGATGGCGCGCGGTCAGGGAGTTGACGTTCCAGGTGGCGATTTTCACGGGTTTTCCTTAATATTTGGCCGGTACCCAGCGTAAAAACGTGCTTTGATGCTATGAAAAAGGGATCGTTTTGTTGCCCCCTCGGCCGCGCGGCCGGGGGCTGCACCGTCAGACGGCACCGACCCGGTGGCGGCGCCAGGTCACAAACCGGTATCGCAGATGGTTGGCGGCGGTCTGCCACGGTTCAGCCTGCGGTGTCCATTCGGTGCCCAGAGTCGGGGCCAGCGCGTCACCGGCAAACGGGCTGTCGATTTCGGTGACCACCGCCGTGTCGGCCAGCGGCAGCGCCTGGGCGTAGATCTCGGCGCCACCGATGACCCAGGCATCGGCGGCGCCGGCGCCGGCGCCGGCGGCCACGGCCTCGGCGACTGAGCCGGCGCGCACCGCTCCCGGCGCCTGCCAGCCGGCCTGGCGGGTGATGACGATGTTGGCGCGGCCCGGCAGGGGGCGGAATTTCAGCGGCAGCGAGTCCCAGGTCTTGCGGCCCATGATGACCGGGCAGCCCAGCGTGGTGCGCTTGAAATGGGCCAGGTCTTCGGGCAGGTGCCAGGGCAGGCGGCCGTCGCGGCCGATCACGCCATTGGACGCGCGGGCAAAGATCAGGTGCAGGCGGGGGGTGTCGGTGTGCATGTCAGGATTGTGGCCGCTGTGCCGGGGGCGTGCCGCCGCGCGGGGGCAGCAGCACCGCGGCGATGGCGGCCATCACGCAGACCATCGCCACGCCGTCCTGCCAGCGTGGCCATTCGCCCACGATCAGCGGCGCGCTCAGGGTGCCGATCATCGGTACCGCCATGACGCTCATCGCGCTGGTGGCGGGCGGCAGGTTGCGCGCCAGGCCGAACCAGATGATCTGGGCGAATCCGTAGTTGATCAGCACGCCGTAGGCCAGGCTGGCCCACATGACCGGCGTGAACCGCATCGCGGGCAGCGGCTCGGTGACGGCGGCGATGACCCAGATGCAGGCGGCCGCGCAGAACATCATCCAGACGGTGAGTGCCTCCACCGGCAGCGTGTGTTTCATGCGCCGCATCATCAGCGTGCCGACGGCCCAGCACACCGCGGCGCCGCCCATCCAGAGCACGCCGATCGGCCGCCCGGCCAGCGCGCGCAGCTCGTCGGACACCAGCAAGGCAATGGCCACCGCGACGGCCACGGCGGCAAAGGCCACGCGGCGGGTGAGCCGCTCGCCGAGCAGGCCCACGCCGATCAGCACCGTCCAGATCGGCATCGTGAAGCCCAGGATGGCGGCACGGCCCGAGGCCAGCTCCTTCACGCCGAAGATCGACATCACGTGCCAGCCCAGCATGTTGGGCAGACCCAGCAGCGCCACGGCGCGCCATTCGGGGCCGTGCGGCGTCATGCGGATGCCGCGGGCGCGGTAGAACGCGTACAGCCACAGCGCACCGCCCGTCATGGTGAGCGCGCGGAAGTACATCGGCGTGATCTCGCGCAGCGAGAGCTTCATCATTGGCCAGTTGACGCCCCACATCAGCGTAAGCGCCACCAGCGCCCAGAATTGCCGGCGGGAAATCACCGGGGGCGCAACGGCCGCCGCGCCGGGCCGCCCCAAGCAAGGCCAGCCCCCGCGGGGCTGAGTGCCGCGGCTCCGGATGTGCCTGCGCACATCCGGACGGCATAAAGGGCCGTTGCCTCTGGCTGAGGCACGTACAGCGACCACACGCAGTGAGGGAGCGTGGGGGCCATCAAATGGCCACCGGGGCCTTGATGGCCGGGTGGCTCTGATAGCCGAGCACCTCGAAATCCTCGTATTCGTAGTCGAAGATCGATTCGGGCCGGCGTTTGAGGTGCAGCGTGGGGTAGGGCAGGGGCGCGCGCGCGAGCTGCAGCGCCACCTGCTCGGCATGGTTGCTGTAGATGTGGCAATCGCCGCCGGTCCAGATGAAGTCGCCCACATCCAGGTCGCACTGCTGGGCCACCATGTGCGTCAGCAGCGCGTAGCTGGCGATGTTGAAGGGCACGCCCAGGAAGATGTCGGCGCTGCGCTGGTAGAGCTGGCAGCTCAGGCGGCCGCGGCCGCCGGGCTCGGTGGCCGGCGCCACGTAGAACTGGAAGAACGCGTGGCAGGGCATCAGCGCCATCTGGTCGAGTTCGGCCACGTTCCAGGCGCTCACGATGATGCGGCGCGAGTCGGGGTTGGTCTTGAGCGTGCGGATGACGTCGGCGATCTGGTCGATGTGGCCGCCGTCGGGCTTGGGCCAGCTGCGCCACTGCACGCCGTAGACCGGGCCGAGCTCGCCGTCTTCGCGGGCCCATTCGTCCCAGATGGTGCAGCCACGCTCCTGCAGCCATTTCACGTTGGAGCCGCCGCGCAGGAACCACAGCAGCTCCACGATGATGGCGCGCAGGTAGACCTTTTTGGTGGTCACCAGCGGAAAGCCCTCGTTCAGGTCGAAGCGCATCTGGTAGCCGAACAGGCTTTTGGTGCCGGTGCCGGTGCGGTCGGCCTTGAACACGCCATGGGTGTCCACATGGCGCAGGAAGTCTTCGTATTGGGAGCGGACGGGGCGGTGGGGGGAGAGGCTCATGCCGGGCAGGTCCGTGAAGTGAGACGGCGCGCTGCGCGGCCGCAAAACCCGCGATTTTATCGGCCTGGCCCGACCGCGTCAGCGTCCCAGTCCGCGTTTGAGCTCCTTGAGCATCAGCACCACCTGGTTGGAGGCATGCCGGTAACCGCTGCCCAGGGCCTGGGCCGCCTTGTCGGCTTCGCCGCCCTGGGCGAGGGCCAGCACGTTCGACGCCTGCACATGAAAGTATTTGTGCCGCGCGACCAGCACGGTGAAGGCGGGGTAATGTCCCAGCCGCTGGCCGCCCGGGCCGTGCAGCCATTTGCCCAGGTCGCAGCGGTCGTCCCGGCAGACCAGTTCGGGTCGGAGGTCTTCGGCGGAATTGCCGTCCAGCACGTTCTGCAGGCGCAGCTTCCAGTTTTCGTGGGCGGCGATGGCGGTGTCGATATCAATCTCGGACAACACCGCCGCCGCAGTGCTGGCGTCCAGACCGATTTCGCTGGCGGCGTCGTCAGGCAGGCGCGAAAGTGCCGGATCGGCCTGGTCGAGCTTGTCGGTCTTGAAAAATCGGCTGAAAAATCCCATGGCATCACTCCCGCGTGCAGCAGATGCGAGTCATTGTGATCAACCCGCGCGGGACGGGGTTGACCTGCGTCAGGGATGGCTGCCACAGGCCGGCGGGACGTTGCGCCCCGAGGCCTCGGCGCCTCAACGCAGCAGAACGCGCCCCGGATTGAGCGTGTTGCGGGGGTCCAGCGCCTGTTTGATCGCGCGCATCAGCGCCAGTGCCACGGGCGATTTGTAGTGCGCCAGCGTCGCCGCCTTGAGGCTGCCGACACCGTGCTCCGCCGAAATCGAGCCGCCAAATCGCGCCACGGCGCCGTACACCAGGGTGTTGACGCGCTCTTCCTCGCGCGCCAGGAAGGCGGCAGGGTCTTCGCCCGCCGGCGCCTGCACGTTGTAGTGCAGGTTGCCGTCGCCCAGATGGCCGAAATTCACCAGTCGCACGCCGGCAATTTCGCGTGCCAGCAGCGCGTCGGTCTCCGCCACAAAAGCCGGAATGCGCGACACCGGCACGGAAATGTCGTGTTTGATGTTCAGGCCTTCCTCGGCCTGCGCCAGCGGAATGCTCTCGCGGATGTGCCACAGCTGGCGCGCCTGGTTCAGGCTCTCGGCCACCACCGCGTCGCTGACCCGTTCCTGCTCCATGGCTGTCTCCAGCAGGTGCTCGAACAGGGCGCGGGCGTGCTGTTCCGATTCGTGATCCGAGTTTTCGAGCAGCACAAAATAGGGTGCTGCCATGCTCGCGTCCATCAGCGGCACGGTGAGCTGCGGGAAGTGCCTTTCCACCAGGCTCAGCGCGAATCGGCCCATGACCTCGAAGCCGGTCAGGCCGGGGCCGAGGTGGTGGTGCGCCAGACCCAGCAGCGCCACCGCGTCCTGGAGCGAGGGCACGGCCGCCCAGGCGGTGAGGCGGACCTTGGGCAGCGGGTAGAGCTTCATCGTCGCGGCGGTGATGATGCCCAGCGTGCCTTCGCTGCCGATCATCAGGTCGCGCAGGTCGTAGCCGGTGTTGTCCTTGCGCAGGCCCGACAGGCCATCCCAGATGTCGCCCTGCGCCGTCACCACCTCCAGCCCCAGACACAGGTCGCGGGTATTGCCGTAGCGCACCACCTGGGTGCCGCCGGCATTGGTGCCCAGGTTGCCGCCAAGGGTGCAACTGCCCTCGGCCGCCAGGCTCAGTGGAAACAGGAAACCGGCTGACTCGGCCGCTTCCTGCAGGTTCTGCAGCACGCAGCCGGCTTCGACGGTGATGGTCAGGTTGGCCGCGTCAATCGCGCGCACGGCCGTCATGCGGGTCAGATTCAGCACCACCTGCGTGCCGCTGTCATCGGGCACGGAGCCCACGGCCAGCCCGGTGTTGCCGCCCTGCGGCACGATGCTGATGCCGGCTGCCGCGCAGGCTTTCACCACGGCCGCCACCTCGGCGGTATTCCCGGGGCGCACCACGGCCAGCGCCCGGCCGCGCACGCGCTTGCGCCAGTCCTGGGTGTAGGCGCTCAGGTCGCCTTCGGCCAGCACATGCCGCTCGCCCACGGCGGCGCGCAGCACATCCAGCAGGGGCTGACGCGGCGGGTCGGTCGTCGGATTCATGCTGTGGCGCTGTCCGCGCCGGTGGCTTTTGCCTGGCGCAGCCGCAGGCGGATATGGGCGGTGCACGCCACAAACAACACCACACACAGCAGCACTTCGGCTGCGGCCAGCCAGGCACCCGGCCCGTGCTCGCTGGTGGCGCGCACCAGGCCTTCGGTGACGTAGAGCCACACCAGCAGGCTCAGCCAGCGGTAGGTGTACATGCGGTTCTTCAGCAGGCCGGCCAGGGGAATGCACAAGGGCAGCACCTTCAGGGCCAGCCAGGATCCGCCGGGACGCAGCGGCGCCAGCCACAGTTCCCACGCCAGGCACAGCGCAATCAGCGCCAGCAAGGACGCTACGGCCAGACGGCGGCTGAGTTCGACGGGGTTGCGTGTCATCGGGCTGGCATCATAGCGACCATGCGCCCTTTCGCCCCGCTGGATCTGTTGAAGACCTTGCAGCACTTCCCCTGGCTGCACACCGCCCGCACGCTGCGCGACCGTTTTCGCGAAGACCGCCTGGCGCTCAACGCCAGCAGCCTGACCTTTACCACGGTGCTGGCGCTGGTGCCGCTGTTCACCGTGCTGCTGGCCGTGTTCTCCGCTTTCCCGGCGTTCGGCAAGTTGCAGGGCGTCATGCAGCAGTGGCTGGCCGACAGCCTGTTTCCCGAATCCATTGCCCGCCAGGTCATGGGCTACCTGACGCAGTTTTCCGCCAAGGCCAGCCGGGTCGGGGCGCTCGGCTTCGCCTTTCTGCTGGCGACGGCGGTTTCGCTGGTGCTGACGATAGACCGCACGCTGAACGCCATCTGGCGCGTGCGCCGGCGCCGGCCGCTGGCGCAGCGGGTGCTGATGGTCTGGGCGGTTCTTTCCCTGGGGCCGCTGCTGCTGGCGGCAACACTGGCGATCGCGTCCTACGCGGTGTCGGCCTCCCGTGGCCTGGTGGGCAAGCTGCCCACCGCCATGGGCATGGGCCTTGATCTGCTTGAGTTGCTGATTGCCGTGGGCGGTGTGGCCGCGCTGTACCGCTTTGTGCCCAACACCCGCGTCCGCTGGAGCCATGCGTTGGCCGGCGGGGTGTTTGTCGCGCTGGGGCTCGAACTGGCCAAGACCGGTCTGGCGACCTATTTGCGGGTCATGCCGGGCTTTTCCGCGATTTACGGCGCGTTTGCAACCATCCCCATCCTGCTGCTGTGGATCTATCTGGTCTGGATGGTGCTGCTGTTCGGTGCCGTCATTGCGGCATACCTGCCCAGCCTGCTGGCGGGCGTTGCGCGGCGCGGCGACACCCCGGGCTGGCGGCTGGAGCTGGCGCTGGAGGCGCTGGCCCTGCTGCAGCAGGCCCGCGAGCATCCTGGCGCGCCGGCGCTGGCGACCAAGGACCTTGCCGAAACCCTGAAGGTGGACCCGCTGCAACTGGAGCCGGTCATGGACACGCTGATCCAGCTCGGGCTGGTCGGAACGCTGGACTCCGGGGGCGAAGTGCTGCTGGTGGACTTGCCGCGCACGCCGGCCCAGCCCCTGGTCACCGCCTTGCTGCTCGCCGATACGGCCACCCTCGCGCCGTTGCGCGCTCGGGCGCTGCCGGCCGGCATGACGCTTTCGGAACTTCTGCTGAATAGCTCCCGAAAAGAGAGCGAACAAAGACCTTTTTACGCTGGGTAACGGCCGAAAACATCTGATTTCTGCGGCGCAACCCGTTTCGGGGTCCGTCGAACGCGTTGCCTGGCCTCGATGCGCGGGCCGTGCCGATGCACAGCGTCACCAGCGCGCCTTCGGGCAGGTCCACACCACCTACCTGCGTGGGGCGCAGTGCCCGGCGGTTGCCGAGCTGGTTGGACGATTCAAAGCGCCGGAATTCGTCCACCGCCAGTGTCAGCGGTGCCTCCCGGGCGGCGGCCGCGTCGCCTGCGGTGGCCGCCAGACGTGCGAGCAGACCGGCGAGGCGCTTTTTCGCCCGATTCAAGACCAAAACCATCAATACCCAGCGCAAAAACGTCGCTTTGCGCTATCGCAAGCGTAGCGATTTGATCCATCGGTCGGAGTCCTGGTCGGGGCCAGAGTCCAGTCTACAGGCCAAGCTGCTGCCCCTGGCCGGGCACCTGCGCCACCGGGAAATGCGCGGGCGAGACCAGTAGCGGCTTGAGCATCGAGCAGCTCAGTACCGCGCGGTCCGCGTGGTATTGCGCTGCCGGCTGATCCGGGATCAGGACGCTGGCGGCCATCTTGCCGGGCTGGTGGTTGTCGCTGCCCTCCAGGAATGCCAGCGCCTGGGCGGTCGTGAAGATGGTGTCTTCCATGGTTTCTTCCTTTCTGAAACCATGAAAGCACGAAATGCGACGGCGTCAAGTGCCAAGTTGGGCCGTTTCCGGGCACCCTGTCTACTTCGCGCTTCTGATCACTTTGACCAACTCGGGACTGGCGATGTCCTCCAGCACCCGAAACGCACCAGCCAGATGTTCCATCAGCAGGCCGCTGGCTCCGTGCGCTTCAAACGTGGTCTTCCACTCCCGCACCTCGCCCCAAACGCGACGGATGATCTCCAACGCGCGCGCGCGTGAGGGCGCGAACGCCGCAAACCGGCTGAGCGCGTTGTCCTGCGTGGCGAGCTTGCCTTGTTCGCCCACTTCCAGGTGCAGAAAGCGTTCGTGGGCGACGCCGGGGCGGGGCACCACGTCGTACAGCGGGCTCAGTTGCCAGCCACCCAGGCGCGGGTCGCGCACGAATGCGTGGTTACGCAGGTGGTCGTCGTCGTTGCTGACGAAGATGTTGAAGACCATGCGGCCGAACAGCTCTTCGCTGTCGGCCTTGATGCGCGAAGGGTGTACGTATTGGCGGATGGCGTGCGCAAGGTGGGAGTAGCCCTTGTTGCGCGACTCGAATTCGGTGCAGGCCACCAGGGTGAGGCCGCTCACGTAGGGCAGTCGCCCTTCGGCGAGACCGGGGCCGGGCCGGGTGTCGTGCAGGGCGGCGCCAGCCTCGGGCAGCGAGCCGGGTACGGACCAGTAACGGTCGAAACGACGGATCAGCATCACCGGCCGGCCACCGACCTGGAGGTAGCGGACCTCGGGAACGGTGAGCCCGCAGCGCCGGGCGAGTTCCAGTGTGCAGGTCTCGGCCATGGCGACATCGAACGCATCGCCTCGGGCAGGGAACTTGGCCAGCCACAGCGCGCCCTGTTCATCGCGCACGGAGGCCTTGGGCCGAGCGCCACCCGCTGAGGGCCCTGCGCCCAGAAACGGCTCCAGGTTGGCCGGTACAGGGGCGCCGTTCTCCACCGCTTCGGCCGCCTGCATCACGTAGGCCAAGGAGTGCAGGTTGCTGGCCGAGGGGGCATCCGGGGTGTCCAGCGATGGGCGCACGTCCAGCGCGCCCACGCGGTCGCCGCCGGCGGCCAGCAGGTAGTCGGCTTCGGACAGGGCGTTGGCCGGGACCTTGCGCCGGGCTTCGATCACGCGGCGGCCCCACGCGTCGGGGGCGGCGTCGCGCATGCCGCCGAACTCGCCCAGGCCGTTGACCGGAAACAGCGCCTGTCCACGGACGGCGTCCCGGTGCGCCAGGCTCAGGCTGACAGGGTCCACCTCGATGGCGGCGGGGCGTTTCAGATAGCCCAGGCCATAGGCAAAGCGCGAAGCCAGCTCGCGGTTCTGAGGGTTGGCACCGACGGTCTCGGTGAGGTTCAGCAGCCCGGCAGGGACGAACCGCCCCTCCGCTTGACCTGGCAGCCAGGCAAACACCGCGAGTTCGTCTTGTGTGGTGGCCATCAGAAGTCCAGTTTGGTGAGCTCGGTCTTGCTCAGGGCGCGCACGCGTTGGGTGCGTTCGCGCGCGGTGAGCGCGGAGAGGGCCGGGTCGGTTTCCTGCAGCAGATGCAGCAAGGACAGCCCGGGCGCGATGGCTTCCAGGTACCGCAGGATTTGCGCTTGCGTGCGGCTGAGGTCTCCCTTTTCGATGAGCACGGCGGTCGAGCGCGCCAGGCCCGCGCGTGCGGCGGCATCGGCCTGGCGCAGTTGCCGGGCCATGCGCAGGCGCGCCAGCTTCTCTCCCAGCTCGCGGGCTTCTTGCTGGCGGGCGGGGGTGAGCAAAGGGGTTTCGTCTCTTTTCATGTGCTGGCGCCTTCAAACAACGACGTTAAGTCTTCAAGGACTGTGATTACAGACATTCTAGATCGAACGAATGGTGCGTCAAGTCTGTAATTGCAGTCCTAAAGAAGACTGTGAATGCATTCGGAGACTTTTCTGTGGATTCCGCACACAAACTGAGCCAGTAGGGGGAGGATTCATCCGGCGGCGACAACGCCTTCTTCGCCCAGCAGCGGGCGAAACTTGACCAGCGTAGTTTCGTCGCGGGGCGGGCTGCCCCACAACGGCGGGCACTCGCCTCGGTGCTACAGCACCATGCGAACGGCACGCTCGCGAACCTCGGGTGAAAACCCGTTTGCCTTCGTCATGACTCAATCCTTTCAGAGAAAAGAGCCTCCTCAAAAACCGGGGCGGTTTACCAGGGCGAATCCGACCCGGAGATCGCGGCCGCGCGCTTGATGGGCCGGCGCAAGGCGGCGCAGTGGGGTGAACTGGCCAGCGCCCGCGGCTGGCTCGATGTCCAGCAGCCCCTGCCCGAGGACGCGGCCACAGCGGCCAGCCCGGGCGAGCCCTGGCGCGCCAGCACCACCATCTCCACCCTGGAGCCGCACCGCGCTCAACTCCTCGCCTGGGTCGAGCAAGGCGTCTCAGGCAGCGCCATCCACGCAGCCTTGAAGCGCCAGCACGGCTGGGCCGGCAGCTACTCGGCCGTGTGCGGCGCCTGCTGGCCGACATCCGTGCCCACATGCCGCCCGAGACCACCTGACGCCTGATGGACTACGGACGTTTGCGGGCGTGGGCCAGTGCCGAGCGGATGGCGGCCACCACGGCCTCAGGCTTGTCCAGCGGGATGGCATGGCCGCTGTCTACCCACACCTGTTGGGCATGGGGGTACAGCAGGGCAATCTCTTGCCGAAGCGCGTTGGAAAACCTGGCCAGGTCCGACGTTTCCTTCATGGGTTCAGCTGCGCTCAGCACGGTCACCGGCACGTGCGGCGGTGTGGGCAGGGCCAGCACCTGCTGGCCAGTTTGGGTCAGCAAATCGAACTCGCTTTTGGCGGCGCCGGTGATCAGCGCTTTGGCCATGCCGCGCACCAGGAGCGACTGGTTTTCCATCGCGCCCGCGCCTTCGAGTTGGCGAGGGTGGGTGGAATCGACCAGCACCAGGGCGGCCACTTCCTGCGGGTGCTGGCGCGCAAACAGCTGCATGTACAGGCCGCCCAGCGAGTGGCCCACCAGCACGTAGGGAGGCTGCATGCCTTGATGCTGCAAGGCGCGGCGCAGTTCGGCCACGATGTGCTGGCCGTCGCGCGGGGTGCTGGCGGCAGCACTTTGGCCGATGCCGGGGCGGTTGTAGGCGAAGTAGGCGGTGTCGGCAGGCAGGGCTGGCAGCACTTTGCCCCACCAGGCCATGTGGCCGCCCAGGCCGTTTTCGAAAACGACCACCGGCGCGCTACCTGGGTGGGCCACGAGTTCGAGCAGGCGCTCGTCCACCAGGCTGATTTGCGTTCCGGGCACGCTGGCACAACCGGCCAGCAGGGCGATGGTCAACAGGCCGACAACAGCGCGGTGCAGGGTGGGCATGGGGTTCATGGGTGGGCGAATGGGCAATGGGGGAAGGGTTCGGCGATTCAGGCCGCAGGTTTGCGGGCCACCACGTAGGGCCGCCAGTCGCGGCTCCACCGGGAGGTGGCGTGGTGTTCCACGCTTTCGATGGTCAGCCCGCAACGCTCGATGGCGGCCATCAGCTGGTCTTCGGTCAGCACATGGATGGGTGGAATGACTTTGAGCAGGCGCAACACGGGCAGGGCCACATGGGGCACCAGCGGGTTCATCTGGCCAACGCAGGGGGTTTTGCTGATGAACAGCCCGCCGGGGCGCAAATGCCGCCGCACCTGGGCCAGGGTGTGATTCACGTCGGGCACCAGGTGCAGCAGGTTGAAGGCAAGCACCGTGTCCCAGCCTTCGGCAGTCTGGCTGGCGGTTTCGGTCAGGCAGGTGCCTTGCCAGCCAACCGGGGCCGGAGCCGGGGCAGGCAGGTGGGCATCGGCATCGGCCACCACCAGGTGCAGCATGCGGTGGACATCGAGCGGGGCATCTTTGAGCTTCCGGCGGGCAATGTCCACCATGGCGGGCGACAGGTCGGCGGCGGTGTAGTGCGCGGTGGCCGGGGCCAGGCGCAGGGCGGTGGTGGCGGTGCCGCAGCCCAGCTCCAGCACGCGGTCGGTGAGGCGCAGCCGTTGCCGCACGCGCTGCAAGGTGTGTTCGTAACCAGCCATGTCGGCAATGGTGGCGGCGGCGTATTTGCGTGCGGTTTTGTCCCAGAAGCGGGTGCTGTGCGCCAGCATGGCGCTGGTGGGCGGGTGTGTGGTCATGGTCGGGGGCAAGGTGAAGGAGTGGACAGGGCTGCATCGTAGTCATGCAGATTTGCGCAAACTACGTCCAAATTTGCAGACTACCTATACTTAAATGCATGACCCAACCCGACTGGAACCAACTGCGTGCCTTCCTTGAAACGGCGGAAACCGGCTCGCTGTCGGCGGCGGCACGCAAACTGGCGCTGACGCAGCCCACGCTCAGCCGCCACGTGGCGGCCATCGAGCAGGCGCTGGGTGTGACACTGTTTGAGCGCACGGGCCAGGCGATGGTGCTGACCGACGCGGGCCTGAGCCTGCTGGAGCATGCCCGCACGATGGGTGCCGCCGCACAGGAGCTGGTGCTGTCGGCCTCGGGCCAGGCGCAGGCGGTGGAGGGGCTGGTGTCGGTGTCGGCCAGCGATGCGGTGGCCACCTGGCTGTTGCCGCCCGTGCTGCGGCGTTTGCGCGAGGTGGCTCCGGGCATCACGGTGGAGGTGGTCACTTCCAACGCATTGAGCGATTTGCGCCGCCGCGAGGCGGACATTGCCATCCGCCATGTGCGCCCCGACCAGCCCGACCTGATCGGCCGCCTGCTGTACGAAGCCAGCGCGGGGTTCTACGCCTCGGCAGACTGGGTGGCGCAGCACGGACACCCGCGCACGGCACAGGATGCGCAGGGGCTGGATTTCATCGGCTCCGACCGCTCGGGCCACTACTTGGCCTACCTGGTGCAGCACGGGCTGCCGGTGTCGGCGGCGCAGTTCAGGGTGTTGGCTGAGAACTCGGTCACGGCCTGGATGCTGGCGCAGCAGGGCCTGGGCATCGGCGTGATGATGGACGAGATTGCCCGCCGCACCCCCGGCGTGGTGCGGGTGCTGGACGAGGTGGCGGCGGTGCGCTTCCCGGTGTGGCTGGTGACGCACCGCGAGCTGCGCACGGCCCGTCGCATCCGCATGGTGTTTGACGAACTGGCCGAGGCGCTGAAGCCTTGCTGAGGCGGCTGGAAGGCGGGCCGTTTGACACAGGCGTGGATGTACGACGTATGAACGCGCTGCCAGGTGCTGATTCCAGGTGGGCTTTGCGGACGTGCGCCGATTTTTTGTGTGCCGGGTAGGCTGCGCAGGTTCCGTTCGATGCCGCCCGCATACCTGGTCTCTTCTCATCGCATTGGTGGGGTCGGCTGTGACTGAATTGGGCAGCACCTGAGTCCGGGTCGTCGTGTGGTGACCGATGGCCTCAAGTATTTTGCCGCCGTGCAGCCTCTGGGTTCGAAACCGATTTGGCGTTATTTGCGAACGGCGTTGTCATCACCGCACCGGTGATTCAGCGGTGTGCAGTGCTTGCCGGATCGGCAAGTTGGCGGTGGCCTCAAGACGCTCGGCCAGCCAGATTTTGATGACAGACTGCCTCGTGACCCCCAGCTTCCTGGCTTCCCGGTCAAGCGAGTCGATCATCCAGATGGGGAAGTCGACGTTTACTCGTTTTTGATTTTGTAGCACGCGCTTGGCTTTGGCG
>ERZ761607.1645-NODE-1645-length-26836-cov-4.680557_pt1 | contig 26836 bp, 21 predicted proteins | sample MGYA00511164_ERZ761607 | MGnify/ENA primary metagenome ERZ761607 (study PRJEB28899, sample SAMN02445080) | bioreactor sludge metagenome | biome: EBPR sludge | place: Australia: Brisbane, Thorneside Wastewater Treatment Plant | collected 2011-06-22 ... | reverse complement strand
CTCCCGCCGAGCCCGCTCGCCGCGACGGCGGGTGCGCCGGCGGTGTCGCCTCCGGCGGCTCCGATCGCTCCCGCGCACACCACGCCGAGCGCGAGCTGGCCCATGGGGCCGTCGACTTCGCAGGCGTTGCCGGATCTGTCGCGCGATCCGTGGGGCGATCCGACGGGGACGCCTCCCCCGCCTCCGGTCTCCAACGATCCCTTCGTCGTGAGACCGATCGAGGCCACGATGAAGCTCCCCGCGGTCGGCGACGCTGCGCGCGCGACCCGCATCCGTTGGGCGATCGCGTCGGCGCTCGTGGTGCTCGCGCTCGGAGGCGGGTGGCTCGCGCGGGAGCTGATGCACGAGGCTCCGGTGGAAGGCACGCTCGAGATCGTGTCGCGCCCTCCCGGTGCGCGCGTGGTGCTCGACGGACGCGAGCTCCCGGGTCGCACGCCGGTCACGGGCATCGCCCATCTGCCGGTCGGCCGCGCGCTGTCGCTCGAGGTGCTCTTGGAAGAGCACGAGCCGTGGCGCGGCGAGGTCACGCCGGTGGCGGGGACTCTGCAGAAGGTCGCGGTGCTCGTGCCGCTCCGGCGAGACGTGGTCGTCGACTCGTCACCGCCCGGCGGGCAGGTGTGGATCGACGGCGTGCTGCACGGCGCGTTGCCGCGGCGGCTCGAGGATCTCGCGCACGGGCGAACGCTCGAGCTGCGCGTGAGCTGGCCGCGCGGGCCGACGGTGCAGCGGTCGCTGCGCGTCGACTCGAGCACGCCCGAGCGTCTGGTGATCGAAGCGCCCTGAGGTGGACGACCGCACGAGCGGGATACGCAGAACGTGCAGGACGCAATCAGGTTCGGCGGACGAGCGGCAGCGCGGTGTCCGAGAGGCTCGCGTTCGGCTCTTCGTCGATCGGGCCGGAGGCGGGGAGGGTGATCTCGAAGCGCGCGCCGCCGTCGAGGCCGTCGCCGACGTCGATCGAGCCGCCGTGGTCTCCGACGATGCGGTGCACGATCGCGAGGCCGAGGCCGGTGCCTTTGGCCTTGGTGGTGAAGTAGGGCTCGAAGACGCGCAGGCGATCTTCGGGCCGGATGCCGGGGCCGTCGTCGTCGATGCGGAGGCGCGCGCCGCCTTCGATCGGCTGGAGGTGGATCTCGACGTGACCGCCGTGGCTGCCGTGGCGCGCGCTCGCGGCGTCGCTCGCGTTCTGCACGAGGTTCAAGAGCACCTGCGTGAGCTGATCGCGGTCGGCGCGGATCTCCACCGGGGTGCTCGGCGCGACGACCTTCAATGCGACTTCGTCGTCCGCGTGCAGGTTGGCGACGTGCTGGATCACTTCGCGAAGATCGAGGCGAATCGGCTTCGGACGCGGCATGCGCGCGAACTTGCTGAACTCGGTGACCATGTCGTTGAGGCGTTTGACCTCTTCGAGGATCACGCCGGTCGACTGATCGAATTCTTCGTCGAAGCTCGGATGCTTTCGTGCGTGGAGCTTCCGCATGGTCTCGATCTCGACCTGGATTGGTTGCAGCGGGTTCTTGATCTCGTGCGCGATGCGACGCGCGACCTCGCGCCAGGCCGCGATGCGCTCGGCGCGCAGCAGCTTCTGGCGCGTGGCGGCGAGCTCCTTGGTCATCGCGTCGAACGCGCGCAGCGTGCGGCCGACGTCGTCGCCGCGCGTGGTGGCGGTGGCGATGCGGGATTCGAGGTCGCCTTTGGCGACGCGGCGGGTGGCCTCTTCGATCTCGCGCAGCGGGCGGGAGAACATCCAACCGACGAGGAGCGCGAAGCCGAGCGCGACGAGGAGCGCGACGCCCGCGACGAAGAGCGTCTGCTCGCGGAGGCGCGCGAGGTCGGCTTGCAGGGGCGCGTCGTCGAGCACCGCGACGAGGCGGTGAGGACCCTCCGCGCTCTCGAAAGCGCGCACCACGCGCGGCGGCTCGCCGGTGGTCGGCGGGAGCTCTTCGCCGGGCGCGAGGAGCGCGAAGCGAAGGGACTCGTCGTCGCTCTGCAGGCCGAGGAGGTCGCTCGTCGCGCGGCGTCCTCCGAGGACCGCGACCGCCGCGCCGTCGCGGGTGACCGTGCAGCCCACGAGGAGCACGCGTTCGTCGTGGGGACCTTCGTCGTCGCGCACGCGCACCGTCTCGAGCCACGCGGCGTCGCGGCTGCGCGCGAGCGCGTCGACCAGCTCCGGCACGCGCGCGCCCGCCTGATCGGGGTAGTGGCCGGCGCCGAGCACGCGCCCACGCTCCGGGCCGCCGCGCGCGTCGAGGAGGTGGAGCGTGTCGAAGCGTCGCCCGCGCATCAGCGAAGGGAGCGCGGCGACGAGCTGCTGCTCGCGGCTCGGATCGAAACGATCGGTCGCGAGATCGAGCACCACACGGTCGACGAAGGGATCGTGCGTACAGAGCGCACGCACCGCGCGCGCGTCGGCCTCGAGCGTCTCGTCGAGGCGACGGCGGAGCGACTCGGTGCGCGAGTCGAGGCGGCGGCGATGATCCTCGACGAGGTCGTGCACGAAGGTGTCACGCACCACGAGACCGAGCGCGCCGAAGGGCACGAAGGCCGCGACGAGGAAGAGCAACACGAGCCGCAGGCGGAGGCTCATTCGTCCTCGTTGGCGCTGGGGTTGCGCGGGAGGTGGAGGCGTTCGAGGCGAAGTCGACCGAGCACGTCGTGGCCGACGCCGCGCAGGGTGTCTCGGTGATGGAGGGTGCGCGCGAGGTGACCGAGCACCAGCGCGGGAAGGGCAGCCGCTTCGCGCGCGACCAACTCGGGGGGCGCATCGAGCGCGCGAGCGGCGACGTTCGGATCGTGGCTGCTCGCGAAGCTCGCGGCAGCGACGAGCGCGTCGGAGCCGGGAAGCACGGGTACGACGTACGCGAACGCGAGGTCCGCGCTCGCACGATCGCGCTCGAATCGATCCGCGGCGCTCGGTGTGATCGTGAGGCGGATGCCGAGCTCGTCGAAGCGCGCGGCGAGCGCGGCGCCGAGCGCGGCTTCGAACGCGTCGTCCGCGCGGATGACGAGACGCAAGGTGGTCGGCAGGGCGCGCGCGCCGGTGAGGCTCGGCGGCGGCAGTCCTTCGGCGAGTCGATCGGTCGGGCGCAGGCCCACGCGCGCGAAGCGGCGGCGATCGAGCGCACGATCGAGGGTCGCGCTCGAGGCCATGAGAGCGCGGCTCGGGACCAGCAGCACCGCGGTGCTCGCGGCCAGCGCGTGCTCGCGCACGGTGGCGTCGGGGCGGCCGTAGAGCGCGGCGCCTTGCCACGCGGCGTCGAGCTGGCGGAGCTCGAAGGCTCGAAGCTCTTCGTCGCGCGCGCGCGGAGGATCGAAGCGGATCACGTCGACGAAGGCCGCGCCGCGGGCCGCGGTGCGAAACGATCGCAGCTCGAGCACCCCCGCGCGGAGGGTCGCGCGGTAGGGACCGGTGCCGACGCCACGGCCGAGATCGATCGCGAGCGGCGCGGCGGCGAGGCGGCGCATCAGCGCGTCGGCGGGTGACGCGAACGCGCGCGTCGCGACGAAGCGGAGGCCTCGCTCGCCTTCCGCGCGCACGTCGAGCTCGGGGCCTTCGAACGCGAAGCCCACGAGCCAATGGGGCTGCGCGCGCGAGGCGGCGCGGAGCGCGCGTGCGACGTCGACCGCGCGCAGGGTGCGGCGATCGTGGCGGCGAACGTTCGCTCGAATCGTGACGAGCAAGGAGCCGTCGTCGCGTAGCGTGGGCGGGCCCTCGGCGAGTGAGGACATCGGGCGTCCGTCGTCGGCGAGCGCGTAGAGGCCGTCGAACACGGCCGCCGCGACGGTGGGTGCGAACGCGGAGCCGTCGCCGGCTGGCGTGGGGACCGAGAGCGGGCTCGGAGAAGGGAGGCGCAGCTCGCCGCCGTAGCCAGGCGGCAACGCGGCGAAGGCGGTCGAGGTCGCGAGCGCGAGGCCGAGGAGCACGTGGCGAAGGGCGAGCGAGCGATGTCGCGCAGCGTCGAACGGGGAGCGACCCGACGCGATGTGATCCGCGCGCGAAGCTGGCTCTCGTCGAGGTGTCCGGCGATCGTTCATCGCACCACCCAAAGCGTCGCACGTCCGTTCGGATCGCGTGGCTCTTCGATCGCGAGCAGCTCGGGGGCTCCGTCGAGATCGAGATCGCCGGAGCCCCCGACCATCACGGAGCCTTCGAGCGGCTCGGAGCGCCAGAGCGCGCGGAGGCCGCCATCTGCACGCACGCGGAAGAGGTGCAACACGTCGCCCGCGCCGAGGTCGCGATCGGAGGACGCGAGCAGCTCGATCTGTCCGTCTCCGTCGACGTCGTCTGCGCCGAGCGCCGCGCCGTGGCCCATCACGCCGACCACACGCGCGTCGGTGCGGACGGCGAGGCGACCGCGTGGGGTCACGACGGCTTCGACGTCGGCGAGGGTTCCGTCCGCGCGGTGCAGCGTGCGTCGGACGCGCGCATAGAACGACGTCGGTGCGCGCGCGGGAGGCGGGTGACCGGTGCGTGCGAGGAGCTCCGAGGCGAAGTAGTCGCGCGCGTCGACCGGAAGCGCGCACGCGTCGGGGAGCGGGAGCGCAGTGGGAGGACAGAGGGCGTCGTCGAGGCGCTCGACGCGGAGCGCGCGACCTTCGAGGCGGATGCGGTGGATCGCCGAACGATCGCGGGTGGCGACGAGCGCGCTCGCGTCGTCGGGCGTGACCACGCCGAACGCGCGCGGCGCGCCGAGGCCACCGGGCGGCGTCGCGGGCAGACGGCTCTCGGCGATGGGAAAGATGCGGGTGCGACCGCTCGCGTCGGCGCCGAGCCGAAAGATCTCGATCGATCCGTCGGCGCGCAGGAGCACGAGCTCGTTCGGTCCCGCGTCGCCGAGATCGGTGACCGCGAGCGCGAGGTAGTCGCGCGACGGGAGCAAGAACGCGCGCTGCACCACGGAGGCGTCGGTGAGCGCGGGCAGCGCAGCGACGTGACGACGAAGTGGGGCGTCGAGCGACACGGAGAGCCGCGCCGTCTCGTTCGCGGCGCGGAGCCCGAGCAGACGCGCGAGCCATCCGCGCGACGTGGCGCCTGCTTCGAGCTCGAGCGCGAGGCGGCCGTCGACGACCTGCGCGCGCAGCACGAGGCGGGTTCGACCGTCGGGTCGCGGCGTCGGGAGCGCGGCGCGCAGACGCCGCTCGAGGCCCGCGACGTCGGGGCTGTTCGAAGGCCAGCGCGCGTCGAGCTCGATCGACGCGACGTCGTCCGCGTGCGGGGTGGCGCTCGCGGTGAGCCAGCGCTCGAGCTGCGCGAGGGAAGGCTCGCTGGACGCTCGGTTCGACGCGTCGACGCTCGTGGAGTGTGGGCTCGACGGGCTCGGCTGTGCGCGTGCGACGTCGACGAGGGCGAGGATCGCGACGAGCGCGCACGCACCGGCGATCCGACTCACGGCGATCCGAGTCGCGGCGCGCATCACGGCGCTCCGAGTTGCTCCATGAAGAACGTCGAGGGATCGGCCACGTCTGGTGCGCGCGCAGTCTCCGTCGGCGCCGTGCCGTCGAGGAAGACCTCTTCGATCGCGTCGGTCTGCTCGGGATTCGCGAGCAGACCCGACGCAGGATCGATGGACGCCGCGACGACCCCCGCCGGGCGCGGGAACGCGAGGGTGGGTCGGTCGCCCTCCGCCGCACGGATGACGTCGATCCAAATCGGCAACGCGGTGCGCCCGCCGCTCTCGCGACGCCCGAGGCTGCGTCGATCGTCGAAGCCGATCCAGACGCCCGCGACCACGCTCGGGGTGTACCCCACGAACCACGCGTCACGCGCTTCGTTGCTGGTGCCGGTCTTGCCAGCGGTCGCGCGCCCGAGGCGCGACGCACGCTCCGCGGTACCGCCGGTTGCGGTGACGCTCTCGAGCAAGCTGGTGACGACGTAGGCCTCCGCCGGATCGAGGACGTCGCGTGGGGGATCGCGGCGCGGCAGCGGGATCTCGCGGCCGTCGGGGCCGACGACCTTCGTCACGAAGCGCGGCGCTTCGTAGCGCCCACCCGCTGCGAAGGTCGCGTACGCGTTGACGAGCTCGATGGGTCGCACGCCGCTCGCGCCGAGCGCCAAGGAGAGCGTGGGCTCGAGCTCGCTCTCGATGCCGAGCTCGCGCGCGAACGCGGCCGTGCTCTCCGCGCCGAGCTCTTCGATCGCGCGCACCGCGACGAGGTTGATCGACTGCGCGAGCGCGACCCGCAGCCGCACGGGGCCTTCGTTCTGCCAGGTCTCGTAGTTCTGCGGGCGCCACTCGTCGTACACGACGGGCGCGTCGAGCATCACCGTGGCGGGGGTCAGACGACGTTCACGCACGCCGAGCGCGTAGACGAAGGGCTTGAAGGTGGAGCCGGGCTGCCGCACCGCTTGGAGCGCGCGATCGAAGCCGCTGCCACCCTCGTAGCTGCCGACGAGCGCGAGCACGTCGCGGTGGCGCGGATCGATCACGATCGCGGCGCCCTGGGGCCCGAGCTCGAGGCGCACCAGCGCGGGCGCATCTTCCGTCGGGAGCTCCAGGACCGCGACGCGCACCTGCGCGCCGAGGGCGGCGAACGCGCTCGCTGAGAGGGACTCGGGGTTGAAGCGCGCGACGTCGCTCATCGCGGCGCGCGCGGGATGACCTCCGACGTCCAGGAGGAGCACGCCGCGCTCGTCGTCCGCGCCGGTGATGCGCGCGTCGTAGGTGCGCCCGGTGCGGAGCTCGTCGATTCGATCGAGCTCGCGCGCGCGACGCGGCGCGGTGAGCGGGCCGCGGTGGCGTTGGCGCTCGTCGTGCGCTTCGAGGCCGCGTCGCACCGCAGCGCGGGTCGCGCGCTGGAGATCTAGATCGAGCGTGGTGTGCACGGTGAAGCCGCCGCGCGCGTAGGCCTCGTCGCCGACGAGCTCGCGCAGCTCGCGACGCGCCACCGCGAGCATCTCCGCGCCTTCGTCCGGAGTCTCGGTGCGTGGTACCAACGTGGGCTCGATCTCGCGCGCGGCGCGGATGTCCTCCAGCGGCAGGTCCGGCCAATACGCGTCGTGTTTCTCTTCGAGCTGCCGCAGCACGTAGGCCTGACGTCGGCGCGCGGCCTCCGGATGTGAGCGCGGAGAGAGTCGCGCTGGCGCCTGCGGGATGCCGGCGATCAGGGTGGCTTCGGCGAGCGAGAGGTCTTCGGCGTCTTTGCCGAAGTAGAACTGCGCCGCCTCTTGGACGCCGTAGCGCCCGTGCCCGAAGTTGATGTGGTTCAGGTAGAGGTGGAGGATCTCGTCCTTGCTCAGCTCTTGCTCGAGGCGCCGCGCGAGGATCTGCTCGCGGATCTTGCGCGAGATGGTGCGCTCGGGGCTGAGCAAGAGCAGCTTCACCACCTGCTGCGTGATCGTGCTCGCGCCCTGCGCGCGACGACCGGAGGTCAGGTCGCGGATCAGCGCGCGCACGATGCCGGGGTAGTCGACGCCTTCGTGTTGGTAGAAGTCTGCGTCCTCCGCGGCGAGCGTCGCGAGCACCATCACGCGCGGGATGCGCGACATGGGGATCACCGTGCGGCGCTCGGAGAAGATCTCGCCGAGCAGCTCGCCGTCGCGATCGAGCACGCGTGTGGTCTGCGGGGGCGCGTAGCTGCGCAGCGTCGCGACGTCCGGCAGCTCGCGGCCGTGGTACCAGAAGAGCACCACGAGCCCGAGCACGCCGAGGGCGGCGAGCGCGACGCCCACGACGAGTAGGCGCTTGGTCCAACGCCAGAAGCGGCTCGGCGGCTTCGCGGCGCGCGACGTCGACTTGGCGGTCGCGCTCTCTGTCGCGGGCTTCGCGCGGCTCCGGGTCGAGGTGCTCATCGGATCGAACGTTCGGACGGGCGGCCCGAAGAAGCGCGAAGGTAGCGCCCCCCGCGCGATTGACCAACGTTCGGGGGCCATCGGGCTCTTCCCTCGCGGATCTGCGAGGAGCCGTCTACGGTTCCGGCGCCGAGTCGCGCGGACGTCTCGGTCCCACGGTTCGCGCCGAGTCGCACGAACGTCTCGCGGTTCACGTCGTAGCGCAGACGTCTCCGCGGGCGATCACCCGTTCGTCGCGTGCAGTCCTCGGAAGAACGCGAGCGCGTGGGCGCCGAGGCGCGCGGTGCGGTAGCCGCCTTCTTGGACCACGAGCGTCGGGCGACGAAGGGCGCCGATTGCGCGACCGTTGGCCTCGAAGTCGGCCGGGCGGAGCTCCCAGGTACCGGTCGGATCACCGCGCGCGGTGTCGAGGCCGAGGCAGACGACGAGCGTGCTCGGATCGAAACGCGCGATCGTCTCGAGCGCCTTCTCGAGCGCGCGCAGGTGACCGCGACCGTCGAGCTTCTCCGGGAGCGGCAGGTTGAGGTTGAACCCTTCTCCGGCGCCCGCGCCGCGCTCGTCCTCGAAGCCCGCGAAGTACGGGTAGGCGAAGCGTGGGTGTCCATGCAGCGAGACCGTGAGCACGTCCGCGCGCTCGTAGAAGATCTCCTGCTGTCCGTTGCCGTGGTGGTAGTCGATGTCGAGCATCGCGACGCGGCCGTCTGCGGAGAGCACGTGCGCGGCGATCGCGGCGTTGTTGAAGTAGCAGAAGCCCCCGTAGTGGCGGCGCTCGGCGTGGTGTCCGGGAGGACGCACGAGCGCGTACGCGAGTCGGCGGCCGGCGCGCAGCTCCGCCGCGCCCGAGAGCGCGCAGTCGACCGCGCCGCGCGCGGCTTCCCAGACGTTCGGGTGCAGCGGTGTGAAGGTGTCGAGGCAGAAGTACCCCGCGCGCGTCGCGAGATCTTCCGGCATCCGCGCGGCGTTCCGCACGGGGAACACGTACGGATAGACGCTGCGTCCTTCGGGGAGGCTCGCGCTCATCGCGCGCACGTAGCGCACGAGCGCGGGATCGTGGACCGCCTCGATCGTCGACTCCGCGAAGCGTCGCGCCGGTCGACGGAGGAAGAGCCCGCTCGGCTCGAGCGCGCGCAGGATCGACTCGATGCGCACCGGCGACTCGACGTAGCCGCGCTCGCGCACGTGGTGGATCTCGTGCTTCTCGTTGACGAAGAGCGCGATGCGCGCGTCCTCCGGGACGTGCACGCCGTTCGGCTTCGCGGGCGTGACGCGATAGCGCGGTGGACGGCGCGGCACCGGATCGACGCGGATCCCGTGCACGACCTTGCGCACGTACTCGGGCGGGCAGAGGTACGCGTAGCGACGCTCGCAGACGGTGCGCGCCACGATCACCGCGCGACGCCGCGAGAGCTCGGCGCCGCGATCGAGATCGTCGTAGACGAGGAACGGGAGGTCGAGCGGGGAGCCGTCGGCGAGCGGCGTCTGGTACGAGGGCAAGACGAGCGGTCGCGCGTTCCAGCGCTCGTAGAAGCGGAGGCGCCGTCGATTGTCCTCGAGATCCGTCGGATCGGAGAGCTGATCCGGCTCGTCGGGCGCGCACTCGAAGAAGAGCCCGAAGCAGTCGAGCCGTTTCGCTTCGTCGCGCACGCGCTCGTAGAGGGCGCCGCCGATGCCGCGCCCGGAGGTGTCGGAGGACGCGCTGATGAAGTCGAGGAACGCGAAGTGGTGATCCGGAGCGTGCAGGAGGATCGCGAAGCCCTCGACCGCGTTCTTCTTCTCCGCGACGAACACGATCGAACGAAAGCCGTGCCGGAGCGGATCCCTCAGGCGCGTCGGGAGATCCGCTTCGACCTTGTCCGCGACCGCGGCAAATCGTGCGCGCAGGAGCGTCACCACGTCCGCGAGCACGCGCCGACTGTCGGGAAGCGTGTCGTCGAAGATGCGGCGGATGCGGAACACGCTCAACGCCCTCGTCTCGGCTTCGTCGTGCTCCGTGGGGAGCTCTTGGTTTGGACGGGGCGGCTTCGCGGAACCGCTCGCTTTCGCGGCTTCGAGGGGGCGGACGTCGACGGCTGCTGCTTCGACTGCGACGGCGGCTCGAACCTCCAAGCCTCCGAGCCGCCCTCGGCGAGCTCGGCCGCGAACGTGAGCTCGGGCCCGAGGGTGCGCATCCCGAGCTTCTCGCTCGCGGTCGGCGCGAGGCAGGGCAGCTCGGTCCACGCCTCGCCGTGCTCACCGTGCTGTCGCACGTGCCAGGTCTGCGCGTCGTGGCGCTCGAGCGGGAAGATCGTGCAGGCCCACGGCTTGTGCGCGAAACGGTCGAGCCCATCTTCGACCGCGAGCACGTGGAGCGTGCAGCCCTCGTGGAAGAACACGCACTCCCCGCCGTCGATCGCGACCGTCGCGTTGCCGCTCTTCTTGCGGCGCGTGACGAAGCCGCGCTTCTCGATCGTGCGACGCGCGCTCGGGCGCAGGCGTTCGAGCACGCGCGGCAAGAGCGCCTCGAGGTGCGCGACCTCCGCCGGCGTGGCGGGGGGACGTGAGCCCTTGCAGCACGCGCCGCCGCAGGTCGGGAACACACACTCGAAGCGCGCCGTCTCGGCGTTGAGCACCGTCAGCTTCCGCATTCACGATCCCCTCGCGCATCTCGCGCTTCGCTTCGTACCGGCGTGTCAGCGCGCTCTGCGCCGCCATGGTCGCTCGCTTCACGCGTCGGCGGGAAGATCCAACCGGCGTCCGTAGAGCACCTTGTCGTCGCCCGCGCGGTAGAACTCTGGCAGGCGCCCGAGCTCGACGTAACCCGACGCGAGGTAGAACGCGCGTGTGGCTTCGTAGCTCGGCATCCCGCTGGTCTCCGCGACGAGCCAGCGCCCCCCGCGCGCGGCGGCTTCGCGCTCGGCGGCCCGCAAGAGCGAGCGACCGACGCCGCGCCCCTGCACGTTCGGATCGACCACGATCCAATAGAGATCGAAGACCCCGTCGCTGAGCGACGCGAGCCCGAAGCAGGCGTAGCCGACCGGACGCGCCGCGTTGCTCGCGCCGGGCACGTCTTCGGCCACCACGAAGAGGTAGTCCGGATGCACGCGGCCTTCGTTCGCCGCGCGCACGCCTTCGTCGATCAGCTCCGCCGCGACCTCGAGCTCATCCTCGCGGAACGCATCCGTCGCGCGGACCTGCGCGACCAAGGCGTCGCGGTGATCGGCGCGCAGCGGCACGAGCGCGACGCGATCGGGGCCGGGCCGGGGCCGTCGCGGCGCGCGCGCGAAGGCTTCGCCTGCGATGCGTTCCACCAGCGCCTCGTAGGCGACCCCGGCGCGACCGGCCGCGAGCGCGAGCCCGGCATCCGGCGCGAGGGCAGGGTTCGGGTTCACGTCGATCACGAAGGGGTTGCCTGCCGCGTCGACGCGCAGATCCACGCGACCGTAGCCCCGCAGCCCGAGCGCACGAAACGCGGCCAGCGTGGTCGCCTCCACGCGCGCGCGCAGCGCGTCGTCGAGGGTCGCCGCAACCGAAGGCGAGCCGCGGTACTCGTCGCTGCTCTCGTCCCACTTCGCGGCGTACGTGAGCACGCGCGGCGCGCCGGCGGGGAACGCGGAGAAGTCGATCTCCGCGGGCGGCAGGACCTGCAGGGTGGCGCCGTCGTCGAGGATCGAGACGTTCAGCTCGCGTCCGTCGATCCACGCTTCGGCGATCACTGCGCCACCGAAGCGCGCGAGCAACGACGCCACGCGTGCGCGCGCGGCCGCCTCGTCGCGCACGACGCTGCCGAGATCGATCCCGTGGCTCGCGTCTTCCTGCGCGGGCTTGAGGAAGAGCGGGTAGGGCAGCGCGTGGAGCGGCTCGTCCGCGCTCCGGATCGTGCGTCCCTCCGGCACCGCGACGCCCGCCTCGCGAAGCAGCGCGCGCGTCACCGACTTGTTCAAGCAGCGTTCGAGTGCGCTCGCGTGCGCGCCCGTGTACGCCTTGCGTTCGACCTCGTAGAGCCACGCGATCGCGGGCTCGAGGGCGCTGCTCCCGCGGAACGACTCCGCGAGGTTGAAGATCACGTCCGCGTGCGACGCGCGGATCTGCGCGGCCGCGTGATCGTCGAGCGGGAGCAGGCGTGCGTCGTGACCGCGGCGACGGAGCGCGTCCGCGATCGCTTCGGCGGTCTGCACCACCTCGGCGATCGCGGTCGCTTCGGGCCCCTCGGCCTTCGCCGCCGCCGCGTCGTAGGCAACGTCGACGAGCATGTCGTTCTTCGAGCGCGCTCAGATCGCGAGGCGCTTGCGGGCGCTGTCGACGATCTTCTGGATGAGCTGCGGGTAGCTCACGCCGTGGCCGGCTGCGAGGATCACGAGGTCGCCACTCACCGGGTTGAGGCCGGGCAGCGGGTTCACTTCGAGGAAGTACGGTTTGCCGTCCGCGCCGAGGCGCACGTCGACGCGGCCGACGTCGCGGCACTCGAGCGCGCGGTACGCGCCGAGCGCGAGCTTGCCGATCTCGCGCACGAGCTTCGCGTCACGCTTGGGCGGCGCGTGGTACTCGACGCGCTCGCGCCAGTTGCGCTTCACGTCGAGCGAGTAGAGGAACTTCTCGAGCGACTGCCCGCGCGGGACGATCTCCATCACGCCCACGACCTCGGCGTCCGGACCGGTGCCCGTGATGCCGACCGTGAACTCGGGCCCCGAGCAGAACTCCTCCAGGAGCACCGGCTGGCGGTACGCGCGGCGGAGCTCCGGCAGCGCAGCCGTGAGATCTGCGAGCGAGTCGAAGATCGCGCCGTCGCGGATGCCCATGCTCGAGCCTTCCGCGACGGGCTTGGCGACGACGGGGAAGCGGAGCTCGAGCTTGGCGAGGTCCTTCACCGTCGACGCGACCGCGAAGCGCGGGGTGGCGACGCCGTGGCTGGCGACCACCCGCTTGGCGAGGCCCTTGTCGAGGCTGAGCGCGAGGGTGAGCGGATCGGAGTGCGTGAACGGCACGCCGATCATCTCGAGGAAGCTCGGCACGTGCGCTTCGCGCGACCGTGTGCCCCAGCCCTCCGCGATGTTGAAGACCAAGTCGCTCTTCTCGTCGAGCATCGAGCGCACGAAGTCGCGTCCGCCGCCGACGAGGCGCGTGCGGTGTCCGACCGCCTCCAGCGCGGCCGCGATCGCCTTCACGGTCTCGAGCGAGTCGTACTCTTCGAGCGCGTCGTCCGGCGCGTCGGTCGGCACCCGCTCCGCGATGCTCTCCTTCAGGTCGAAGGCGATCGCGACGTCGAGCGGCTGGAGGCCGCGACGGCGCGTGGTCGAAGGTGCCGCCCGATTCGGTGCCGCTCGGTTCGGGGTCGGCGCCCGCGGCCGTCGGTCGGGCCGTGGGTTGTTCCGCGTGCGCCCGATCGGTGTGTCGACCCGTAGGTCGGCCCCGAGGAGCGCGGTGGGAGATGGGGGGTGGTCTTCCGCGGTCGGTAGGGTCGTCGTCGCGACCCGGGTCCGGAGCGTCATGGGGAGAGCGAAGCCTCCGAGGGATTCCGCTGGCTGGCGGGGCTGGTGCGCAGTTCCCCCCCGGTCTCGAACGCGAGGCCGAGGTGCGCGAGCCGAATGCTGCGCCCGCCGTTGCGGCGCGCAAGAGGGAATCTGAGGGGAGCCGCGAGATTTTACCGAGCTCAGTCCGGCCGAGTCGGGCGCGCAGCACCTCCGATCGATCGAGAAGTTCGTGAGAACGCTCGTCGAAAACGGTGCGGAGCGCGTGGCGAATCGCGATTGACGTGCCGCGCGGTCGCGTGAATCACACGAGCGCGCCCGGGGAATCGTGAGCGGTCGACGTGAAGCTCGATCGTGCTCAACCGCGCATGCGCTCGAGGAACCGCGTCGAGAGTCGACCCGCGACGAAGTCCGGATGACGCAGGATCTCGCGGTGCAGCGGGAGCAGCGTCCGGATTCCTCCGACCACCGTCTCGTCGACCGCGCGCTTCATTCGGCGGATCGCCATCTCCCGGGTGGGCCCCCAGGAGATGAGCTTCATGAGCAACGAGTCGTAGTTCCCCGGCACGCGGAAGCCGCCGTACACGCCGCTGTCGACGCGGATGCCGGGGCCGCCGGGCGCGATGTACTCGGTGATGAGCCCGGGCCACGGCGCGTAGGTCACGGGGTCCTCGGCGTTGATGCGCAGCTCGAGGGCGTGCCCGCGGATCGGGATGTCGGCCGGCAGATCGATTTTCTCGCCCGCCGCGATCCGGATCTGCTCGACGAGCAAGTCGACGCCGGTGATGGCCTCGGTGACCGGGTGCTCGACTTGGATGCGGGTGTTCATCTCCATGAAGGAGAGGTTCCCGCGCTCGTCCATCAGGAACTCGAGCGTGCCGGCCGAGACGTACTCGCTGTCGATCATCGCGCGGCGGATGGTCGCCGCCATGTCGCGCCGGAGCTCTTCGCTCACCGCGACGCTCGGCGCCTCTTCGACGAGCTTCTGGTGCCGACGCTGGATGGAGCACTCGCGCTCACCGAGCACCCACGCGTTGCCACGGCCGTCGCAGAGCACTTGGAACTCGATGTGACGTGGTTCTTCGACGTAGCGCTCGCAGTAGAGGTCGCCGTTGTCGAAGCCGGCGATCGCCTCCGAGCGCGCCTGCGGGAACGCGCGGCGCATCTCCTCGGCGTTGCGGATGATCTTCATGCCGCGACCGCCGCCGCCGCCGGACGCCTTGAGCATCACGGGGAAGCCGATGCGCGTCGCTTCGTCCGCCGCGTGGTTCTCGTCGCGCAGGACCTCCGTGCCTTCCATGAGCGGGAGGCCGAGCGACTTCGCGAGCGCACGCGCGGGGACCTTCTGGCCCCACTGCTTCATGTTCGAGGCGGTCGGCCCGATGAACGTGAGCCCGCACGCCTTGCAGATGTCGGCGAAGTCGGAGTTCTCGCTCAAGAACCCGTAGCCCGGGTGCACCGCGTCGGCGCCGGTGATCTCGGCCGCTGCGATCAGCGCCGGCACGTTGAGGTAGCTCTTCGACGCTTCGGCGGGCCCGATGCAGACGGCCTCGTCCGCGAAGCGCACGTGGAGCGCGTCGGTGTCCGCGACGGAGTGCACCGCGACGGTGGGGATGCCGAGCTCGCGACACGCCCGCGCGACGCGGAGCGCGATCTCGCCGCGGTTGGCGATCAGGACCTTCTTGAACATGGAGCTTCTTTCGAGGCATCACGCGCGGTCGCCTTCGTACGCCGTCGTACGAAGAGACCGCGCCGCGTGCTTTCAGCCCTTGCGGACCTTGAAGAGCTTGTCGCCGTACTCGACGGTCTTGCCGTTCTCGACGAGCACCTCGAGGATCTCGCCCGCGAGCTCGGCCTCGATCTCGTTCATGAGCTTCATCGCCTCGACGATGCAGAGGGTCTGACCGACCTCCACGCGCGAGCCGGGCTTCACGAAGGGCTCTCCGCCGGGGCTCGACGAGCGGTAGAAGGTGCCGACGAAGGGCGAGGTCACGTAGACGACGTCGGCCGCATCGGCGGTCGCGGCGGGCGCGGGCGCCATCGAGGGCGCGGGCGGGACCATCGAGGGCGCGTGCGTGACGTAGGTGGGCGCGGGCGCGATCGCGACGGGGGCCGACGCGGAGCCGCGGCGGAGCACGATGCGCTCCTCGCTGTTCTCGAGCTCCATCTCGTCGAGCTCGAATTCGCGCATCGCTTCCATCAGGGCGCGCAGTTGGTTCAGGTCGATGTTCATGAGGCTCGTCCAGGAGAGCGCGGCCCGTGCCGGCGCTCGATCGAAGCGCCCTTCGGTGGGCGCGGTGAGAGGATGCGAAAGAGCGGGCCGTCGAGAGGCCGGCCGAGTCGGTGCCGCCACCCGATCATCGGGCTGGGGCACGCGACGCGGAGCGCTTCGTACTCCGCCGGAAGGACTCGTCAATTACGCGGTGCGTCAACCGAGGTTCGGTGAGCGCATCGGTGCGTCAAGCGTCACGTCGAGCCCGTGGGGCTCGGCGCGCGGGTGAGATAGTCGAGGAGCGCGCGCAAGCCAAGGGTGTAGCTCGTCGCGCCGAAGCCGCTCACGGAGCCGACACATTTGGCGCCGACGTAGCTGCGGCGCCGGATCGGCTCGCGCGCGTGCACGTTCGAGAGGTGGACCTCGACGGTGGGGATGGCGACGCCCGCGATCGCGTCGGCGAGTGCGAGGCTGGTGTGGGTGAGGGCGCCAGGGTTGATCACGATCCCGTCGAAGACGCCGCGGGCTTCGTGGATCCAATCGAGCAGCACGCCCTCGTGGTTCGACTGCCGGCACTCGACGTGCGCGCCGAGCTCGGTGGCGAGCGCCACGAGCGCGTCGTCGATCTCGGGCAGGGTCGTGCGCCCGTAGATCGCGGGCTCGCGAACGCCGAGGAGGTTGAGGTTGGGCCCGTGGAGGACGAGCACGCGCGCCATCACGATCTCCGTCGGCTGCACTGTCTCCGATGGCGGCACCCTCGGCTCCGTCGGCGCGTCACACGAGCCCGGAGAGCAGCTTCTCGCTCCGCGTCCGCATGAGGAAGCGCGCCTTGCCGAGGTTGCCGCTCGGCTTGAGCGTGACGGCCACGAAGTACTCGTCGTTGAGGAGGCGGATGACGGTGATCATGCGCTCGGCCTTGATGGCCACCTCGCGCGCGGTGCCGGCGTCGAGGAGCTCCGCCGCTTGGCGGATGCTCTTCAAGATGACGCTGAACTCCATGCCGACCGTCTCGACGTCCACCGAGGCGTCGTCCTTGACGAACTGGTCGACCGGGATTCCGTCGAAGCCCATGAGCAACCCGGCGACACCACCGTCGGTGTTCTCGACGACCTCTTGCAGAATCTCTCGAAACATTCGGCCTCCAACGCGCGATCACCGCACGGAGCGTCGTCGCGAGTCAAGAGAGCCGCAGGAGGCGAGAGCGATGGAGTGCGCCCGAACGCTCGGGTCTTCGTCGCGGCTCGCCCTCACAACCCCACGAGCGGACCGTTGCAGAACTCCGGATCGCCGAAGCTGGTGACGTCGAGCCCGAGCGCGCGCAGTACCGAGACGTAGAGGTCGCCGTGCGGGCGCCCGCCGAGCTGGAGGTGACGACCGGTGCGCCACGCGCCGCCCGCCGAGCCGGCGAGCAAGAAGGGCATCCGCCGACGCGTGTGGGTGTTGCCCTTGCCGATCTCGTTCACGAAGAGCACCGCGGTGTGATCGAGCAGCCGCGAGCCGTCGCCTTCTTCCACGCTCGCGAGCTGCTCCAACAAATACGCGAGCTCGCCCGCGTACCAACGATCGATGTCCGCGAGCTGGTTCACGGCGGTGGTGTTGGTGTCGCCCTCGTGGCTCAGGCCGTGGTGGTAATCGTCGTGACCGAGCCAGCGGAAACGCGTGCCGCTCTGGCCGGTCGACCATTGCAGGGTGACCACCCGCGTCAGATCGCAAGCGAGCGCGCGCGTCATCAGATCCATCTGCAGACGTCCGAGCACCTCGTAGCTCGTGCGATCGTCGCGGGTCGGCGCCGCGCACGCGTCGGGCACCTCGTCGAGGCGGCGCGCGATGTCCGCGATCGACTCCGCGTGCGCGTCGAGGCGACGGCGATCTTCGGCGCCGAGTCGACCGCGCAGACGCGTGAGATCCCCGCTCGCGCCGTCGAGCACCCGGCGTCGACGCGCGGCGCGCGCGGCTTGTTCGGAGACGGTGCCCGCGAGCGGCGCGAACACACGATCGAACGCTTGTGACGCCGAGTGCATCGGGATCACCGGCTCGAAGGGCGCGCGCCAGAAAGGCCGGCTCGGGATCGCTTGGCGGATGCCTTCCGCGCCCACGCCGAACGCGAGCGACGAGTAGGGCGTAGCGCCTTCGAAGTGCCGAGCGGCGACCTGATCGATCGAAGGCCCACCGGCGGAGCCGTCCCAGAGGTGACCGAACTCGCCGACGCCGCTCGGGCCTTGGACGATCGCGGTCGCGGTGCAGACGTGGCCGGTACCGACGTCGTGGCCGTTGCCGCCGCCCGGACGCTCGACGGCGCTCGTCATGTCGAGGCCGTCGAAGATCACGAGGTCGTTTCGGAACGGCGCGAGCGGCTCCATCGACGACGCGAGCGTGAAGTCGGTCTCGCCGCCGCTCGGAAACCAGCGCTCGGGCACCACGCCGTTGCTGCGGAAGCAGACGATCAATCGCTTGGGGATCGTGCTCGGCTGCGCGATCGATCGACCGGGACGGAGCATCGCGCCGAGGAAAGGCAGGCCCACGGCCACGCCGCCGAGGCCACGGAGGAGGGTGCGACGGGAGAGGGGAGCAGTCATCGCGAGCCTCCTCCCGGAGCCTCGGCGGCGGGGGCCGTGGGGTCGGGGACGGTGCGGAAGAGGAAGGTGTCGGTCTGCGTGAGCTCGACGAGGAGCGCGCGGACGTCGAGCGATTCGGCGGTGAAGCGCGTGACGAGCTGCTGCATCGCGCACGCGTCGGAGGCGTCGTCGCTGCGCGCGTAGGCGAAGCGGAACCATTGGCGCGCGAAGCACGCGTGGGCTTGTGGGCTCTTGGCCGCGAGCTGCGCGAGCTCGGCCGCGCCGTCGAAGAAGCGGGGATCTCCTTCCGCGAGCTCGGTGTCTTCGAGCTCGCCGGTCGCGTCGATCGGCAGCTCGTTCTCGGTCGCGCGGAAGCGGCCCGCGGCGTCGAAGTGCTCGAAGGCGAAGCCGGGCGGATCCATCAGCACGTGGCAGCTCGCGCAGACCTCGTTGCTGCGGTGCTCTTCGAGGCGCTCGCGGGTGGTGAGCGAAGGATCCGGATCGGGCGCGACGATCTCGATGTTCTCCGGCGGCGGCGGGACGCTCCCGCAGAAGAGGCTGCCGCGGATGAACATGCCGCGATGGATCGGCGAGGTCTCGTAGGTGCGCGCGCGCGGTGCGAGGAACGCGCCTTGGGTGAGCAAGCCCGCGTGGTGCTCGGGGTCGAGCGGTGTGCGGGAGAAGCCTTCTCCGCCGTCGTGCGCGACGCCGTAGAAGTCCGCGAGCTCGGCGTCGAGCATCGACCACGGCGCGGTGAGCAGGGTCGCGTAGGAGCCGTCGCCTTCGTAGAGCACCTCGTGGACGAAGGCCTCCGTCTCGTGGCGCATGCGCTCGGCGACGTCCGACGACCATTCGGGAAAGAGCGCGGGATCTTTGTCGAGGTTCTCGAGGAGATCGAGCTCGAGCCAGTGGTGGAAGAACGATTGAACGACCGCCTCCGAACTTGGGTCGTCGAGCAGGCGTTCGGCGTGGCGGCGGACCCCGTCGGCGTCGTCGAGCTCGCCACGAGCCGCCGCGTCGAGGAGCGCGTCGTCGGGCGTGGTGCCGAGGAGGGTGTAGGCGAGGCGCGTCGCGCGCTGGAAGCCGTCGAGAGGCACGACCGTCTCGGGTGCGGCGTCGAAGGGAGGGAGCTCGGCGCGGTAGAGGAAGTGCGGCGAGACGAGCAGTCGCTCGAGCAAGAGCGCGACCGCTTCGCGCTCGCCCGCTTCGGGGACGAACTCTTCGTAGAACGCGACGAGCTCGGCGCGTTCGTCGTCGGTGATGGGCCGACGCCAGGCTCGCCGACCGAAACGCGCGACGAAGGTCTCGATGCAGTCCGCGCTCGGTGCGCAGCCGAGCAGCGCTTCGAGGTCGGTCGTCGCGCGCGCGGCGACGTCCTCCGCGGCGACGAGGTACTGCTCGGCCAAGAGCGGCGTCATCGCGCGCCCGTCCACCAGGATCACGCCGCGCTCGTCGTCCAGCAGGCGCGCGCCGGGCGAGGACGTGTCGCCGAGGAGGTCGCGGATCGTCGCGTCGTACTCGTCGCGGGTGAGGCGGCGCAGCGGCGAGCGGCCGGGACGGAGCGCGCCGTCGTCGCAGACGAGCGGAGTGGGTGAGGGCGCGGGGCGTTCGTCGGGATCGGGCTCGCCGCCGGGGCCGCCGATCGCGCCGCTGCACGCGGTCGCGAGAAGGAGGGCGAGGGAGGTCGAGCGCATGCGAGCGGGGTTTGCAGCCCACGTGCCCACCGATTGGTTCGTGATCTCGTGGGCGCTGAGGTTGGAGAAGGCGCGAGCGTTGGGGTCGGTCGGCCCCGGTGAGGACCGTTCTCCCCGGCTGGTGGACGCGAGCGTGGGGGCGGCGAACCCCGATCTCACGGGTGTCCGAGAGGGTGCGGCCGATGGACGCATCGGGTGGACGGGTCGACCACGCGAGGCCAGCTTCTTCGCGTGGACGCCTTCTCGCGCCCCTGGCTCCTCGCGCGGCTCGCGACTGGTGTGCTGGTCGCGGTCTTGTGCCTGGTCGCGCTCGGGGTGGGTTGGCGTGTGATGCGGCACTGGCGGCTCGGGGCGACCAGCGAAGGGCAGCTCGCGCTCGAGCGCCGCGCCGAGCTCGTGGCGACGCTGGTGCAGGTCGCGCTGCTGGTCGCGCTCGGTGGGCTCGCGCTGACCGTGCTCGCCGCCGATCGCAGCGCGCAGTCGATCCGCGGCGCGATGTGCGCGTTCGGGGTCTTCGAGAGCACCGGTGTCGGCTTCTGGCCGGTGGCGACGAGCGCGCTCTCCGCGCTCGCGTGCGCGCTCTGGCTCGTGCTGCATCGCCTCGACCTGCGGCTCGAGCAACCGACGCTCACGCGCACGAAGCTCGTCGCGCTCAACGTCGTGACGCCGCTCGTGGTGCTCGATCTGGCGACCTTCTCCACCTTCGCGGCGCAGCTCGACTTCGACGTGATCGCTTCGTGTTGCAGCGTGAGCCTCGACGCCGGCGGTCCGCGTCGCAGCGGCGTCGACGCGGGGCCGGGCTTTGCGCTCTTCGCGTCCGCGCTCGCGTTCGGGATCGGCGCCGCGACCCTGCTCTTCGTCAACGCGCGGAGACCCTCGCGCGTGCTCTCGATCGTCGGAGCGCTCGCGAGCCTGCCCGCGGCCGCGCTTTCGCTCGGGGCGACGCTCCTCTACGTCGCGCCCCACGCCTACGAGCTGCCGCACCACCGCTGCCCGTTCTGTCTGCTGCACGCGCACGTCGGCGGCATCGGCTGGCCGCTCTTCGGGGCGCTCTTCGTGGCGACCGCGCTCGGCCTCGGCACCGGGCTCGTGGCGGCGCTCCGGCACCGAACGACCGAGGCGGCTCAGGTCGACGACGCGCTCGGAGCGCTCGGGCGGTGGGGCGCGTTCGGATGGCTCGTGGTGGTGATCACGCTCGCGTTCCCGGTCGCGAGCTATTGGGTGCGCACGGGAGCTTCGGTGTTCGGATGAGACGTTCGCGATCGAGCACCACGCCGCCGACGAGCGGCACGTCGTCGATGTGCAATACGTCGTCGGTGCGCACGGCGTCGCCGGTCCGCCGCCGCGGCTTCGTGTTCGGGACCTTCGGCGCGCTCGTCCTTCACGCGTGCGGTGGCGCGCGCGAGGACGGCGTGGTGCGCTGCGCGCAATGCGGCATGCGGGTCGACACCGCGCCGGCGTGGCTCGCGGGGCACGGCGAGGCGCGCTTCGACGGTCCGAAGTGTTTGTTCCGCTGGGCGGCCGCGCAGGGTGTGGACGCCGGCGTGGGCTTCGGCACGGACTACTACGACGGCGAGCGGGTCGAGCTGCGCAGCGCGTTCTTCGGCGTCGACTCCGACGTGCTCTCGCCGATGGGCGACGATCTCGTGCCGCTGCGCGCGCGCGAGGTCGCCGAGCGCTTCGTGCGCGATCACGGCGGGCGTGTCGTGAGCTTCGCGGAGGTCGACGCGGCGCTGCTCGTGTCTCTGCGCTGAGCGTGGCGTCGCGAGGGCCGCGCGCAGCTCGGATCCCGTCGCGCGGCTCCAACGAGAAACGCCCGACCGAAGCCGGGCGTTCCCACGCGATCACGAGGTGAGGGTGCTCAGCTCAATCGCCGCACGATCGCGTCCGCGAACTCCGACGTACCGAGGTTGCCGCCGATGTCGCGGGTCTTGTCGCCCTCGGCGAGCGCGCGGTTGTACGCGTTCTTGATCGCGTCGGCGGGGGCCTTGCAGTCCGACAGGCCCATCTCGTGCGCCATGTGGTTGAGCATCATCACGCCGCTCATCAGCAGCGAGAGCGGGTTCGCGACGCCCTTGCCCGCGATGTCGGGCGCCGAGCCGTGGACGGCCTCGAAGACCGCAGAGTCGTCGCCCAGGTTCGCGCCCGGTGCGACGCCGAGGCCACCCACGAGGCCCGCACACAGGTCGCTGAGCACGTCGCCGTAGAGGTTCTCGAGCATGAGCACGTCGAAGCGCGACGGATCCTGCACGATGCGCATGCAGCCCGCGTCGATGATCACCTCTTCGTACTCGATGTCGGTGAAGCCACCCGCCTTGTGCTCCTCGCGCGAGCAGCGGATGAAGAGGCCGTCGCCCATCTTCATGATGTTCGCCTTGTGCATCGCGGTGACCTTCTTGCGGCCCCGCTTGCGGCAGTACGCGAAGCCCCAGCGCGCGAAGCGACGCGACGCCTTGTCCGTGACGACCTTGAGGCTCGTGACGACCCCGGGCGCGACCTCGTTCTCGATGCCGCTGTAGAGGCCCTCGGTGTTCTCGCGGAGCACCACGATGTCGACGTTCTCGAAGCGCGTGGGCACGCCCTCGAGGCTACGGATGGGGCGAACCGCCGCGTACAAATCGAGCCCCTTGCGGAGCGAGACGTTCACGGAGCGGAAGCCGCCGCCGACCGGCGTGGTGCAGGGCCCCTTGAGCGCGATGCGGTGGGTGCGGATCGCTTGCAGCGTCGCTTCGGGGAGCACCTCGCCGTGCTTCTCGAGCGCGGTGATGCCCGCGTGGTGCTCGAGCCAGGTGACGGGCGCCTTGGCGGCGGAGAAAATGCGGCGGACCGCGTCGGCGATCTCGGGGCCGATGCCGTCGCCGGGGATGAGGACTACGGGATGATCGCTCACGTCTCGGATCTCCTTCGTTGCGGGAGCCGCGCGCCGACCTCGGGGCCGCGGAGCGGCAGGGGGCCGACTTCGGCGACTGGCCGAGGGGACGAGCGCGGCGGGTGATCACCGTGCGGTGACCGACGAAACCGCGCGGAAGATACCCTCACGGGCGCGTGGGGGAAAGGCGCACGCCTTCTGCATTCCACTCCAGCGGGCCTTCCGACTTGCACGGATCACGTCCACGCGCTTCAAGGAGCAAGACGATGACCGATCGAGCGCTCCGCGCGATGACCGACGACGGCGCCTTCCGCATGATGGCCGTCCGCACCACCGAGACCGTGCGCGCGTTGCTGCGCGCGCAGAAGGTCGAGGGCGAAGCCGCGCGCGCCCTCGCCGAGCTCGTCACCGGCTGCATCCTCTTCCGCGAGACGATGGCACCCACGCTCCGCGTGCAGGCGATCCTCAAGGGCGCGGGAGGGAGCGGCACGATCGTCGGGGACTCGCACCCGGACGGCTGGTGCCGCGGGCTCGTGCAGCACAAGCCGGATGCGCCGCCCTTCCGCCTCGACAAGGGCGCCGTCCTCCAGATGATGCGTTCGCTGCCGAACGGCGAGCTGCATCAGGGCGTGGTCGAGGTCGATCGGAGCGGCTTCTCGGAGGCGCTGATGGTCTACATGCAGCTCTCCGAGCAGATCGAGACGGTCGCGCGCTGCGCGGTGGTCTTCGAGGACGGCGAGGTGAAGGCGGCCGGCGGCTACCTCGTGCAGCTCTTGCCCGAAGCGCCCGATCGCGAGGCCGCGGTGATGATCCTCGCCCAGCGCCTCGAAGACGACTTCGACGACATCCACGAGCGCATCGCCGCCACGGACGCCTCGCCGGATCACTTGGTCGACGAGGTCTTCTACGGCATGCCCTTCACGCTGCTCGGCGACTCCGAGGTGCGTTGGGGCTGCGACTGCAGCCACGTGCGCGTGCTCTCGAGTCTCGCGACGCTCTCGCGCGGCGACCTCGAAGAGCTGCTCGAAGGGAACGCGCCGCTCGAGATCGGGTGCGATTGGTGCGGCAAGGAGTACCGGGTCGATCCGGAGGATCTGCGGCACCTGCTCGAGCCGAGCTGAAGCCGCCGTTCGTGCGACGAAGGTGCTCCGCGAAGGACGAGGCTCACGTGCCGAAGCAGCAGCGTGCCGCGCGCTGCGCGCAGGTGCCGACGACCCCGGTGAGGTTGCACTCCGTGGACAGCAGCGCGCACGAACCGAACAAACCCTCGAGTTCGACGACCTCGTCGGCGCACTTCGCGCGGCAATAGCCGGTGCGCTCTTCTTCCACCGTCCACTCGGCGGGATCGCGGCACAACTCCGTCACCGCGAGGCACTCGCCGCGGCGGCAGAGCTGATCGCTGCTGCACGACCTCCCGCACTCGCCGCAGTGGTCGTCGTCGGTGCGCAGGTCGACCTCGCAGCCGTCGTTCCCTTCGCCGTTGCAGCTCGCCGTGCCCGCCGGGCACTCGACAGCTTCGCATTCGCCCGCGACGCAGCGGCCGATGCCGGGGTTCTCGGTCGCGTTTCCGCAGACCTCGAAGCACTCGCCGCAGTGCGCGTCGCTGGTCTCGAGATCGAAGCAGCGACCGCCACAGATCGCGAGCGCGTCGGGGCAGGCGCCGCCGTCCGGATCGAGCCCTCCCGCATCGATCGGGCCCGCGTCGGGTCGGCCGGCGTCGTCGCCCGGCATGCCGGCGTCGATGCCGGGCGTGGTGCAACGACCTGCTTCACACACGTCGCCGTCGCCCGGGCAATCGCCGCGTTCGGCGCACTCGGCGCACTCGCAGACCGGGCAACCGTCGGTTCCGCGCAAGAACCCGAGAGGGCAGCCGAGCGCGCAGTCGATCACGGGGCACTCCACCGCGCACGCGCCGAGGTACGCGACGTCGACCTGCGCGTGCTGCGCGGCGCAGCGATCGGTGTAGGAGCGCCCATCCGTGCCGCAGACCGCGCCGCCTCCGCAGAGGTCCACGCTCGAGCCGCAGCCGGCGAGCGCGAAGAACGAGACGACGATCGAGACGCCCGACCCGACGAAGCTACGAAGCATCGCGGACATCGTATCAGGCGCGCCCCCGCTGGCGCACGCTTCGCTCCGCGGGGACGGAGTCGGGGGCTTCATGCCCCGTGGGGGAGAGAGCACTCCCCAGAAGTCGGCCCAGCCGACCGGTCAAAAGCGCAGGATCGAGTGCACGGGGTGGGGCGTGAGGCGACGCGCGCCTTCGAGGAAGCCGAGCTCGATCACGAACGCGAAGCCCGCGACCTGCCCGCCGACTTTCTCCACGAGCTCCGCCGTCGCCTTCGCGGTTCCTCCCGTCGCGACGAGGTCGTCGACGATGATCACGCGCGCGTCGTCCCCGAACGAGCCTTCGTGCATCTCGAGCGCGTCGGTGCCGTACTCGAGCGCGTACTCCACGCGCACCTTCTTCGCGGGCAGCTTTCCGGGTTTGCGCGCCGGCACGAACGGCAGCTTGAGGCGCGCCGCGAGGGCGGCTCCGAAGATGAAGCCGCGTGACTCCATGCCGACGATCGCGTTCGCGTCGAGATCCCGGACGCGATCCGCGAGCAGCTCGAGGCAGGCGTCGAACGCGGCGGGATGCGCGAGCAGCGGCGTGATGTCCTTGAAGAGGATGCCGGGCTTGGGAAAGTCGGGCACGTCGCGGATCTGCGACTTCATCAGCTCGATGCGGGGGTCGGTCATGCTTCCTCTTCGCTCGCGGCGACGTTCGCCGCGAACGCCAGGTGCTCGGGGAAGGTGGCGTCGATGCGGAGCGGCGTGACGCTCACGTAGCCTTCGTCGACGGCTTCGGTGTCGGAGCCTTCGACGAAGTCGTGGCGCGGGCCGCCCGGGCCGCCGATCCAGTAGTAAGCGCGGCCACGCGGATCGTCGCGCACGTCGACGCCCTCGCTGTAGTGGCGCACCCCGAGCCGCGTGGTGCGCACGCCCTTCGCGGGGCCGATGGGGAAGTTCACGTTGAGCAGCGGGACCTGCGTGGTGCTCGGCGTGGTGGTCGCGAGCGCGCGACGACACAGCCGCGCCGCGATGCGCGACGACTCCGCGAGCGCGCTCGGCGTGCAAGGGCCGAGCTGGCTGAACGCGATCGAACGCACGCCGCGCAGGGCGGCTTCGCGCGCGGCCGCGACGGTGCCGGAGTACACGACGTCTCCTGCGAGGTTCGGCCCGAGGTTGATCCCGCTCGCGCAGAGGTCCGGGCGTCGCGGCAGCAGATTCCCGAAGAGCCCGACGTAGACGCAGTCGACCGGAGTGCCGTCGATCGCGTGCACGTCGTCGTCGATGCGGTGATGACGCAGCGGACGATGAAGCGAGATGGCGTGGCTCTGTGCGCTCTGCTCGGTGTGAGGCGCCACCGTGACGACGTCCGCGAAGGTGCGCAGCGCGATGCGGAGCGCGACGAGGCCGGCGGCATCGTAGCCGTCGTCGTTGCAGAGCAGGATCAGAGGACGCGTCGAAGACACGCTCGGCCTCCGTCAGTACCGGAGGCCGGCCGAGAGGGCCACGTTCCACTGACGCGGCGCGCCCAACGCACCCGCGGCGGCGTCGGCCGACTCGGGCGTCTTCAGATCCCAGTGCATCGTCGCGCCCACCACGAGCGGGCGATAACGAACCTGGAAGCCGAGGGCCATGCGCGGACGGAACGCGCGGATGCGCTCGAACTGCGTGACGTTCCGGTACTCGGTGATGTCGCCGGTGCAGGCGGGCGAGCTCGTCGCGAGGTTGCTTTCGGGGTCGCTCGGATCGGGGATGAAGGGAGTGCCGGGGATCGCGACGCACTCCGACCAGGCGTCGCGTTCGGGCGTGAGATCGACGACCTCGCTGTCGGCGAAGATCCACGAGAGCTGTACGCCGAAGAGCGGCGTGATCGTGAGCGTGCGACCCGCGACGAGATCCTTGGAGACCAGCAGATCGAGCGAGGCCACGGTCAACGAGAGCTCGCTCTCGCCGGTCATCGTGGCGACCGAGCCTCGCACCGCGAGGTCGGGGATGAGCGCGGGCCAGCTCTCGCGGAAGCCTTCGAGGAGCGAGATCTTCACCTCGCCGCCCCAGATCCACGTCTCGGTGCGCGCGAGGCGACCCGCCGACGCCGCGAGCTCGACGCCGTAGGGGAGGCCTTTTCGGAGCGTGAGGCGCGTGAGGATGTGGTTGTTCGAGACGAAGCGGTTGCCGGTGCCGGGCACGCTGGTGACGGTCGGCAAGCCGCCCCATCGCCGCGCCC
>ERZ761607.1644-NODE-1644-length-26867-cov-80.676973_pt1 | contig 26867 bp, 29 predicted proteins | sample MGYA00511164_ERZ761607 | MGnify/ENA primary metagenome ERZ761607 (study PRJEB28899, sample SAMN02445080) | bioreactor sludge metagenome | biome: EBPR sludge | place: Australia: Brisbane, Thorneside Wastewater Treatment Plant | collected 2011-06-22 ... | reverse complement strand
GACGTTCCACCACAGCACGGCGGCGTGCAGGAGGAGCGAGATGGCAAGGGCGGCAGGCAGCTGAAACGGCATGAGCCCGACATTGTGAACCAAAACTGCCGGCGGCGACACCGCGCGACGCGGCCGGCAGCCGTGATCGAAACCGGGTGGAGAAAACGACCGTGAGTGACCTCATCGGCAGGCTGGGCGCCTGCCTGCTTCTGATTTCCTGCCTGCTGCTCCCGCCGGCGTTGGCGCAGGTGCCGACACCCGATCCGGTCCGCTTCGAGTTTGCGGTCGAGCGCGGCGACCTGCGAATGGTCCGGCGCTGGCTCGAGCAGGGTCTGCATCCGGAATACGAGGCGGCGCACATCGGCACCGGCCTGATGGTTGCCGCCTGGTATGGCAACATCGAGATGATGGCGCTGTTCGTCGAGCATGGCGCCGATGTGCGGCGCGTCAATCGCCATGGCGAGCAGCCGCTGCAACTGGCGGCCTGGGGCGGCCATCTCGAGGCGGTGCAGTGGCTGCTCGAACGTGGCGCCCCACTCGACCGGCAGGGGAACCAGTGGAGCGCGCTGCACTATGCGGTGTTCAACGGCCATGGCAAGGTGGCCCGGGACCTCATGTCGCGGGGAGCGAACATCAACGCGCGGGCGCCGAACGGGGCCACGCCGCTGATGATGGCGGCGCGCGAAGGCCACCTGGAACTGGCGCGGGAACTGCTCGAAGCAGGGGCCAACGCGAGCCTGCAGAGCGACTGGGGCGACAACGCGCTGACGATGGCGATGCGCTACAACCATCTGCGGCTGGCGAAGATGATTGCCTCGCCGGAGGAGTTCGCCGTGGCGGTCAAGGCGCCACCCGAGAGCTTTGGCGAGGCCAGCCGTTCGGCGGCGCTGCCGCCGACGGTCGACGCGATCATGCGCGAGATCAGGGCGGCCGAAGCCGAGGGGCGGCCGAGCGAGGAACTGCACGCGCGGTTGCGGGCCGCGGTGAACGAGCTGCGACGGCCAAGCCCGCAGCCGCTGGCACAGCGGCCGGTGCCACGCCCCTACCAGCCGCGCTCGATGGTCATCACCGCGCGGCGTTCGCAACCGGCGGCTGAACGTGTCCAGGTAGTGGTCGATGGTGCGCCGGCCGCCGCGGCGAGCGCTTCGGCCGCGGTCGGCGGGAAGCCGGCAGGCGGCGCGGCGGCGGCGCGCGAACGCAGCCTGGCGGCGACGCGGGCTGCCGATCTGTCGCGGCAGATACGCCTGCGCGACGCACAGGGATTGCCGGCCGAAGAGCTTCACCAGCAACTGCAGCAGGCGGTCGAGGCGATGAAACCGTAGCCAATCCGGTTTTTCGCTGCACCGGCGGGTGGCGGCGATCAATCCCGGTCGACGAGGAAACGTTCGAGCAGCCGATTGAGAAAGCGTCGACCGCGGTCGGTCGGAGCGATTCGCTGCCCGTGGCGCTCGAGCAGTCCCTCGCGTTCGGCCTGCAGCAGTTGCGGCTGGATGTGGCGCAGCGGCAGCGCGCAGCGCGACTCGAACAGTGTCGTGTCGAAGCCTTCGACCAGGCGTAGCGCATTGAGCATGAACTCGAAGGGCAGGTCGGCGGCGGCGACGGCGGACTCGTGCTGCACCGGCGTGCCGGCAGCGACCTGCGCCAGATACTGCTCCGGTCGCTTCCAGCGCATCTGTCGCAGGATTCGGTCGTGCAGGGTCAGCTTGCCGTGCGCGCCGGCGCCGATGCCCAGGTAGTCGCCGAAGTGCCAGTAGTTGAGGTTGTGCTGGCACTGGCGGCCGGGTTGCGCAAAGGCCGAGGTCTCGTAATGCTGGTAACCGGCTGCCGCCAGCCTGGCTTCGATCGCATCCTGCATGTCGGCGCAGAGATCGTCCGCCGGCAGCACCGGCGGGCTGGCGGCGAAGGCCGTATTGGCTTCGATGCTCAGTTGATAACAGGAAAGGTGGGCGGGTGCGAACGACAATGCCGTCTCGATGTCCGCCAGCGCCTGCTCGAGATCCTGCCCGGGCAGGCCGTACATCAGGTCGAGGTTGAGATTGTCGAAGTGGCGGGCCGCCTCGTCGATCGCCTGCCGCGCCTGGCGCTCGTCGTGGATGCGGCCGAGCGCCTGCAGATGCCGCCGATTGAAACTCTGGATGCCGAGCGAAAGACGGTTGACCCCGGCGTCCCTGAAGGCCGCGAACTTGCCGCTTTCGATCGTTCCGGGATTCGCCTCGAGCGTGATCTCGGCACCGGGCAGCAGCGGCAGGCGACTGCGCACGGCTGCCAGCAGCTCGTCGAGCGCCTCGCCCGAGAACAGGCTGGGCGTGCCGCCGCCGATGAAGATGCTGTCGACGCGGCGACCCCAGACCAGCGGCAGAGCCGACTCGAGATCGGCGATCAGGGCTGCCAGATAGTCGCCCTGAGGCAGTGTCGGGGACGCAGCCGCCGTCGTGCCCGCAGCCGACAGCGCATGCGAATTGAAATCGCAGTACGGGCACTTCTGCACGCACCACGGAATGTGGACGTACAGCGACAGTGGCGGCTGGCGGCGAAACTCGGGCTGGCCGCGACCAGCGGCGAGCAGGGGAATGACGGTGCGCTCGCGCCTGGCGGGCATCAGTGCCGGTTCTGCAGGCGCTCGACGAGGCGGGCCAGCGCCTGGCCCCGGTGCGACCGGCGGTTCTTCTCGGCCGCGTCGAGTTCGGCGGCGGTCCGCTCGAGTTCGCGCAGGTAGAACACCGGGTCATAGCCGAAACCATCGTCGCCGCGTGCCTGTGGCAGAATCTCGCCCGCCCACTCGCCCTCGGCAATGATCGGCTGCGGGTCGTCGGCGTGGCGAACGAAGACGATCACCGAGACGAAGCGGGCGCTGCGCTGAGCGTTGTTGCCGAGTTCAGCGAGGAGCTTCTGGTTGTTGCGTGCATCCGATCTCGGCTCGCCGGCAAAGCGCGCGGAGTGCACACCGGGGGCGCCGCCAAAGGCGTCCACACACAGTCCGGAGTCGTCGGCGAGCGCCGGCAGGCCGGTCATCCGCGCGGCATGGCGGGCCTTGGCGAGGGCATTCTCGACGAAGGTGCAGTGTGGCTCCTCGGCTTCGGCAACGCCAAGCTGCCCCTGTGGCACCAGTTCCCAGCCCAGCGGCGCGAGGATCGCGTCGAGTTCCGCGAGTTTCTTGCTGTTGTTCGACGCGAGGACAAGCTTCATGGCAGTTGCCGCTGCCCGAGAGCAGCCTTCTGCTGGGCAACAAGCGCGACGATGCCCGTTTCGGCGAGGTCGAGCAACTGGTTCAGTTCGTCGCGCGAGAAGGGGTTGCCCTCGGCAGTGCCCTGCACCTCGACCAGACCTCGCCTGCCGGTCATCACGACGTTCATGTCGGTCTCGCAGTTGGCGTCTTCGGCGTAGTCGAGATCGAGCACCGGTACGCCGCGGTAGATCCCGACCGATACCGCTGCGACGTGATCAAGGAGTGGATTGACGGCGATCCGGCCGCGAGCGAGCAATTGCGCACAGGCATCGTTGAGCGCCAGCCAGGCGCCGGTGATCGCGGCGCAGCGGGTGCCGCCGTCGGCCTGCAGGACGTCGCAATCGAGGGTGATCTGGCGTTCGCCGAGCGCCCGCAGATCGGTCACGGCGCGCAGCGCGCGGCCGACCAGTCGCTGGATCTCCTGCGTGCGGCCACTCTGTTTGCCCTTCGCCGCCTCGCGCCCGGTACGGGTGTGGGTCGAACGCGGCAGCATCCCGTATTCGGCCGTTACCCAGCCCTGTCCACTGCCGCGCAGGAATGGCGGGACACTGTCCTCGACGCTGGCGGTGCACAGCACGCGCGTCGCGCCGATCTCGATCAGCACCGACCCCTCGGCGTGACAGGTGAAACTGCGGGCAATTCGCACCGGACGGAGTTGTGACGGCTGTCGCTGGCTGGGGCGCATGCAGGCTCCTATTTCGAGTACTTCTGGATGGTCGAACGGATCTCTTCGATGGCGCGCTCGATCTCCTCATCGCTGAGGTCGGACTTGCGGTTCGGGTGGCGCCCGAATTCGTCGAGTCGGGTGGTCACCGTATCGCGCGGCATCGTCTTGGTCGATACCAGGCCACTGCTGCCGAGGCCGCTGTCTTCGTTGTACGTGTCGCCCCAACGTACGGCAATGATCGAGAGATTGTCGGCCGTCGGGCCGCCACGCGTCTCGGCCTGGTTGAGCAGCGTCGGTACCGTCCGCATCAGGTCGGCGGACTTCAGGGCAACCGCCAGCATGTCGCCCGGGAAAGCGCTCCAGACGCCGTCGGTGCACAGGACCAGCACGTCACCGGCCTCGAGGGTGGCCTTGCGCGAGTATTCGATCTCCGGCGTCTGCCTGCCCCCCAGGCAGCCATAAATCTTGTTGCGTTCGGGATGGGCGATCATTTCCGTTTCGCTGATGACTCCCTGGTCGACCAGCATGCGCACCCGCGAGTGGTCCTTCGTTTGCGCCAGCACCTTGCCATTGCGGATCAGGTAGAGCCGCGAATCTCCCGAGTGTGCCCAATAGGCGACGTTGTTCTGGACGATGCAGGCGACGCAGGTGGTGCGCGGTGAGTCGAGCAGGTGGTGCTTGCCGGCAAAGTCAAGAATCGCGTGATGGGCATTCTGCATGCCCTTCTGGAGAAACATGAAGGGGTCGCGGGCGCGCGGCCTGAACTCTCCCGGGAAGGCTTCGGTCATCGTCTGCACGGCGATCTGCGCCGCCACCTCGCCGTAATAGTGGCCGCCCATGCCGTCTGCGACGACCATCAGCAGGGCTTCGCGCGAATAGCAGTAGGCCAGTCGATCCTCATTGTTGGCGCGCTTGCCCGTCCGTGAATCCTGGTAGATGGTGAATTTCATTGGTCCCTTGTCTTCCTCAGCTTGCCCACGACCTGCCGCAGGAGACTGTCCTTCTGCTGCACGGAGGTCGGTTCGGGCGCGATCACGGGTTCAGTGAGGGCTTTCTGCAGCGCGAAAACGCTTTGCGGACGGTAGCCGTGGTTGAGGCTCAGGCACCAGTCGATCGTCTCGAGCAACTGATCCGAAAAGACTCCCTGCCAGCGAACCATGGCCGGGACGAGGCGGTCCTTCTCCATGCGCTCGTCGGCCGGCTGCGGCGTATTGCCCGAGATGCAGGCATACATCGATGCGCCGACGCTGTAGATGTCACTCCACGGACCGAGCAACTCGCGGCGGTTGTAGTGCTCGGGCGAGGCGAAGCCGGGTGTGTACATGGGCTTCAGCATCGGCGTGTCGGAGGCGAGGGTCTGTCTGGCGGCGCCGAAGTCGATCAGCACCGGGGTGTGGCTGTTGCGCATGTAGATGTTCGACGGCTTCAGGTCGAGGTGCAGCAGGCGGTGTGCGTGCACCTCGCGCAGGCCGTTGAGCATCTTGGTGAACACGTTGCGCATGAAGTTTTCCGTCACCACTGCCCGGTTCTTCTGGATCAGGTCCTGCAGTGTGCGCCCATGCTCGTACTCCATGACCATGTAGACGGTATCATTGGCGCGGAAGAAATTGAGCACCCTGATGACGTTGGGGTGAGAAAGGCCGGCCAGCGCCCTTCCTTCCTCGAAGAAACACTTCATGCCGTAGCGGAAGGCGGGCAGGTGCTCTTCCGAAATGATCGGTGCCGTTTGTCCCTCGCTGCGCAGGGCAAGGGTGTTCGGCAGGTACTCCTTGATCGCGACGCGCTTCTGTTCACGGTCGGCGGCGACGTATACGATCGAAAAGCCGCCCATCGAGAGCTGGTGTTCGATGCAGTATTCGTCGATCTTGAAACCGGCGGGAAGAGGGTGGTTCGCTTGTTGCGCCATCCGTGTCGGGGCTATCATTGGAGTTTCCGGCCATTTTCCGGGTTTTGGGGGTGCGCTGTAAAGCTGCCCACCGATTGATTACCGTCTGTATACCAGGATTCGCATGATCTACAGCATGACCGGCTACGCCGCCAGGACCAGATCCGTCAGGGGGGGGACCCTGCACTTCGAGCTGAAAAGCGTCAATTCGCGCTACCTCGACGTCATCTTTCGCGTCAGCGACGAGTTGCGTGTCGCCGAGGCGGCATTGCGCGAGTTGTTTGCCAACCGCATCAGCCGTGGCAAGATCGAGTGCCGTGTGAGCTTCGTCTCGGCTGCCGGTGGTGGTCAGCAGGTCGGGCTCAACAACGACGTCCTCGAACGGCTCCGGTCCTTTGACGAGCAGGTGCGCCGGAGCCTGCCGCTGGCCGCACCGCTGAGCGTGAGCGATGTCCTGCGCTGGCCCGGGATATTCGGCGAAGACATGATCGATCTGGCGACCCTGATGCCGTCGTGCCTGGCGCTGGCGGCCGAGTCGCTTGACGATTTCGCGGCCAGCCGGGCGCGCGAGGGGGAGAAACTGGCGGCGGTGATCCGCGAGCGGCTTGCCCGCATGCGCCTGCTGGTGCACGAGGTGGCCCCACGCATCCCGGCTGCGCAGGCAGCGTTCAACGACAAGCTGCGACAGCGTCTGCTCGACGCCGTGCAGGTGGTCGACGACGAACGAATCCGGCAGGAAGTCGCCGTCTTTGCCGCCCGCATCGACGTTGCCGAGGAACTCGCGCGACTGGCGACCCACCTCGACGAAGTCGAACGCGTCCTCGCGGCCGGTGGAGCGACCGGCAAGCGCCTCGATTTCCTGATGCAGGAACTCAACCGCGAGGCGAATACCCTCGGTTCGAAGTCGCTGGTGGCCGAGGTGTCGCAGACGGCCATCGAGTTCAAGCTGCTGATCGAGCAGATGCGGGAGCAGGTGCAGAATCTGGAGTAGGGGTGTCAGCGGGTCTCTTGCCACTCCAGGCGACGGAAAGTCCAGCCTTGGCGGCCTTGTTCAGCGTCGACATCCAGCTCTTCGAGCACCGGAGGCATCGACGCTGGAACTGACACCGGCCGCCGCCGCTGCATCAGCGCGGTACAGGAATGCTGGGCTTGATCGCTACCGCGTTCACCAGGGTTTCCACTCTCATTGTCGGCACTGGCCGGCCTATCCATTCCAGAAATCCGAGATCTGGCCGACTCCACCAAAGGTATGGTGTTGAGATGCGGTTCTCAGCGAGATCGAAGCCAGCACCACGAATGATGGCGCAGTACTCCTCAGCCGTTTTCTGAACGTCCATCGGATGCCGAAAAAGAAGCTTGATCGGCAGAGATTGGATGTAGCGACGCGTCGATTCAGCAAACAACAGGCAACCGCCTGGCTTCAAGACCCTGAAGAACTCAGCCATGGCGGACTCCTGCTCGACGACGTGGTGAAACGTTTGATGGCAGAAGACCATGTCGAATTCGTTGTCAGGCAGGTGCATTTTCGCCGCGCTGTCGGCTTGGAGAGTGACGGCACAGGCGGCTCGCTGCGCAGCATCCGAGGCTCGGGAATGCAGGTCTGGATCGGCATCGATACCAACGATCAGATCAGGTGCGAATCGCTCAGCCAGAGCGTTGAACGAATGCCCAAAGCCGCACCCAACATCGAGTATCGTTGAAAAGGATTTCGTTTCAGTCGGAACCAGACGCTGCAGGTCGACCAAAGCCCTGGCCAGGACGTGGATTTGCCATATGTCGGTACGCAAGAACCAGTCGCCAAAACGCGTTTCCTTGACGAAAGCGAGTCTTCGGCCGTCATGCGGCAGTCCGGAACCTGTGATCGATCGATGTGACATATGTTGTGGATCAGGGCATGGACTACACGTTCCTGAAGATCAGCACCGCGTTGGTGCCGCCGAAACCAATGCTGGCCGAGAGGGCGGTGTCGACGGGCTGCACAGTGGTCTGGCGGACAATGGGCCATGCTTCGTATCCTTCGTCGGGAGTCTCCAGATTGGCCGAGGCGGCGACGAAACCATCGCGCATCATCAAGAGGCAGAAAATTGCTTCCTGCGCGCTGATGGCAGCGATCGAGTGGCCGGTCAGACCCTTGGTGGCCGAAACCGCCGGGATGCTCTCGCCGAATACGGTGCGAATCGAATCAAGTTCAGCGGCATCACCGCTCTGGGTCGAGGTGGCGTGCGGATTGATGTAGTCAACGGCGGGCTGACCGGCTTCAGCGAGTGCTGCGCGCATGGCGCGGGCGACGCCGTCGGCGTTCGGTTGCACCATGTCGGTGCTGTCGCTGGCAGCGCCGTAGCCAGCGATCTCGCCGTAGATTCGAGCGCCGCGCCGGCGCGCTACGTCTTCCCCTTCAAGCAACAGCACCGCCGCGCCGCCGGCGATGACGAAGCCGTCGCGATCACGGTCGAACGGGCGCGAGGCCGTTTTCGGGTCGTCGTTGCGCCGCGTCGAGAGCGCGCCCATGGCGTCGAAGAGTACGGTCGACGTCCAGCACACTTCCTCGGCGCCACCGACGAAAGCACGGTCGACGATGCCGTGGCGGATCATCTGGTAACCGTTGCCGATGCAATGCGCCGACGAGGCACAGGCGGCGGTTATCGAGTAGCTCGGCCCGCCGACCCCGAAGGCCTGCACCAGATTGCCCGAGGTCGTGCTGCCCATCACTTGGGGCACGTAATAGGGCAGCAACTTCTCCAGCCCCCACTGGCGGAAGATGGTGAGCGCCTCGTCATGCCGGAACGGCGAGCCGACGCCGGAGCCGACGATCAGCGCGGTGCGGGGATCGCGAATCTCTGCCGGGGAAATTCCGGCGTCGTCGATCGCCTTGCGCATGGCATGCCAGGCATAGACTCCGGCGTCGGCCATGAACCGTCTCAGCTTGCGCGGTATGGCGGGCTCGCCGCCGAGATCCGGGATCCCCGCGACCTGGCTGGCCAGACCCAGTTCAGCATACTCCGGCACGTGCCGGATGCCGCTGCACGAGTCGCGCAGGGCATCGGCGACGGCGTCGAGCCCGTTGCCGATGCAGGAGACGATGCCGAGGCCGGTGACGACGACGCGACGCTTCATTTCGTTACCGTCCCCGTCAAAGCCCAGCAGCGATTTCCGGGGGGCTGAGCAGTTGTCCGAGTACATGCTTCAGTGCCGGGCGCTGGTCGAGGAGGGCGCAGATGCGAGAACTTTCGAAAAATCGCGGGCCAATGCTCTGCCGGAAGCGGTATTGACGTCAAGCGGATTGCCGAAGCCCGCGCACGAAAACACGACAAAGGATTCCGGCTCCTTGCCGGAAACAGCGCTTCGACGCCGGGCCACCGTCGAAGCGACGAAAGAGTCAAGCGTTTCGCCGCTGCGCGCAGTGGGTGTGGCGGCTTCCAGTTGATGCGTGACGCCGACGGCGCAGCCAGTCCGTGGCAGAACGAACGGAACAAGTGCGGGCAGTGTGCGTGTGTGCATGATGTGGCTTTCACGGCATTGCGAAGATCAGCGAGGTATTGATGCCGCCGAAGGCGAAGTTGTTGCTCATCACGTGCTGCGTTTCGAGCATCAGTCCGCTGCCGATCACGTACGTCAGCGGCGCGCAGGCCGGGTCGGGGATGTCGAGGTTCAGCGTCGGCGCGAACCAGCGCCGGTTCATCATCTCGATCGCCCACCAGGCTTCGATGGCGCCGCAGGCACCGAGTGTGTGGCCGAGGTAGCTCTTCATCGAACTGATCGGCACGGCGCCGCCGAGCACCTCGTTCGTCGCGTGGCTCTCGGCGATGTCGCCGCGGTCGGTGGCAGTGCCGTGGGCGCTGATGTAACCGATGGCCGAGGCCGGCAGGCCCGCGTCGTCAAGTGCGAGACGCATCGCCATCGCCATGGTCTCGGCTTCGGGCTGGGTGACGTGTGCGCCGTCTGAATTGGTGCCGAAGCCGACGATCTCGGCGATGATGTGCGCGCCGCGGGCGCGGGCATGCTCGTATTCCTCGAGTACCAGCGTCGCCGCACCCTCGCCGACAACGAGGCCGTCGCGATCCCTGTCGAAGGGGCGCGGGGTCAGGGAGGGTGCGTCGTTCTTCGTGCTGGTGGCGAACAGCAGGTCGAAGACCGCAGCCGAGGCGGCCGAGAGTTCCTCGGCGCCGCCGGCGAGCATCACCGTCTGCTTGCCGAAGTGGATGGCCTCGTAGGCGTAACCGATCGACTGGCTGCCCGAGGTGCACGCGCTCGAGGTGGGGATGACGCGCCCTTTCAGGCCGAAGTGCAGCGCCGCATTGACCGCCGTCGTGTGCGGCATCATCTGGATGTAGGAGGTGGCGTTGAGATCGGCCATGCTGTGCTGGTCGAGCATCTTGCCAAAGGCGCGTACCGGCTCGACGCTGCCGAACGACGAACCGTAGGCGATACCCGTGGCGCCGCCGGAAACGACGGGGTCGCCGAGCAAACCGGCGTGTGCCAGCGCCATTTCGGTCGCGCGCACGGCCAGCAGCGAGACACGCCCCATCGAGCGGATCGCCTTGCGCGGGTAGTGCGCCGGCGGCACGAACTCGACCGGGGCGCCGAGGTGCGTGTTCAGCCCGTCGATCGCTGCCCATTCAGGAATGCGGCGCACGGCGTTGCGGCCGGCCTGCAGGTTGGCTGCGATCGTCTGCCAGTCGTCGCCCAGGCCGGTGATGCCGGCCATGCCGGTGACGACGACACGTTTCAGCCCGCCGTTCATGCCAGGCCTCCATTGACGCCGATCACCTGCCGCGTGATGTAGGCCGCGCCTTCCGACATCAGGAAGTCCACCGTTGCGGCGATCTCCTCCGGCTGGCCGACGCGCCCGAGCGGGATCAGCTTCAACAGTTCACCCGTCGACAGGCCGGCCAGCATCTCGGTGTCGATGAGACCCGGCGCGACGCAGTTGACGGTGATGCGCCGACTGGCGAGTTCGAGTGCCAACGCCTTCGAGGCGGCGATCAGCCCACCCTTCGCAGCGCTGTAATTGACCTGGCCGCGGTTGCCGATGACGCCGGAGACCGAGGCCAGCGTGACGATTCGCCCGCCCCGCTTCGCGCGCACCATTGGCATCACGAGTGGCTGCACGACGTTGTAGAAACCGTTCAGGCCGGTGTCGATGACGACGTCCCAGTCCTCGTCGCTGAGCGCGGGAAACGCGTTGTCGCGCGTCACGCCGGCATTGACGACAATGCCCCAGGAGGCGCCGTTCGTGGCGAGATCGGCTGCCAGCGCGGCACGCGTCGCTTCGCGGTCGCAAACGTCGAACTGCAGCACGCAGGCGCTTCCGCCTCGAACGCGGATCGACTCGGCGACCGCTTCGGCCTCGTCGCGCCGGTTGCGGCAATGCACGCCGATGGCGAAACCGGAGGCCGCGAGTCGCTGCGCGATCGCCTTGCCGATGCCCCGGCTGGAACCGGTGACCAGAACGCGTCGCTGGTTCATCACTGTGCTTCTCCGTGCGTTTGTCCGTCGATGAATTGCGCGAAGTTCTCGGGTTCGAAGACCGTGATCGCCGCCGTGGCGAGCACCGTGCCGTTGCTGTCGGCCAGCGTGCAGTCGTAGGCGCCGAGACCGGTAGCGTCGCGGTGGGCGAGGCGAGCAGTGACCTGCAGCGGCTGCCCGGCGGGAAAGCGGTCGACCTCGGCCCGGTAGGCACGCGTACCAAGCAGCACGCCCGGTCGCGGTGGCTTGCCGGCACGGCGCGCGATCAGCGCGACGTGCGCGGCGATCGTCTGCGCCATCAGTTCGATGCCGATCCACGACGGCATCGTGTCATCGGTGTCGGCGTACCACGCCTCGGCATCGGGTACAGCCTCGCAGGTCGCAATCTCGTCGTCGGCGGCCAGCATGCGCGCCAGCAACAGCATGTTGCCGCGGTGCGGCAGCAGATCCGCGATGGGCGCGAAAGCGCTCATCCGGCGACGCCCAGAATCAGGCTCAGGTTGTTGCCGCCGAAGGCGAACGAGTTGCTCATCGCGATGCGGCGCCCCAGCGCGAAACAGCGCCCGTGGACGACCGTATCGAGGCGTGGCAGATCGGGGTCGGGCTCGCCATCCCAGACATGTGGCGGCAGGCGGCCCGCCGGGTCGGTCAGCGCCAGCCAGCAGAAAGCGGCCTCCAGCGCGCCGGCGGCACCGAGCGCGTGGCCGGTCATTGGCTTGGTGCCGCTCACGGGCACGCCCTCTGGAAAGACGCGCGCGACGGTGAGACTTTCCATCGCGTCGTTCTTCGGTGTCGCCGTGGCGTGCAGGTTCAGGTAGCCGATGTCTGTCGGCGCCAGACCGGCGTCGGCCAGCGCTGCGCGCATCGCCGCCTCGGCACCGCGGCCTTCCGGTTCGGGCGCCGAAATGTGGTGGGCATCGCTCGACTCGCCGACACCCAGCAGGGCGACCGGGCCGGTGCCAGCGGTCATCACGAACAGCGCCGCGCCTTCGCCGATGTTGATGCCGCGCCGGTTCCGTGACAACGGCTGGCAGATCTCAGGGCTGGTCGATTCGAGCGCCGCGAAACCGCCGACGGTCAACCGGCACAGGCTGTCGACACCGCCGGTGACGACGGCGTCACAGAACCCGGCTTCGATCAGCAAGCGCGCCGACACGAGCGCCTTGCCGCCCGAGGTGCAGGCCGTCGACACGGTGTAGGCCGGGCCGCCGATGCCGAGATGTCGGGCAAGGAAAACGGCCGGGTCGCCGATCTCCATCTGCTCGTACGCAAAGCGGTCAGGCAAACAGCCGTCGCGGGTGTGGGCGGCGATGGCCGCTTCGCCCTCGGCTACGCCCGAGGTGCTCGTGCCGAGTACGACGCCGATGCGGTCGGCGCCGAAGCACTTGAGCATGATGCGGAAATCATCTTCGATCTGGGCGAAGGCCGCGAGCAGCAACTGGTTGTTGCGGCTGGCGTGCCGACGGTGCCAGTCGTCATCGGGTAGCGGCGACAGTGCGCCGTTGAACCTGCCGACGCGCGCGGCCGCGGCGCCGCGCAGCCAGCCGGCCTCCGCGATCATGCCCGAGGTATCGCCGGCAAACAGGCGCTCGCGCGTGGTCTCGGCACCGGCACCCAGTGCGCTGACGAGACCGGGGCGCGAAAGGGTCAACCGACTGCTCATTGCCGGGCCTCCAGCAAGCGACTATCGATAGTCAGATTCAGTGAAGGCGCTTCGAAGCGCAGCCGTTGATACGGCAATTGATTCCCCTCCCAGGAAACGATCAGTACGTCGCCGTCGTTGTCGCGGACGACCCGGCGACCCGGTTGTTCCAGCAGTTCGAGGCCGCCCGACAGGCCCTCCCGGACACGTTCCGCCGGCCAGGTGGCGATTTGCAGCAGGACTGGCAACAGCACCGGATCGAGACTGCCTTCGAGGGCCGTCGGCAGTTCCGCATGCAAGGCTGAATTTTCCCACGAAATCTGGAACAGGGTCTGTCCGAGTGGGCTCAGTCCCGCGAAGCGCACGCCGGACTCGCCCGATGAGATGCGCGCAATCATGCGCAGCGTCTTGTCCCTCAGCGTCACGGTGCTTTCCTGTTCCGTCGCGTATTCCGGCCAAGGGCCGGCGACCAAGCAATAGCGGCCGCTGCCGGGAAGGCGTGTGCAGGGTGCGCTCGACGGGGCGCACGCGACGGCCAGCAGCGCGGCGCAGAGCGTGTAGAGGGCAGCGCGGCTCATCGACGTGTCCCGCCGAGCGTCAGTGCCATCGGGGCGAGCAGAACGGCGATGCTGATGCCGAGCAGCAGCAGGACACCAAACTGATGGAGTGCCGGCATGCTGGAGAGCGCCAGCAGGCCGAATGCAAGCAGCGTCGTCGCCGCCGATACCAGCACGCCGGCAAAGGAGGCGGGGGCGCGCGCGCCCGCCTCGATGATGAAGATCGCGTAGTTGACGCCGGACCCGAGGATCAACACCAGGGCCAGCATGGAAAAGAGGGTCAGCGACACCCCGGCGACGCCATAGAGGCCGAGGGCAATGCCCATCGCTGCCAAGGTCGGCAGCATGATCGCCGCGCCCTGACGAAAGCCGTAGCGCCCGGCCAGAACTGCGAAAACAATCAACCCTGCGAGGGGCAACCAGAGCGTGGCGAGGCGGCGATATTCAGCGAGGAGGGCGGAAACACTGGCTGTCTTGTCGATCGCACTGACGCCGGGCAGATCGGCGGCGAGCGACCCTGGATCGAGGCCGGGATCGTCGCCGCTCAGCGTGACGATCAGCGCTGTTCCGCTCGCGGTGGGGAGAATCTGATGTTTGAACGGTTGCGCCAGCGGCGTTTCGAGCCATGCCCGCAGCGTCAGCGTCGTTTCATCGGCCAGCATGTCGTGCCAGGCCTCGGCGGCGGTGTTCCGCAGTCCCGCCTCGTCCAGCAGTGGCGCCACCTTGTCCAAAGGCAAAGCGCGCTGCAGCAGTGCCCGCTGCGCGGCCTGTGTGGCAGCCGAGGGGACGAAGCCGGATATGGCCGTGTAGCCGGCCAGCCCCTGGCCGACATGTGCGCGCAGGCGCTCGGTCAACGCTTCCTCTCGGCGCAGTGCTTCCTCGTCGTTCGCGCCTTCGATGAGGAAGAAGCGGCTGCCACCGGCAGTGCCGACGAGCACGCGAATGCGTGCTTCCTGGTCGACCAGTGTCGCTGGCCGGGCGACGAGCTGGCGCACGTCGTCGTCGGTGGTGAGATGCAGCCAGCCGGGTATCGATACAGCCAGCAGCACGGCGACGAGTGCGATGACGCCGCGCGGTGTAGCGCGATCCTGCCAGGCGCACAGCAGGCGCTGCGGCAGGCGAACGTCGTTGCCGTCATGCGGCCCCGGGGCCCGTGCCAGCAGTGGCAGCAGAAGAACCACCGACAGCCAGGCGGTGGCGAGACCGGTAAAGGCGAACAGTGCGATCTGGCTGATCGCCGGGAAGGGCGTCAACGCCAGCGCGCCGTAGCCGATCAGGCTGGTCGCCAGCGCCATGGCCAGCCCGGGCAAGAGGCGGACGAGGCCCTGGTCGGCTTGCCAGAGCGGGCCGGCATCGAGGCGCGCGGCAAAGAACTGGATGGCGTAGTCGACGGCTTCGCCGATCAGGCTGGCGCCGAAAACGAGGGTGATCAGATGAATCCGGTCGTGCGTGGCCAGTACGGCGGCGGTGGCGCAGACGATGCCGCAGGCGACGGTGACGAGGCTCAGCGCCAATGGCCGCAGTGAGCGGAAGAGCAGCCACATCATGAGCAGGATGCCGATGAGCGAGCCGCCACCGATCATGTCGACCTCGCGCTCGGCACTCGTGCGCGCCGCATCGCCATAGAAGACGGCGCCGGTACGCAGCAGCAATGCCGAGGCGGCTCCGTCGCCAAGCGCTGACTCGGCGTTGGCGACGGCCGCGATGACCCGCGCCTGCGTATCGGCGGCGAAGGTGCTGCCGAGCGGTTCGGCCAGGACGAGTACCCAGGTCGTCTGCGCATCGCGTACCGTGAGCATGCCGTCGCTGGGCGTCAGGTGCGTTTGCGCGAAGGGCAACTGCGCCAGCCAGCGTTGCAGGAAACCGAACGGATCGTACGTCGGATCGGTGGCAAGGCCGGTCTGGAAAGGTTGGTGCATGCGGCGCAGCAGCGTGTTCTCGGCGGCAAAGGTGGAGCCGGCAAGCGCGTCGCGATCGCCCGGAGCGAGGAGTCCGGCCCGGTGCGGCAGGTAGAGGCTGGTCAGGGTTCGCGGGTCGAGCTGCGGCGCGGCGGCGATCACCCGCTTGAACGCGCCCGAGGCTTCCAGTCCGGCGGCAAAGCCGCGCGCGGCGCGGCGCGCCTCTTCGGGGTCGGCATGGCCGACGAGGAACAGTGCGCGATTGCCAAGCTGCTCGCTCAAGGCTCTGACCGCTGCTTCGGCGGTAGCGCTCTTCTCGGTTGGTGGCAGCAGGGCGAGCAGGTCGGTTGCGAGCGGTGTCGTGGTGACGAAACGCTGCGCGACATGAACGGCGGCCATCAGCACCAGCGCCAGCCAGACGATCGCCGCGAATTGTCGCGTGTGCATCAGCGCAGCCCGAAACGTTCGCGCTCGGCCGGCAGGAGCGCGCGATCCTCACGGAAGTTGCGGAAATTCAGGGTGATGCTGTCGCCGTTGGCTTCCTCGATGTAGATGCGCTCGACGTGACGGCTCCCGTTCATGCGGACTTCGCGCATTGCCTGCGCGAGGAGGCCCGGTTTGGGGGTGAGCGTCAGGAACCAGGCGTCGAGCGTTCCCGCCGGCGTGACGGTGAACAGCTCGGCCAGCGTGTCGGTCTGTGCGCCGAGCAGCGCGCGGAGCAGCGCGCCAACCTGTGCCAGACCGGGAATGTCGCGCGCCGTGCGGACTTGTGCCGCGCCGTCCTCGCCGATCTCGACGATGCGATCCTCGCCGAGCACGTAGGCTACCTTGAGCGGCGCTTCGATCTGCCAGATCACCCCCTGGCCGCTTGCGAACGTGAACTGGCCGCGTGTCTGCAGCGGCTTCCGGAAAGCCGCCATCTGCTTTTCCTGCGTGAAGTCGGCGCGCAGTACCGGCGCCTGTTCGATCCGTTGCGCCATGCGTGCCGCCAGTTGGGCGGTAGTCGGCCCGGCCACCGCGGCGAGCGGCAGGATCAACAGGAAGACGGCACACGAAGCGATCACGCGGTGCATGTCTTCTCCACGCGTGCAATGAGGCAGTCGGGTGAGACGAACTGCAGTTCGCCGCTGGTGATGTCCACGGCGACCTGCACCGTGTATCCTTTTGTCAGCCGCTCGCCGCTGGCAGCATCGCGAATTTCGTAGTCGAAGCGCAGGCGGTTCTCGTATTCGCGCAATACGGCGTGGACCGTGAGGCGCTGGTGGTAGCGGGCCGGGCGGACGTATTTCAGGTAGCACTCGACCACCGGCCAAGCGTAGCCAGAGTCACGCATCTGCGGATAGTCGTAACCGATCTTCCGCAGTGCGGCGCAGCGGGCCAGTTCGAAATACTTGACGAAGTGCCCGTGCCACGCGACCTCCATGACGTCGATGTCATGGAACGGCACCTCGATCGTCACGTCTGCGGTGAGTTCAGGCATCGAGGTTCCAGTGGCGGCTGCGGATCAGTTCGATTGTGCGCCGCAGGTCGCCCTCGAGCGGGCGATCCTCGTCGAGGAATTCGCTGTACGCGCGCACAGTGGCGGCGAATCCCGCGCAGGCTGCCGTCAGCGCCGGCGCCTCGCCTCGGAAGCGCAGTTCCGCCGCTTGTACGGTGGCCAGCACCAGCGCGGCGGCGACCTGCTCGGTCAGTTCGAGGATGCGCAGGCAGTCGCGTGCAGCGATGGTGCCGAGGCTGACCTTGTCCTGGTTGTGGCACTCGGTCGAACGCGAGAAGACCGAGGCCGGCATGGTCAGCTTCAGCGCCTCCGCCGTCCACGCTGAAGTGCCGATCTGCACGGCCTTGAAGCCGTGGTTGATCGGCGCGCGCGGGCCGACGGTGCCGGAGAGATTCTGCGGTAGGCCGTGGTTGTAACGGCTGTCGACCAGCAGCGCGAGTTGGCGGTCCATCAGGTCGGCGAGGTTGGCGACAGCGGTCTTGAGACCGTCCATCGCGAAGGCGATATGACCGCCGTAGAAGTGGCCTCCGTGCAGCACCCAACCTGCCTCGCCGTCGATGATCGGGTTGTCGTTGGCGCTGTTCAGCTCGTTCTCGACATCGCGACGTATCCACGACAGCGCATCGCGGGCGACGCCGATTACATGCGGCGCGCAGCGGATCGAATAGCGGTCCTGCAGGCGCACGCCTTCGCTATCGCTGGTGGTGGAGGTGCCGCCGAGATCTTCCCAGATCCAGCGCGCGGCCTCGATCTGGCCGGCGTGCGGCTTGACGGCAAAAAGGCGCGGATCGAAGTGCTCCGGGTTGCCGCGCATCGCCACCGAAGCGAGGGCCGTGATGCGGCAGCAGAGGCGGGTGAGGTATTCGGCGCGGGCGACCGCGAGGCAGGCCAGGCCGGTCATGACCGAGGTGCCGTTCATGATCGCCAGCCCCTCCTTGGGCGCCAGCGTCAGCGGAGCGATGCCGAGCGCCTTCCAGGCGTCGGCGGCCATCGTCAGTTCGCCGCGGAACAGAGCTTCGCGTTCGCCGACCAGTGTGGCCGCCACGTACGAGAGCGGTGTCAGGTCACCGCTCGCGCCAACCGAGCCTTCGCACGGGATGCGCGGCAGCAGGTCGTGGTTGAGCAGGTCGACGAGCCGTTCGAGCAGGACGCGGCGGACGCCCGAGGCGCCCTGCGCGAGCGAGACCAGGCGCGCGACGAGCACGGCGCGCACCGCTTCCGGCGGAAGGTGCTCGCCGAGGCCGCAGCCGTGATAGCGCGTGAGATGCAGCGGCAGTTCGGCGACCAGTTCCGAGGGAACGGCGACCGTACAGGAATCGCCATAGCCGGTGGTGACGCCGTAAATGGTGCCGCCGTCGGCGAGCAGACGTTCGAGGTATTCGGCGCCGGCATCGATGCGGCGCGTGAAGCGGTCATTTTCGGAAAGGGCGACGGTGGAACGACCGGCCGCGATATCAACCACGTCGCGCACGGAAAGGGTGTCGCTGCCGATGATGCGGCAGGATTTTGCCGACGTGTTCTGGCCTGTCTTCATGTGCGGGGCGGATCGATCAATCAATAGGTTCATGGTATCGACGCCCCACATTGCCGTCGGCTCCGATGACGAAGTGTCACCCGTCGTCGCCCTGCATCAGCTTCCCGGGTCGCGCGCGACACGCAGCCCGATACGGCCCGACCGGTCGACGAACTCCGGCTCGTAACGGCCGCGAATGGCACAGCGGACGTAGTTGACCTTCTGGTTCCACGAGCCGCCACGGATGACGCGCTTGTCTTCGCCGCCTGCTTCGATTCGCGGATTCTTCGTCGGCGAGGCCGGATAGGGCGAGACGAACTTATCTTGGACCCATTCCCAGACGTTGCCGGCCATGTCGTGGATGCCAAGTCCGTTCGGCTTCTTGGTGCCGACGGGATGCGTCCGGTCGCCGGCGCTTGCCTTGTTGAACCAGGCGACGTCGAAAACCTGCTCCGCCGATACGCCGCCCGGCCACGTTTCCCGCTTGCCGCCGCTCCTGCAGGCGTATTCCCACTCTGCCTCGGTCGGCAGGCGAAATCCGCCGCCGCCCTGGACGTTGAGCTTTCTGACGAATTCCTGCGCCTGCAGCCACGATACCTGATCGACCGGGCAGGTGTCGCCGCAGGTGTCGAACTTCGATGCGTTCGTCCCCATGACGGCCTTCCACTGCGCTTGGGTGATCTCGTACTTGCCGATATCGAAACTGTCGACACATACCTCGTGGACGGGAAGCTCGTGTTTTTCATAACCCGCGCTGCCCATCGGATAACAGCCTCCCGGCACGCGAACCATCTCGATGCCTGCCGCGACATCGCTGCCGTGGGCAGCCGGCAGGCCGCCAACGATGGCGAATGCCACCGCGACGAATACTGGATTTCTTCGAGTCATGACATTCTCTCCTGTAAGTAGTAAACGACGCCAGCCCGATCAGGGCAGCTTGACGACCGTACCCTTGAACGCCACGCCGGCCATCAGCCCGCCGGCGCCGCAGGTGTATTCCGTCTCGCTGCTCCGCTCATGGTTCTTGTAGTTGCTGCGAATGTTGACGACGGCGTTGCCGCCCTCGGCACGGGAGCGCTCCTGCAGTTCGAGCACGGCGCTGAGGAACACCCATTCGCAGGCCTCCTTGTCCGATTTGTTGAAAGCGTTGGTCTTCTTGTTGGTCTTCCACTCGCCCATCGACTGCACCGGTCTGGAATGCGCCTGCTTGCCGAAGAAGAGCCTGACGTTCCGGTCCAGTTTCGATTGCGCGGCGGAGGTTTCGAGCGCGTCCTTGATCGGGAACTGGATGTGGTCGTCTCGGGCATGCGCGACGGTGCCGGCGAGCAGGGTGGCAAATACGACGGGGGCGAGGCGGAATGGCATGCATGGTCTCCGGGTCAATGCACTGGGCCGGACTTCGCGTCGGCCCAGAAATCGAAAAAATTGAACCACTGGAACGGCGTTCGTCGGCACAACTCGGCGAGACGGTCGGCATAGCGCTGCGCGTGCGTGGCGATCGCGGCCTCGCGTTCGCCGCGCGGCAGGTTGATACGTTCGGCGAAGGGCTCGAAGTGAACGCGGTAGCCGTCGGCCTCGCGGACGCAGACGAACAGGAATACGGGGCATTCGAGCAGGGCAGCGAGGATGAACGGTCCCTGCGGGAAGCGCGCCGGCGTGCCGAGAAACTCGACGCTGACGACCCGTCCGTTCTCGGCCGGCGGCGTGCGGTCGCCGACGATGACCAGCAGTTCGCCACGGTCGATCTTCTCGTGCAACAGGATGGCCGTCTCCGGCCCGAGGCGGCTGATCTGCAGAAGGTTGAGCTCGAAACCGGGGGCCGCCGAGGCCAGTGTCGCATTGAAGCGGCGGGCATGGTCGGTGTAGACGACGGCGTTGACCCGGGCGATGCCGTCGAGATGGGCCAGCGCGCGCATCATCTCGAGATTGCCGAAATGAGCACCGAGCAGCACCGCTCCACGCCCAGAGGCGAGCAATGTCTCGAAGGCCTGCTGGTTGTCGAAGGCGATGCCACCGTGCGCGACATGTCCGGTCCAGGCCGCCAGCTTGTCGAGGTTGGCGTCGGCAAATGCCAGCATGTGGCGGTAGGCGTTGCGCCAGGTCGGCGTGGGGGTATCGGAACGGGTCATCTGCAGACGGCGCAGATAATCGAGCGAAGCCTTGCGTGCCGCTTTGCCGCTCAGGAAGAACCAGCCGACAATGGGGCGCAGCAGCGCCCGCGCGAACCGGTCGCCGAGCAGGCGGTAGCTGACGACAGTAAGGCGCAAGCCGAGTGAACTGCCGCGCTCGCGTTGCCGCGACCAATGGAGTGCGCTGAAGTGGGGAGGGAAGCACTTGCGCCAGAGCAGCAGGGGCAACCGCGCCAGCATGCCGGCAGTGAGCCGGGTGTGCATCCACGAGATGCACAGATTGTCGCGCCACATGCGGAAGTGCGACAGGCCGCCGGGCGGGTAGATGACGCGCGTCGGCAGGTTGACGACCGGTAGTCCCATCCAGAAAAGACGGACGATGATCTCGGTGTCGAAAGCCATGCGCGCCGGCAGTCGACGGCGGTCGGTCAGCGCAACGCTCGCTGCGAGCGGGTAGAGGCGAAAACCGCACATCGAGTCGCCGATGGCGAAGGAGAGTGTCTCCACCCACACCCAGAAATGGGTTACGTAGCGACCGTAGCGCCGGCTGGCGGGTGCCGAAGCGTCGTAGCGTGGGCAGCCGGCAACGACGGCGTCGGGCTGGTTGCGACCCTGTTCGAAAAAGCGTGGCACGTCGGCGAGATCGTGCTGGCCATCGGCATCCACCTGCAACGCGTGTGTGCAGCCGGCGCGAAAGGCTTCGCGCAGACCGTGCACGACTGCGGCACCCTTGCCGCCGTTTTGCGGCAGGCGCGCGAGGCGTACGCGCGGTTCGCTGGTGGCGACAGCGGCGAGAGTCTTCTGTGTCGCCTCGTCCGAGCCATCATCGACGATGAATATCGGCACACCATGGTCCGACAGTCGGGCGACCACTGTGGCGATCGTTTCCCTGTGGTTGTAGATCGGAATGACGATGGCAGGGACGAAGCTCATGCCGCGGCTCGCATGGCGAAAACGATCTGCCCGGACGACATCGGGCGCTGCCTTGCGCGATAGGCGAAATCGAGGCGCTGCTTTTCTGGCAGCCAATCGATCTGCAGCGACAGCTTCGTTGCAGGCAGGATGGGTGCCGAGAACTTCAGCACGTGCAGTGCCGAGAAACCGGCGCAGGGAATGCCCAGATGCTCGCGCGCGAGCCGAATCACCCAGTCGACCTGCACGATGCCGGGCAGGATCGCCAAGCCCGGAAAGTGGCCGGGGAAATAGTCGAGTGAGGGCACCGCCGTCAATTGCAGCGTCGCCGATGTGCCGTCAATCCGCACGTGCTGGATATCGGGCATCAGGCACACGGCGCGGCCTGCAACAATCTGGCGACGTCGTTCAGCGCGAGTTTGCCTCGCTCGTCGTAGGGCAGCGCGTCGACGAAGCGCCATCGCCTGGGCAGCAGCACCGGGTCGAAGCGCTGCACCAGGTGCTGGCGGAGGGCTTCGATCAGCGCCCTGCGCCGCGGTGCGGTGGCCGTCGTGACCACGACCGCGCCGACGAGCGTGCGGCCGGAAAGCGTCAGCGGGGCCACGGCGGCGGCGCTGACGCCCGGATGCCCGGCGAGCCACGCTTCCATCTCGGGCAGCGACAACCGCGTCTCCTCGATCTTGACAATCCGGTCGAGCCGGCCGCGCAACAGGAAAGTACCGTCTGCCGCAAGATCGGCGGTGTCCGGCATGCGCAGCGGCGCGTCGTCGGCGAGGAAGGGGGAACGGACGAGCAGGGCGCCGTCAGTATCCAGCGCGACCCGCACTGCCGGCAGCGGCGCCCAGTGCGGGCCGTGATCCTGCCGGCGCCAGGCGATGCCGCCACTTTCGGTGCTGCCATAGACCTCGGTCGGCGCAGCCCCCCAGGCGCGCCGGTAGCAGTCGGCTGCTGCGGCGCTGAGGGGCCCGCCAGAGGAGAACACCAGTACTGGCTTGTGCGGCAGAGCGGTGAGATCGAGCAGTTGGTGCAGCCGCGACAGTTGCGCTGGCGATGAGACCAGAAGGGCAGCCTCTGTCGCGCTCAGCCGTTCGGCGAAAGCAGTCGGCTCGGCAATCGTCGCATTGTCGAAGGGGCGGCCGGAGAGCAGCGGCCAGAGCAAGCGAAAAAGCAGGCCATAAATATGGTGGTGCGGCGTCGTTGCAACGACGGTCGTGTTGGCGGTCAGTTTGCCCCAGCAGCTTTCCAGCGCGCGGCACTCGGCTTCGAGCTGGCGCACCGCCTTCTGCACGCACTTCGGTTCGCCGCTGCTGCCCGACGTGTACAGCTCGATCGTCTGCGGCGGCACATCGATGGGCGGCGGCAACTCGTTCAGGGCGGCCAGCGTCTGCGGTTGGAAGTTCGGCGGGATGACCGCGACGTGGTCGTCGGCCAGCGCTGCGAGCAACTCGGCCGCGAAATCGATCGGGGACGCGCGCCGCAACAGCACGCGGCGCCGCCCGGAGGCCACGCCCTGCGCGCTTCGCTGTGCGGCGATGGCAGCGCGCAGTTCGCCCCAGGTGACGCGGCGCGCGCCGTCAATGGCAACGATCCCGCTGTCCAACGGATCAAGGGCATGCAGCGAGAAGTCCATCTCTCCTCAGGCCGCCCGGCGGCGGACGCGAAGGCGCACCAGCCATTCACCGGCAAAGAGCGCCCCCATCAGCAGATAGGCGAGAAAACCGTTGTAAAGCAGCCAGGCTTCGCGCGAGGCGAACACGGTGACCATCGAAACGGCGGCGTTGACGACGAAAAAGCCACACCACGCCTGTGTGACCTGGCGGGTATGGATCACGCCCGCCGGCGGCAGGTCTGGTTCCGAGAGGCGGGCAATGCGCTCGATCACCGGTGGCGGATGCAGGAGGCTGCGGCCGAAAACAAAGAGCAGCGAAAGACTGACGAAGGCTGGGTAGAGCAGGAGCAGAGTTTCGCTGTTGCTGGCGACAATTGCCAGCGTGTAGGCGCCCAGCGCCGCGGCGGAGAAACGTTCGCACGTCGTCAGGCTGGCAGCGAAGCTGCGCGCGGATTGCCATTTCCGCAGCAGCAGCATGGCGCCGAGCAGGGCACCGAAGACCCTCGGTTCGAAATGCTGCAGGCCGATATAGACAGCCACGGGGTAGGCGAACGTGACGCCCAGCGCCGACGCATTCAGCACTTTTCGCAGCACCGCCCGACTCCGTCTGCTCAGGCCGCCATCAGGCGGTGTACGGCAGCAATCACGTCCGCGACCGAGCGGATGTCCTTGAAGTCCTGCGGCTGGATGCGCTTGCTGGTGAGCTTCTGCAACTGGATGGCGAGGTCGACAGCGTCGATGCTGTCGAGATCCAGGTCGGCAAACAGCTGTGTCTCCGGCGTGACACGGGTCGGTTCGATCTCGAAGGTGTCCTGCAGAATGGTGCGCAGTTTCTCGAGGACTTCCTGGTCGTTCATGGCGTTTCTCTTCAGGGTGTGGTTCAGGCTGCCTTGCCTTGGCTGCGCACGAGCGCGGCCAGCGACAGGACGCTGCGGAAGTGCTCGCGGGTGCGGCTGTCGCCGGCTCCGAGTTCTATGCCGTACTTTTTCTTCAGTGCGATGCCGAGTTCCAGCGCATCGATCGAATCGAGGCCAAGGCCTTCGCCGAACAACGGAATGTCGCTGGCGATATCTTCCTGGCTCATGTGCTCGAGATTCAGAGCCTCGATGATGAGGGTCTTGATCTCCTGTTCAAGCGTATTCATGGCGTCTCAATTCACGGGAAAAATAATCCTCGAGGGTGGTGCTCAAGTGCCGCGCAGCGATGGCGGCGGTCTCGGCTGGCGCTGTGCCATTTCCCGTCATTGGCAACTGCTCGCAAACGTCCACGCGGAAGGTAAACGGGCGTTCCGGGGCGAGCCACCAAGGGGAATTCTTGGTCAGTATCGGCGGATCGCAGCGGATCAGAACTGGCGTCACGGCGGCGCCGGTCCTGAGGGCCACATGGGCGGCACCGCGTTGGAAGCGAAGCGCCTGGCCTGGCGTGGTGCGTGTGCCTTCGGGAAAGAGCAGCAGCGTCTCGCCCTGTCGCAGCGCCTCGGCACAGGCGTCGATCACGCTCTCGGGTGATGTGTTGTTGATGTAACCGGCGGCACGCACGATGCCCCAGTAGAATGGGTTGCGCCAGAGTGCGCTCTTGACCACGCAGTTGGCCTGCGGCATGAGCGAGATGAGCACGACGACGTCGACGTAGCTTGGGTGGTTGGCCAGAACCAGACTGCCGTGCGCCCGGGCGAGGCGACTGGGCTCCTGGGTCTCCAGGCGCATGCAGCCGCTACGGACGAGCGTTCGTACCAATAGCCGGAAGCAGAATCCGATCACGCTGCGCGCCCGTGCGCGGCTCGCAGCCGCCGGGCCGGGCAGGAGCATCAACAGCGCCATCAGCACGGCGGAGATCAGCATGCCGCCGACACTGAAGACGACGAAGCAGAGTGTGATGACGACGCTGCGCCAGAGGCGTCCGATCCCCTTCATTGCCGAATCCAGTGCCAGTGGCGCCGACCGCCTGCCCAGTCAGCTGAGCCTCGTTCCAGCGCCTGCAGGCAGGCGTGGGCCTGCGGAGTCGAAGGTGTTGCGGCCGCGTCGCCCGGGCCGATTCCGGTATGCAGGCGGATGGTGCCGTTGCCGTGGATCAGCAGGCCGAGGGCAAAGACCGCTTCCGGATCACCAGGCTGCCGGCCGAGCGGGTCGGGCGCGGGGGCATCGGCATACACGTAGACAAGCGGTTGCGTGGGGTCTTGCCGGGCACGCAAGTGCGCTTCCAGGAGGCCGTAGCCGAAGCTCTCGGCGCCGGCAGCAATGGCCGTTGCCGGCGCTTGGTCGCGGCGGGCGATGGAGAAGATGCCGGCTGCCGCATTCAGTACCGAAAGGCTGAACAAGGTTGGCGACAGTTCCTCGTCCTGCGCCAAGTTGCGCAGCAACTCGACGGTTCGCTGCAGTTCGCCGTGGCGAGAGGCGAAGACGAAGCGTGCCGATGGGCAGCCTTGCGCGCAGGCATTGGCCACGTGCAGAGCGCCGCGTGCCAGCGGCGACAGCCGCCGGCGCAGCAGCGGCTCTATGAAGCCGAGTTCGGGCGCGCCGTTCCCCGGCCATTGGACCCAGCGTGCGACGGGTACGTCCCAAGAGGCTAAGGCTGCCATGTGCGTACTACTGACTCAATGTGGCCGAGAACCTACAGCCTGTCCAGCTCCATCCGGATCGCTTCGCGCAGCTCCGAAACCCAGCGGTTGTAGAAGGGGTGGATGACGCGTGCTTTCGTGTCCGGATCATTCGAATACTTCATGTTCGTGCTGTCATGATAGGTGATCGAATACGCCTGTGCCGAAAAGCTGATGTTGACGACAACGGTGTGCTTGCCGCGCACATTGAGCACGGCCTGCAGGCCATCGCCGCTCGGCGAACGGGATGTCTGCCAGCTGTGCGACCGTGCTGCAGCGGTGATCGCCTCCCTGACCTGCTCGACCGTCAGCGCTTTGCCGCTACGGGTCGACACCGTGTTGCTGGGGTAGTCGATGATCGGGACGGGTTGACGTGCCTCAGCGGCCAAGGAAACGACCAGCAACGCGACGATGGCAAGAAGCCGCGCAATTGTCGTTTTCATTTTGCTATCCCCCTGATGTTACGGAAAACTCCCCACCGGATATTCTACTGCGCCGCAAGCGGATTCGCACTACGATCAAGCAGCACTGACGCATGACCCTGCCGAATCGGAGCCGTTTGCCGGAAACCCCCGCTTCCGCCGCTGGGGCGGTCAGATCGCGGGCGGCTGGCGGCAGTGAGCGGTCGATGCGCGGGTGGCGTGGGGTCCGTGAAGAGATCTGGTTGATCAGGCGGAAGAACGCGATGACCTGCTCGGGTTTCAGGTTGAGGTAGCCGAGTTCGTCGATGGCGATCAGCGGCCAGCGGGCGACTGCCCGTCGCGCTGGCGTCAGCCACACTTGCTGCAATGGGCTCGGCGGCAGCACAATGCGTGGTGTGACACGACCCACCGTTCGCCGGGGCGGGCGGTGGCTGCTGGGCCCGCCTGGGGTTCGTGCCCGCCGCGGGCCACTCCGGTGGCTTTCGACACCGCTCCTTCGTCTCCGGACATGCGGCCGTGCGGAGTGGTCTGTCCCCTGATCTGGAGAGTCGAGTGCAATCCATGCTGCCCGGAAGCGAACCCTTTGCGCTGCCTCTGCAGCAGAGGCTGGCGCACGCCCTGGCCGGCCTCGACCCGGATCGTGCGCCGCGCACGCATCACCGCGACGAGCAGGGCCGGCCGCGCTTCAGCAACCGGCTGCTGCTGGAGAGCAGCCCGTACCTGCTGCAGCACGCGCACAATCCGGTGAACTGGTTTCCCTGGGGCGACGAGGCCTTTGCCGAAGCGGCGCGGCTCGGTCGCCCGGTATTCCTGTCGATCGGCTATTCGACCTGTCACTGGTGCCACGTCATGGAGA